>Ga0335073_10005965_pt1 | contig 17105 bp, 16 predicted proteins | sample Lox_Sample_22_FD_207093 | JGI IMG/M metagenome (GOLD analysis project Ga0335073, IMG submission 207093) | Soil microbial communities from Loxahatchee National Wildlife Refuge, Florida, United States - Lox_Sample_2.2 | ecosystem: Environmental > Terrestrial > Soil > Wetlands | place: USA...
TCCCGGCCGCGCTGTACTGGGACTCGCTGAACTTCATCCTCGGTCGCGCCGGCGTCGGGCTCACCACGATGGGGTTCGGGGCGCCGTTCCCGTCGGGACGCGAGGCGGACCTGTTCTCGCTGCTGGTCGGCCGGGCGCGGCAGGCCAGCCGCCGGGCCCCCGCGATCGACGACTAGGCCGGCTCGCCCGGCCACGCCGGTGAGCGCCCCCCGGGTGGTCGCGGCACGGTGGTAGCCTCCCCCGTAGCTGCCGCGACTGGCGTCTGGACGAGGTGGAAACGACCACCGGGGAGCGGTCAGCGAGCACGCCGCGCGCCTGGGCACCCGACGAGTCAACCGCCTGCCTGAGGAGAGCGCCGATGACCGACCTGAGCCCCGACTACTTCAACCGCCCCCTCGAGGAGGTGGACCCGGAGGTCGCCGAGGCGCTCCGCGGCGAGCTCGAGCGCCAGCAGGGGACGCTGGAGATGATCGCCTCTGAGAACTTCGTCCCCAGGGCCGTGCTCGAATGCCAGGGCTCGGTGCTCACCAACAAGTACGCCGAGGGATACCCCGGGCGCCGCTACTACGGCGGCTGCGAGTGGGTGGATGTCTCCGAGCAGCTCGCGATCGACCGCGCGAAGGCCCTGTTCGGGGCCCAGCACGCCAACGTCCAGCCCCACTCCGGATCGCAGGCCAACGCGGCCGTGTACCACGCGCTGCTGGACCCGGGCGACACGATCATGGGGCTCTCGCTGGCCCACGGCGGGCACCTCACCCACGGCATGCGCCTCAACGTCTCCGGGCGCCTGTACGAGGTGGTCGCCTACGAGGTCGACCGGGACAGCAGCCTGATCGACATGGACGAGGTCGCCCGCATCGCCCGCGAGGCGCGCCCGAAGCTGCTCCTCGCGGGGTGGTCCGCCTACTCCCGCCGGCTCGAGTTCGACCGCTTCAGGGAGATCGCCGACGAGGTCGGCGCGCTGCTGATGGTGGACATGGCCCACTTCGCCGGGCTGGTCGCCGCCGGTCTGCACCCGAACCCGGTGCAGTACGCCGACGTCGTCACCACCACCACCCACAAGACCCTTGGGGGTCCCCGCGCGGGGGTGATCCTGTGCACCGAGGAGCACGCCAAGAAGATCGACTCGGCCGTCTTCCCGGGTCAGCAGGGGGGGCCGCTGGAGCACGTGATCGCGGCCAAGGCGGTGGCCTTCCGGATCGCCGCCTCCGACGGCTTCGTCGAGCGTCAGCAGCGCACCATCGCCGGCGCCCAGGCACTCGCCCGCGAGCTCTCGGGGGCCGGCGCCGGGGTGCGGGTGCTGACAGGTGGCACCGACGTGCACCTGGTGCTGGTGGACCTGCGCGAGAGCGAGCCGCCGCTGAGCGGCCGCGAAGCCGAGGACCGGCTGGCAGGGATCGGTATCACGGTCAACCGCAACGCCGTCCCCTTCGACCCGCGCCCGCCGATGGAAGCCTCCGGGCTGCGGATCGGCACCCCGGCGCTGGTCACCCGTGGCCTGTCGGTCGAGGACTTCGAGGAGATCGGGCGGATCCTCGCGGTCGCCCTCGGACCCGAGCACGAGGCCCGCGAGCAGGAGCTCGCCGGGCGCGTCGGGGCCCTGGTCGAGCGGTATCCGCTGTACGAGTTCCTGGGAGCGCCCGTACGCGCCTGAGCGCGGATTGCCGCCGCGCCGCTCCGGGGCCTGCGATGCTTACGGCGAGCGATGGCGCACCCGACTGAGCTCGACGCACTCTACGCGCTGTTGGTGGCTGCTGCCGTGACGGCGCTGCTCACGCCGCTGACGATGCGCCTGGCGCAGCGTCTCGGCATGATCGACGAACCGCGCGAGCGCGGCCTGTCGGAGCGCCCCACGCCGCTGCTCGGGGGTCTCGCGATCTTCGGCGGCGTGCTGGTGGCCGCGCTGTGCTTCCTGCCCGCCGGCTACGCCGAAGAACCGCACCTGTGGAGTGGGGTGCTGCTCGGCGCGGCGATCATCACCGTGGTCGGGGCGCTCGACGACCGCTACGACCTGCACCCGCTGCTGAAGCTGGCCGGCCAGATCCTGGCGGCGGTCGTGGTGGTGCACTTCGGCGTCGGCGTGAAGTCGATCGTGCTGCCGTTCTTCGGGCACATCGCACTGCCCAACGCGGGCGTCACCGACGGCGGCCCGCTGCTGACCGTGGTCGGGCTGGTGGTGATGATGAACGTCGTCAACTTCTCCGACGGCGTGGACGGACTGGCGGCGGGCGTGTGCGCGATCATCGCCGCCACGATGGCGGTCATCGCCTTCGACCTCGGCCGTCCCCAGCCGGGGGTGCTGGCGGCACTCACGGCCGGCGCGGCGCTCGGCTTCCTGATCTACAACTTCCCGCCGGCGAAGAGCTTCATGGGCGACTGCGGCGCCAACCTGCTCGGTTTGCTGATGGGCGTGATCGCGGTCGAGGCGGCCGTCAAGACCGCCGCCGTGGTGTCGTTCGTGCTGCCGCTGATCCTGCTGGCGGTGCCGTTCATGGACACCACCTTCGTGGTGCTCAAGCGGCTCAAGTACCGCCAGCCGGTGTACCGGCCCGACAGCGAGCACTTCCACCACCGCATGGCCCGGATCGGCTTCTCCAGCCGTCGCACGATCGCCTATCTGTACGCCTGGACGCTGATGCTGGCGGGGCTCGCGCTCGGTTCGTCCCCTATAGCGACCACAAGGGCCACTACGACACCGGCTGGACGCTCGTGATCCTCGCCATCGGGGTGGTCGTGGCGGCGGCCTCGGTGTACCTCGTGTACGTGCTCGAGATCCTCAAGTTCAGGCGCCTGGACGCAATCCGCCTGCGCCGCCTGCGCCCCGAGGCCTCACCAGCGGAGATCCAGCTGGACGTCGTGAAGGACTTTGAAACCGGCGAGTTCGAGGCGGTGACGAACACCGGGGACGGCAAGGTGGACGTGTTCGACGGTGCGGTGCGCCGTGGGGCTGAGCAGCGGATCAGCCACCGGCAGGTGGATCAGGATCGCGTAGCCGCAGAACAGCAGCGTGGCGGCGGTCAGCCGCCGGTCCCCGCCGAGGGCCGCTAGCGGCAGCAGCCAGATCGCGTACCACGGCAGCAGCCAGGCCGTGGACACCAGCAGCGCGAGCGTCGCCCAGCCCGCCATCACGCGCCAGTCCGAGCCCCGCAGCGTGCGCCACAGGGTGAACGCGAGCACCACGCAGAAGCCCGCCAGGTAAAGGTGCCTCCACCACGTCGGCGTTCCTGACAGCCCCACCAGGCGGGCCGTCTCGGCCGGTGCGCTGTGGGTGGCCACCAGCTGCTGCTGCTCGCCGACGGCGTCCAGGAAGCCGAGCGTGTGCGAGCCGAACCCGACCAGGCCCACGACCACGAGCGCGGCCAGCGCGGCCAGCGCCGCCGCCAGTACCCGCCAGCGCTCCTGCCAGCGGCCGGGGGCGAGCACCACGAACGGCAGCACGACGCCGGCGGCGATCTTGACCCCCACCCCGGCCACGACCGCCATGGCGCTCCCACGCAGCCCTTCGGTGCCTCCCGTGGCCACCTCGCCCTCGCCTGCGGGCGCGCGGGCGCGGGCCCGTCCGCGCGCCGCCAGCGCCAGCGCCAGCGCCAGGCAGGCCATCACGAGCGTGTCGTTGTGGGCCCCACCCACGGCCAGCTCGAGCAGCACCGGGTTAAGTCCCACGAACGCCACCGGCCACTTCGCCGAGCGCCCCAGCGCGTGGGCCGCGTAGCCCACCAGCGCGATCGCCCCCAGGCTCGAGACGGCGGCCAGCACCTTCAGCGCCCACAGGCCCCCTGCCAGCCCCAGCGGGGCGAGGGCGTAGCTGCCGAGCGTGAAAAGGGGGCCGTAGGGGGAGTGCTTGAAGGGCCACCCCACGAATCCGAACACCGCGTCGGCCGGCGCTTCGGCGGGCACGTGGCTGTACGGGTCGAGCCCGTGCAGCGCCCCGAGCCGCGCGTAGCCGAGGTATCCGAACACGTCCTGGGAGAGCAGCGGCGGCCCCAGCAGCAGGATCACGTGGGCGGCCACGATCGCCACCACGAGCGCCCGCAGGGGCAGCGCCCACGCGCACACCAGCACGAGCCCGTAGCCCGCGCACATCAGCAGCGTCAGGTTCTGGAAGCCGTGGCTGCCGAGCGGAGAGGACAGCCCCGCCAGCGGTCCCGCCAGCCACGAGGGCCAGCCGCCCGCCCGCGAGGGGACGAACTGCGTCGGCGCGCTGGCGGCCCCGGAGCACAGCAGCAGCACCCCGGCCAGGATCGCGAGCAGGCCCAGCACGCCCAGCGCCCTCGCGCCGGTGGGGGCCCGTTCCGCGGGCGCCGATCCGCCGTGCCTCCCTTCGCGGCCGGCGACGCCCGTGCGCGGTATCGGTGTGGCCGCCTGCAAGGTGTCCATTCTGAGCCTACCCGCGCGCCACGCGGTCCTACGCTCCCGCTAAGGTTCCCTTTAAGCAGCCGGACCCCCAACTGGTGGGGTGCTGCACGGCCACGGGCCGGTGCCCACGTGGGCACCGCACACCGGGGCCTCGCGCCGTACATGCGTAGCCGTACCGACAAGCGCTCACCGAGCCCGCCCCGGACCCGGCGGCGCGAACGCGTGCTCGTCCTCTCCGCCGACGTGGGCGAGGGTCACGCCGCCGCCGCCCGCGCCCTGGCCGAACAGATCTCCCGTTCGCCCCACCCCGCCGAGGTCACGGTGATCGACGGCCTCGCCGCGATGGGCCCGTTCGTGCGCCCGGTCGTCGAGGACGGCTACCGCGTGCAGCTGCGGTTCATCCCCTGGACCTACACGGTCGTCTACTGGCTGCTCGAGCACGTCGCGCCGGTCCGTGCGCTCGCGCGCTGGCTGCTGTGCCGCTTCGGCTCGCGCCCGCTCACACGCACGATCGCCGAACACGAACCGGACGTGGTGGTCTCCACCTACCCGGCCGTCACGGTCGTGCTCGCCCGCCTGCGGCGCACGGGGGCGGTGAAGTGCCCGACGGTGGCGACGATCACCGACCTCACGGGCCTGTTCTTCTGGGCCCAGCCGGGGATCGACATGCACCTCGTGATGTACGACGAGTCGGTTCCCTCGGTCGAGCGCATCGCCGGCGCCGGCAGCGTCCAGCTCGTGAGCCCGCTGATCTCGGCCGAGTTCCTGCAGCCGCGCCCGCCCGCCGAGGCCCGCCGCTCGCTCGGGCTCCCCGCGGAGGGCCGCGTGGTCGTCGTCTCCGGTGGTGGCTGGGGCGTGGGCGACGTCGCCGGTGCGGTGCGGGAGTTCACGCGCGTCCCCGAGGTCGGCGCGATCGTGTGCCTGGCCGGCCGCAACGACCACCTCGCCGACCGCCTGCGGCGCGACTTCGACGGCGACGAGCGGGTCCACGTGTACGGCTTCACCGATCGCATGCCCGACGTGCTGGCGGCCGCCGACGTGCTCGTGCACTCCACCGGCGGGGTCACCTGCCTGGAGGCGATGGCCGCCGGCACCCCCGTCGTCTCCTACGGCCTTCCGGTTGGTCACGCGCGCATCAACACCCGTGCGATGGCCGCCCTCGACCTGCTGCTGCTGGCCAACGACAAGGACGAGCTGCGCGAGCACGTGTGCGCGAGCTTCGCGGCCGGCGGGGACGGGAACGGCAACGGCAAGACCCCCAAGGCGACCGCGCCGCGGCCCCCGGCGGCCTCACCGGTGGAGGCGGTGCTGGGTGCCCCGCGGCGGGTGCGGCCGATCCCCCGCTGGCAGCTGCGGGCGGTGGCGGGCGCCACCTGGCTGGCGCTGCTGTTCGTGGTCGGCTCCTGGGTGATGTCCACCGACGAGGTCACCTCGGTGGCCGCCAAGGTGCTCGACGTGCACGAACTGGCCCGCGTCAGCACCCACGAACGGGTCGTCGGGCTGGTCGTCGACGCCCCCCAGCCGCAGCTGGCGGCGGTGGCCTCGCGGCTGGCCGAAAGCGGGGTGCACGTGACGCTCGCCGACGGCGCCCGGGTGCCCAGCCGCGGGCGCATCTCCTCGGTGCGGGCGCTGGGAGACGAACTGCTTCCGGAAGTTCCCGCCTCCGGGCCGTTGCGGTGGGAGCGCACGCGCGGGACGCTCGGCTCCCAGGCCCGCGCGCTCGGCATCCGCGGCCGCTACTTCTACCTGCGCCCCCGGGGCGGACTGTCGGTGGGTCAGCTGGTGCTCGCCCGCACCGCCGGGGCGACCCCGGTGAAGGGGGCGCTGCGGATCTCCGCCACGGCCAGGCTGCGCCGCCGTCAGCTGCGGGCCGGCGACGTGGTGGTGGTCGAACTCGACGGCTCCGCCGCCTCCCTGGCGGGTCTCGAACGAATGGCCTCGACGCTCGAATCCGACGGGCTGCGCCCCGAGCCGCTCGGCTCGCTGGAGCGGTCCCCGGCCATCAGCGCCAGCAGCAACGGCGAACGCACCAGCATCACGGCGCCCCCGATCAGCAGCGCCAGCGACAGCCCCAGCGGGATCCCCCCCAGCGGGGTGTCCGAGAAGCTCTCGCCGAGCAACAGCGGGGCGAGCACGACGGGCACCAGCGTCTGAGTCACGAACACGACCGGGGCGACCTGGATCGCCGGGCGGGACTGCAGCGCGCTCATCTCCGACAGCAGGCCGACGATCGAGGCGGCGAGTGTCGAGAGCGACCACAGCAGGGCCGGGAAGGTGTGCCCCGTGTAGAGGTCGTCGGAGGCCAGCTTGGTGGCGATCGCGCTCCACGCGAACGCGAGCCCGGCGGACATCATCGTCAGCTCCGCCCGCGGGTGGCCGATCATGCGCAGCCCGTAGGGGATCAGGCTCGCGAGCCCCAGAGCGACCAGCACGATCGTGATCGTGCCCTGCTCGGAGGTGTGGGTGTGTGACACCGGGGGCGCGCACAGCGCCACGCACACCACCCCCACCACGATCGCCAGCATCGCCAGGTGCTCGGTGCGCCCGGCGTGCTCCCCGAGCATCCGTTCGGCCAGCACGAGCAGCACCAGCAGGCCGATCGCGAGCGCCGGCTGCACGACCACCAGCGGCGCCAGCGACAGCGCCAGCACCTGCAGCGGCCAGCCGAGCACCGTCAGCCCCGTTCCGAGCAGCCAGCGGGCCCTCCGCAGCAGCCCGAGCAGCAGGGCGGCCCGCAGGTACTGCTCCCGCGGTGCCTGCTTGGCGTCGGTCGCCTGGAAGGCGATCCCTAGGCTGTAGAAGATCGATGACCCGATCGCTGCAGCGATCCCGAGCGTCACGTCGAGCATGAACGAGATCGATCATCGCAGCCGCGCAGCACCGATCACGGGCGCGCTGGCCGCCGGGGTCTTCGCGGCCTACGCGCTCCCGGCCCTCGCCGGCCTGCCAGGGGACGACGGCCGGCCGCTCCTGCCGGGCCTGAGGGCCGCCATCGGGGTCGACGACCGCACCAGCAGCGGCGCCGGATTTCACCTCACCTTCGACGACGGCCCGCACCCGCAGGGCACCCCGGCGGTGCTCGAGGTGCTCGCCCGCCACGGCGTGCGCGCCACCTTCTTCCTGGTCGGCGAGCAGGTCCGCCGGGACCCGGCGCTGGTCGGCGAGCTGCTGGCCGCCGGGCACGGCCTCGGCCTGCACTGCGACCGCCACCGCAACCTCCTGCGCCTCACCCCCTGGCAGGTGCGCGAGGACCTCGCCCGCGCCGAGGACACGATCACCGCCGCCTCCGGGCGCCCGCTGACGCTCTACCGCCCGCCCTACGGGGTGCTGAACACGGCCGCGCTGGTCCTCGCCCGCCGCCGCGCCTGGCGCACCCTGCTGTGGCGCCGCTGGGGCCAGGACTGGCGCGCGGACGCAACCCCTGAGCGGATCACCGAACGCGTCTCGGCCGGCGCCGCCCCGGGGGACGTGCTGCTGCTCCACGACGCCGACGACTACTCGGCACCGGGCTCGTGGCGGCGGACCGTGGCGGCGCTCCCGCTGGTGCTCGAGCAGCTGGCCTGCGACGGGCTCGTTCCGGTTCAGCTTTGACGTGGTGAAGCAACGGTAAAATCGCGGCTTGCCCGCGCCCCGTCTGCAGCCCGCCGCCCCCGCCGGCTCCCCCGGAGTCGCAGTCGGGCAGGCCTCGCCCTCGGCGCCGCCGGTAACCGTCAAGCGCTCACGCTGGTGGGTGGAGGCGTTGCTGATCGTGTGGCTGGCGTGGGTGTACGACGCCACCACCAACCTGGCCCCGCTGCGCGTCCACGCCGCCCTCGCCCACGCCCGCAGCATCCTGCACCTCGAGCAGTCGCTGGGTCTCGACCCGGAGCGTTCGCTCGACCACTGGCTGGCGGGCCACCACACGCTCGCGCTGGTCGTCTCCGACTACTACGACAACGCCCACTTCATCGTCACCTTTGGGCTGCTCGGATGGCTGTGGTGGGCGCGCGCGGACATCTACCGCCCGCTGCGCAACATCCTCGTGCTCACCAACGTGATCGCGTTCGTCGTGTTCTGGCGCTTCCCCGTGGCCCCGCCGCGGATGCTCGGCGGCTTCACCGACGTGGTCGCCTCCAGCGGCGCGATCGGTTCCTGGCACGGCCACAGCGGGCTCGCCTCGCACGCCAACGAGCTCGCCGCGCTGCCTTCCCTGCACATCGCCTGGGCCTCCTGGTGCACGCTGGCCGTGTGGCAGGCAACGCGTCGCGTGTGGGCGCGGGCGCTGGCGACGGCGTACCCGTTCGTGACCACCTTCGCGGTGCTGTCCACCGGCAACCACTTCCTCATGGACGTGCTCGCCGGGCTGCTCCTGTTCGCCGTCTCGGTGGCACTCGTGTGGATCCTGGAAGCCCTCCGGGAGCGCCGCCGCAAAACACGCTCGCGAGCCCCGGCGAAGGCCCTCGCCCAGGCGCCCTAGGAGCGCCCCCGAAAAACGCCCCGCGGCCTGTCGCAGAGCCGCGTGTCCGATGTCACAAAGTTGTTACGAAGTCCTAAAGCGGCTAGACTGGGCGGCGCCGCCTGAGAGGTATTCGAGGGAGCACCTTCGACGGCCCCCCTTCGGGGAGCGCCTGGACCCTCGCGTCTGTAGGGTGGCTCGACCCATGCAAGCTAGCCATATTCGTGACGATCACGCACGCGTGCCCGCGGACGGGCTGGGGCGGCGAGCGTTGACCAATCTCGACATCGTCGTGCTCGTGCCCGCGGTGGTGGTGGCACTCGCCGTCGGCGCACCTGCCTTCGGGGTGCTCGTGGGCGCCGGGGCGTGGCTGTTGCAGCGCCTGGCCGGCGTCGTCGACCGCCGCGTCATCCGCCGCCACGCCGAGCCGGGGTCGCGGCTCGGGCTGAACTTCATCGACGCATTCGGCCGCATCTGGCTGCTCGCCGGCGGCATCGTCGTGGCGGGCGCCGTCGGCAGCCGCGAAGACGGTCTCGCCGCCGCGGTCGTGATCCTCGTGGCCTACTCGATCGCGTTCGCGGTGCGCATCGCCAGAGGGCGAGAGGGCGCCCCCGCCTGATGAGCGCGGTCGCGGGGGCCCCACCGATCGCACCCAAGGCCGGCGGCACGCCGCCCGCGGCCGGGACGCCGCCCGCCGAGAAACAGGGCATGAGCCCGCTGCGCAAGGTCGGCCTGGCCGTCGCCGGCGTCTGGCTCGGCGGGATCATCCTGTTCGTGATCCTGTTCGGGGTCACCGCGCACAAGGCTCCGGACGTCGCCAGCGGGGTCTTCACCCCGACCGACGAGTTCAAGCTCGACACCTGGTTCAGCCTCGGCCCGATCGACTTCAACAAGGGCGTCCTGTACCTGCTGCTGGCCGCCGGCATCACGATCTGGCTGCTGACCTACGTCGCCAAACGCCTCCAGCAGCGCCCCGGCCGGCTACAGGTCGCGGTCGAGCTGTACTACGACTTCATCCGCAACATGACGAGGGAAAGCCTCGACAAGCGGATGGAAGAAAAGTACTTCCCCCTGATCGCGACGATCTTCGTCTTCATCCTCGTCTCGAACCTGATCGGCTACATCCCGTTGCCCGTCAACTCGACGGAGAAGTTCAACCTCTTCGGGGCGCACCTGCCGTCATTCCAGATCTACGCGGCCGATACCAACGTCGCCTTCCCACTGGTGCTCTCGCTGGGGGTGTTCGTCCTGTTCCTCAACGAGGGCATCAAACACCACGGCTTCATCGGCTACCTCAAAAGCCTGATGCCGGGCGGCGTCAAAGGGCCGATCGTGCTGCTGATCTTCCCGATCGAGATCCTGTCCGTGTTCCTGCGCCTGATCTCGCTGACCGTCAGGCTGTGGGCCAACCTGCTGGCGGGCCACCTGCTGATCGCCTTCATGGGCGGCACCCTCGGGGTGCTCGTCGGCCTGCAGCTGGTGTCCTGGTTCCTGCTCCCGGCGGGGATCGCGATCTTCCTCTTCGAGGCCGTCCTGATCGCCGGCCTGCAGGCCTTCATCTTTTCCATCTTGACCGCCATCTACATCGGTAGTGCGGTCGAATCCCACTAGCACGAGAAAGGAGCCGACGTTGCTTCATGCACTAAACGCAGTGTTCGCGGCGACGGGGGAACCCATCGAATACGGTAAGGCCGCGGGCAGGGCGATCGCGCTCGGCGTCGGGGCAGGCGGCGGAGCCGCAGGAGCGGGCGCGGGCATCGGGTCGGTGTTCAACGCGTCGATCCAGTCCAAGACGCGCCAGCCCGAGCTGCGGGCCGACATCGAGCGCGATCAGTGGCTCGGGTTCGCCCTCACCGAGGCATGCTTCTTCTACGGCCTGGTCGGCGGCTTCATCGCCTTCTTCCTGTAGGCCGAGATGCTCGCCGCCGCCCTCACCCCACTGGCCAACGGCTCGTTCCTGATCACCCCCAACGTGGGGATCATGATCTGGACGATCGTCGTCTTCACGATCTCGTTCCTGGTCCTGCGCAGGTGGGTCTTCCCGATCATCGGCCAGGCCCTCGACGCGCGCGCCCAGAAGATCAACGGCGACATCGACGCCGCCGAACACACCCGCGTCGAAGCCGACAAGATCCTCGAGGAATACCGCGAGCGCCTGAAGGAGGCGCGCAGGCAGTCCGAAGAGATCGTGCAGCGCGCGCGCCAGGCGGCGGAGACGCACGAGCACGAGTCCAAGGAGCGCGGCAAGGAGATCATCGCCGACGCCGCCAAGCGCGCCGAACGCGACATCGAGGTGGCCAGCAAGCGCGCGCTGGACGACCTCCGCCGCGAGGTCGCCGACCTCACGATCATGGCCACCGAGAAGGTGACCCGCAAGTCGCTGGACAGCGACGACCAGCGTCGCCTGGTCGAGCAGGCGCTCGACGAACTCGACCTCTCCGGACTTTCGTCGGGGGCCCGCAACAACTGATGGACGAGCTGGCCCGCGTATACGCTCGCTCGCTGTTCGAGGTCGCCCTCGAGCAGGGCAAGCTCGACCTGCTGCGCGAACAGCTCGGCCAGCTCGCCGACGCCCTCCACGACAACCGCCAGCTGGCGGTGTTCTTCTTCTCGCCCTACTTCTCCAGCGCCGAGAAGCAGGAGGCGCTCGGGGTGGTGCTCGACGGCGCCGACCAGTCGTTCCTGAACTTCCTCTCGCTGTTGATCGAGAACCACCGCATGCCGGTCATCTTCCGCATCCGCCAGCAGTACGAGCGGCTGTGGGAGGAGGAGAACCGCATGCTCCCCGTCGAGATCACCAGCGCCGTGACGCTCGACGAGAAGACCACCGAGGACCTCGGCCGCACGATCGGGGAGCGCGCCGGACGCCGCGTCACGCTCAGCTCACGCGTGGATCCCGACATCCTCGGGGGAATCGTCCTGCGCGTCGGCAACTCGATCCTCGACGCATCAATCCGCAACCGGCTGGAGCAGCTGCGCAGGCACGTTGCCCAGGCTGCCTCCTAGGAGAAACAAACAGCATGCAGATCAACCCCGACGAGATCACCTCAATCCTCAAGAGCCGCATCGAGGGGCTCGACACCGGCAGCGCCGAGCTCACCGAGGTCGGCACCGTGCTGTCGGTGGCCGACGGCATCGCGCGCCTGCACGGGCTCGAGAACTGCATGTCGTTCGAGATGCTCGAGCTGCCCCACAACGTCACGGGACTGGCTCTGAACCTCGAGTCCGACAACGTCGGCGCCGTGCTGTTCGGCGAGTGGGAACACATCTCCGAGGGCGACACCGTGCGCCGCACCGGCGAGCTGCTCGAGGTCCCCGTGGGCGAGGAGCTGCTGGGGCGGATCGTCGACCCGCTCGGACGCCCGCTCGACGGCAAGGGGCCGGTCAACGTGACCCAGACGCGCCCGGCCGAGTTCAAGGCCCCGGGCGTCGTCCAGCGCCAGCCCGTCAAGCAGCCGATGCAGACGGGGCTGAAGGCGATCGACGCGATGATCCCGATCGGCCGCGGCCAGCGCGAGCTGATCATCGGCGACCGCCAGACGGGCAAGACCGCGATCGCGATCGACACGATCATCAACAACAAGGACAGCGACGTGATCTCGATCTACGTCGCCATCGGCCAGCGCATGTCGACGGTCGTCTCGCTGGCCCAGACGCTCGACGAAAACAACGCGCTCGACAAAACCATCATCGTCGCCGCGCCCGCCGACGAGGCCGCCCCGATCAAGTTCATGGCCCCGTACGCCGGCTGCGCGATGGGGGAGCACTTCCTCTACGACGGCAAGGACGCGCTGTGCGTGTACGACGACCTCACCAAGCACGCCTACGCCTACCGGCAGATGTCGCTGCTGCTGCGCCGCCCCCCCGGACGTGAGGCCTACCCCGGCGATGTCTTCTACCTGCACTCGCGCCTGCTCGAGCGGGCGGTCAAGCTCAACGACGAGCTCGGCGGCGGCTCCCTGACGGCGCTGCCCGTGATCGAGACCCAGGCCGGCGACGTGTCGGCCTACATCCCCACCAACGTGATCTCGATCACCGACGGGCAGATCTTCCTCGAGTCGGCGCTGTTCAACTCCGGCGTGCGCCCCGCCATCAACGTCGGCATCTCGGTCTCGCGGGTGGGCGGCAACGCCCAGATCGGACCGATGAAGAAAGTCGCCGGGCGCATCAAGCTCGAGCTCTCCCAGTACCGCGACCTCGAGGCCTTCGCCCAGTTCGGCTCCGACCTCGACGCCGACACCCAGCGCACGCTCGCGCGCGGCGAACGGCTCGTGATGACGCTCAACCAGAACGAGCGCGAGCCGCTGCCGGTGGAGGACCAGGTGATCCAGATCTACGCCGCCACCAACGGCTTCCTGGACCGCATCAACGTCGAGCGCGTGACCGAGTTCCTCACCGAGCTGACCGAAGGGGCCCACTCCCAGCTGTCGGGCGCGCGCTCCAAGATCGCGGGCGGCGACTGGTCGGACGAGACCCAGAAGGAAGTCCGCGACTTCCTCGAGCAGTTCGCCGCCGACTTCGGCTACGACCTCGACGAGGAGGGCCAGCCCCTCGAGGAGGCCAAGGCGGCCTGAGCGGCCGGACGGTGACCCATGGCTTCACAGCGCGACGTCAAGAACAAGATCGCCTCGGTCAAGAACATCCAGAAGATCACGCGGGCGATGGAGATGGTGGCCGCCGCACGCCTGCGGCGCGCCGAGATGCGCATCGAGGCGCTGCGCCCGTACGCCGACGCGTTGCGGCGGATGACCCGCCAGGCCTCTCAGGCCGCCGGCTCGGAGGGTCAGCGCGTGGCGCTGCTGGCCGAGCACGAGCGCCTGGAGCGCGTGGCCGTGCTGCTGATCACCGGCGATCGCGGCCTCGCCGGGGGCTTCAACTCGCAGATCATCCGCGCCGCCATCCGGCTCGGCGGCGAGCTCTCCGAGCAGGGCCTGCAGAGCAGCTGGTACGTGTCCGGCCGCCGCGGCGCCTCCTCGATGAGCTTCCGCGGCTATGAGCTGAGCGGCACCTACACGGGCTTCTCCGACCGGCCCGCCCACGCCGATGCGCGCGCGATCGCCGGCGACCTGATCGCGTCATACGTCGACGGTCACGTCGACCGCGTCGAGATCATCTACAACACCTACATCTCCCCGCTCACCCAGAGGGTCACCCAGGAGCGCCTGCTGCCGCTGTCGCAGGCGACCATCACCGGCGAAGACACGCCCGAGCAGGGCGCCGACGAGGCTTCCCGCCCCGGCGCCGAGGAGCAGGCGTCCGGCGGCTCGGCGCGCGCGGCCGTCGAGTACGAGCCCGACCCCGAGAAGATCCTCCGGCGTCTGGTCCCGGACTACGTCGAGCTGTCGATCTACCGCGCGCTGGTGGAGTCGACGGCGGGCTTCTTCGGCGCGCAGATGACGGCCATGCGCAGCGCATCGGAGAACGCCGGGGAAATCATCACCGACTACACACTGCAGATGAACCGTGCCCGTCAGGCCGAGATCACCCAAGAGATCATGGAGGTCGTCGCCGGCGCGGAGGGACTCAGCTGACGCGCGCGAGCTGAGCGCCCGCCACGACACGACGACCAAGAACAGGAGAACCAGCACGATGGAGTCCAGCACCGCAGCAGCCCCCACAGGCGGAGCCGAGGGGTCGGCCAACGGTCAAGCCAAGCGCAACGTCGGGCGCATCGAGGAGATCCAGGGCGTCGTGATCGAGGCCACCTTCCCCGACCGCCTGCCCGAGATCAACCACGCCATCACGATCGAGCGCAACGCCGCCAACGAGGAGGAGGAGGCTGCGGGCATCAGCTCCAGCTCCGGTGGCGAGCTGCTCGTCTGCGAGGTCCAGCAGCACCTCGGCGACGACCGTGTGCGCGCGGTGGCGATGGACACCACCGACGGACTCGCCCGCGGCCTCGAGGTCGTCGACACGGGCGCCCCGATCACGGTCCCGGTCGGCGACGTCACGCTCGGGCGCATCTTCAACCTGCTGGGCGAACCGATCGACCTCGGCGAGCCGCTCCCGGCCGGCGTCGAGCGCCGCGGCATCCACCAGGAGGCCCCCCGCGTGGAGGACCTGTCCCCGGCGGTCGAGATGTTCGAGACCGGGATCAAGGTCGTGGACCTGCTGGCCCCCTACGCCAAGGGCGGCAAGGTCGGGCTGTTCGGCGGGGCCGGCGTGGGCAAGACCGTGCTGATCCAGGAGCTGATCCACAACCTCGCCACCGAGCACGGCGGGCTGTCGGCCTTCTGCGGCGTCGGCGAGCGCTCCCGCGAGGGCAACGACCTGTGGCTGGAGATGAAGGAATCGGGCGTGATCGACAAGACGATGCTCGTCTTCGGTCAGATGAACGAGCCCCCCGGGGCGCGTATGCGCGTGGCCCTCTCCGGCCTGACGATGGCCGAATACTTCCGCGACCAGGGCCAGGACGTGCTGCTGTTCATCGACAACATCTTCCGCTTCGTGCAGGCCGGCTCCGAGGTCTCGGCGCTGCTCGGGCGGATGCCCTCCCAGGTCGGCTACCAGCCCACCCTGGAGACCGAGATGGGCCAGCTGCAGGAGCGCATCACCTCCACCCGCGAGGGCTCGGTGACCTCCGTGCAGGCCATCTACGTGCCCGCCGACGACCTCACCGATCCCGCCCCGGCGTCGGTGTTCGCGCACCTCAACGCGACCACCGTGCTCTCCCGGGCGATCTCCGAGAAAGGCATCTACCCGGCGGTCGACCCGCTCGACTCGACCTCCACGATCCTCAAGCCCGACATCCTCGGCGAGGACCACTTCCGCGTCGCCAACCGGGTCAAGGAGATCCTGCAGCGCTACAAGGAGCTCCAGGACATCATCGCGATCCTCGGCATCGACGAGCTCTCCGACGAGGACCGCCTGACCGTCAACCGCGCGCGGCGCATCGAGCGCTTCCTCTCGCAGCCGTTCTTCGTGGCCGAAGAGTTCACCGGCACCCCGGGGGCGTACGTGAAAATCGAGGAGACGATCCGCGGCTTCGAGGAGATCATCGAGGGGAAGCACGACGACGTCCCCGAGAGCGCCTTCTTCCTGAAGGGCACGATCGACGAAGTCGTCGAGGCGGCCAAACGCTAGGGCGATGGCGCACACCAAGTTCCCCATCGAGGTGCTGACCCCCGAGGGCGAGGTGTTCGCGGACGAGGTCGAGATGGTCTCGACCGTCACCGGCCTCGGCTCGATCGGGATCCTCGCCAACCACGAGCCCGTGCTGGCGATGCTGGAACCCACCGAGCTGCGCCTGTACCGCTCCGACGAGGACGTCGTGCGCTTCGCCCAGGGCGAGGGCTACCTGCAGTTCGCCGGCAACCACGCACTGGTGCTGGTCGAGGAAGCCGTGCGCCCCGAGGACCTGGACCGCGAGCTGCTGCAGGAAAAGCTGCGCGAGGCCCAGGCGGCGGCCGACCGCGCCGACGAGGGCACCGAGGAGCGCGCCCGCGCGCTGCGCGAGATCAACCGCTGCGAGGCGTTCCTCGCGGTCGCCTCCTAGGCGGGCGGGAGAGGCCGCTTGGCGAGCTCCGGACCTGACGCGGCGAGGGCGCACTTCGACAGCAAGCGCCCGGGCTGGTTCACGCGGCGCGTGTTCAACCCGTTCGTCGGCGTCCTCACCAGGCGGGGGCTGCCGATCGCCGGCTCGCGCGTGCTCGAGGTCCGCGGTCGCAGCTCCGGTGAGCCCCGGCGCACGCCCGTCAACCCGCTCGACCTGGACGGCCGCCAGTACCTGGTGGCGCCCCGTGGCGACACCCAGTGGGCACGCAACCTGCGCGCCAGCGGGGAGGGCCGGCTGCTGTCGCGGCGCCACAGCGAGGGCTTCACCGCCGTCGAGGTGCCCGACGCCGAGAAGCCCGCCATCCTGCGGGCCTATCTGAAGCGCTGGAAGTTCGAGGTGGGGGTGTTCTTCGACGGGGTCGGCCCGGACTCGTCCGACTCGGAGATGCTGGCGGCGGCGCCCAGGCACCCCGTCTTCAGGCTCACTCCGACCACGCCCCGATGAGCGACGGCGATCGTCGTGGGCGCGAGCCGATCGGGGTGATCGGCACCGGGTACGTGGGACTGGTCACCGCCGCGGGCTTCGCCGAGCTGGGCAGCGAGGTGTGGTGCGTCGACATCGACGCCGAGAAGGTCCGCCGGCTGCGAGCGGGGGAGACCCCGATCTACGAGCCGGGCCTGGAGGATCTGCTGGCGCGCAACCGCGAGCGGATGCACTTCGACACCGACCTCAGCGGTGCGCTCTCCCGCGCCCGCCTGCTGTTCGTGGCCGTCGGCACGCCTCCCACCTACTCCGGCGACGCCGACCTGTCGGCGGTGC
>Ga0335073_10005966_pt1 | contig 17104 bp, 11 predicted proteins | sample Lox_Sample_22_FD_207093 | JGI IMG/M metagenome (GOLD analysis project Ga0335073, IMG submission 207093) | Soil microbial communities from Loxahatchee National Wildlife Refuge, Florida, United States - Lox_Sample_2.2 | ecosystem: Environmental > Terrestrial > Soil > Wetlands | place: USA...
TGCCTCGCGGTGAGCAATTTGCTCTTCCCGAATTCCGTCATATTCGCCAGTAACGGAACTTTGACGGCTTTGCGAAATGTTTCAAACTCGCTCTCGTCCGCCAGCGCTTCGGGAAAAATTGCGTCTGCGCCGGCGTCAACGTAAGCTTTCGCCCGTGCCATTGCGCCGACCAGACCTTCGGCAGCCCGCGCGTCCGTCCGCGCCATGAAGAGGAAATTTTTGTCGCGCCGCGCGCCGGTGGCGGCGCGAATCTTTTCCACCATTGCCTGCGCGCTGACAAGCGATTTGCCGTCCAGATGGCCGCAGCGCTTTGGATTCACCTGGTCTTCGAGGTGGCAACCGCACAATCCGGCATCTTCAAACGTTTGAATTGTGCGCGCCACGTTCAACGCTTCGCCAAAACCGGTGTCCGCGTCAACCAGCGCGGGCAAATTGGTCATCCTCGCCATCGCGCCTCCGCGCTCTGCAACTTCGGATAATGCCGTCAGACCGATGTCCGGCAAACCCAAGTCCGCCGCCAACGCCGCGCCCGAAATGTAAACGCCGTCGAAGCCGTGGCGTTCAATCGCCATCGCCACCAGTGGCGAGAATGCGCCGGGGAAGCACAGCAGTTTTCCAGACTTGAGCGCCGCGCGAAGGTCCTTGCGCTTTTCCGCAGCCGACTTGGTGGCTTGAAGCATGGCTAGAAAATGCCGCGTTTGTCACGCGTGGCGCAAGTCAGTTCGTTTGGCGGCAGTGCAACATTCAGTCTGCAAACCTCCTCCGCCGTCAATTGCGGCAATCGCTGGATGAGATTCAAGAACTGTTTTGATTCATCGCCCGCAATCAAGTCCTCTGTAAGCGTTTGAAATTTGCGGATGTAATCGCCGCGGCCAAACGATTTCACACCCAGTGGATGCGCGTTGGCCACGGCGATTGCGTCCGTGAGCTTTTTGCCGTCAGCGAAGGCAATTTCGACACGGCCACCAAAGGCTTTTTGTTTTGGATCCATTGAATGATAGCGCCGCGTCCATTCGGCGTCCTCGCGCGTCGTGATTTTTTTCCAGAGCGCCATGACTTCGGGATGCTTCACGATTTCGGGCGCGTAGCTTTTGACGTGATGCCAGAAGCCCGTGTGCAGCGCCGCCGCGAAAATGAACATGATGCTGTGATCAAGCGTCTCGCGGGTGGCGTTCGGGTCGGACTTTTGCGGGTCGTTCGCGCCCGTGCCGATGACAAAATGCGTGTGATGGCTCGTGTAAATGACGATTTCGCGGATGGATTTCAGGTCGGGGATTCGTTTCCGCAGCTTGAACGCGAGGTCAATCCACGCCTGCGCCTGATACTCGGCGGAATGTTCCTTCGTGTAGGAATCGAGGATGGCGCGGCACGGCTCGCCGGGCGCCGGCAGCGGCACGTCGTAGCTTACGTCCCTGCCGCCGAGCATCCACGCGATGACGCTGTCTTCGCCCTCGTAAATTGGCGATGGACTCTTCTCGCCGCGCATCGCGCGGTCAACGGCTTCGATCGCCAGCTTGCCCGCGTGCGCGGGCGCGTAGGCTTTCCAGCTGCAAATCTCACCCTTGCGCGATTGCCGCGTGGTAAATCCGACGTGCACGGCCTGTTGCACCGCCTGATAAATAATGTCCGCCTCGAGGCCGAGCATCGCGCCGATGCCGGCGGCAACGGACGGACAAAGATGTGCGGTGTGATCTTTTTTGAATTCGTGCAAACAAATCGCGCGCACGAGATCAATTTGAATTTCGTAAGCCACGAGGATGCCATGCAGCAAATCCGCGCCGCTGCGGCCGCATTGTTGGGCAACGGCGAGCAAAGGCGGAATGTTGTCGCCCGGATGCGAATAATCCGCCGCCAGAAAAGTGTCGTGCATGTCCAGTTCGCGCACGGCGACGCCATTCGCCCACGCCGCCCATTCGCAATCAAATTGCTGTGTGTGCGGCAATCCAAAAATTGTTGCGCCGTTCGCGCGCGGATGAGCGAGCGCCTGCGTGCGGGCGTTTGCCACCGGCTCGCGATTGATGGCCGCGACGGCGATCGAAGCGTTGTCCACGATGCGGTTGATGACCATCTCGCGCGCAGCCGAATCAATCGGCGCTTTGTCCGTGGCGACCGAAGCGATTTTCCATGCGAGTTGCTCCGGCTTTGGCAACGGAACTTTCGATGGATGAACTTTGATCTTGTGAATAATCACCGGTGAACGGGCCTGCTTTGACCAGTCAACGCGAGAGAGCGGCGGACTGTTTCACAAATTCATCGCCGCTCCATTCGCCGTCGCTTTTGACCACTTTGGCGGCGGCCTTTTGGGCAGCCTTGCGCTCCGCTTGCCGCTTTACGAGATCAGCGTGCGTGGTGAAATAATCGAGGCTCTTGCCCCTGAAATCAGCCAGCGTCTCAAACTTGTGTTTCTCCATGAAAGCGAGCAATTGTTCGCACATCGGTCTGACGTGCTCGTAGCCGAATTTCATCACGCCGGTGCAGACTTGCACCGTGTCGGCCCCCAGCAGAATAAACTCGGCCGCGTCGTGGCCGGTCTCGATGCCGCCGATGCCCGAGAGCGAGCGTCCCGGAAATTCCTTGCGGATGAGTTGTGCCACTTCCATCACCATGCGTAGCGCAATCGGTTTCACCGCCCGCGACGAATAACCGCCGGGTGTGGTGTAGCCTTCGACACTCGGTTCGGGGCGCAACGTCTCGAGGTTCACCCCCATGACACAACGGATTGTGTTGATGGCGCTGATCCCCGTGGTCCCGGATTTGAGCGCCGCGCGGGCCGGGTCTTCGATGTGAGTGATATTCGGTGTCATCTTTGCCCAGACGGGCTTCTTTGCCACCCCCATCACCCAACCCACAACTTCGCCGAGGATGTCGGGGTTTTCCCCCATCGCGGAGCCCATTTTGCGCTCGGGCAGACCGTGCGGGCAGGAAAAATTCAATTCAAATCCATCCACGCCGCACGCCTGGCAGCGTTCGACAATTTCAATCCATGCGTCCTTGCGATACTCCTCCATGATGGACGCGATGAGCACGCGGTCGGGAAATTCGTCCTTGCACTTCTTGAACTCCTCCTCCCAGATGTGGAACGGGCGGTCGCTGATCAGTTCGATGTTTTCCCAGCCGATGATTTCCTTGGCGTCATTGGAATGCAGTTTCGCGTAACGTGGTGTTACATTGACGACCTTCGAAGCATCCAGGCTGACCGTTTTGGCAATCACCGCACCCCAGCCCTCGGTGAAGGCCTTCTTGATGACGTTCAGATTCGTTCCAGGCGGTCCGGAACCGATGATAAACGGGTTCGGCAAAATCAAGCCGTCAACCTCTGTCGCTAACTTTGGCATTGTTTGTTCCTTCTTCTTATATTGCCCCTTTTGAACATTTATACTGGCTTTTCAAAAAAATGTCACAATAATTTTACATGAGAAGGGAGAACTGAATTTACGGCCATGAATTCAACATTAAATCCGAGGCGCACCGTCGCGGAATTGAAGGAACTCCGCTCCCTCACCGGCGACCGGGACGGAGCGCAACGGCTCGCCTTTACCAAAACCTGGCTCAAGGCGCGTGACTGGCTGCGCCAAAAAGTCGAGGGCCTGCCGCTGGAAATCCACAATGATGCAGCGGGCAACACCTGGTTCACGTTGCGCGGTGACTCGGAAAAATGCCTGCTCATCGGCGGACACATTGATTCCGTGCCCAATGGCGGCTGGCTGGATGGCTGCCTCAATATCATGGCCGCCGTGGAAATCTTGCGGCGAATAAATGCGCAGTACAAGGGTAAGCCGCCCGTCACGGTTCGGCTGGTGGATTGGGCGGACGAAGAAGGCGCAAGGTTCGGTAAAAGTCTGTTCGGCTCATCCGCCTGTTCCGGCAACCTGGACCTGAACGAAGCCCGCCGCCTGGTGGACAAGCAGGGAATCAAACTGCCCGACGCGCTGCGCGAAGTGGGCATTGACTTCGAGCGCGTGAAAGACAGCGGCAAGGAACTCGCGAATGCAGCCGCCTATCTGGAATTGCATGTGGAACAAGGCCCGGTGCTCCTGGATCTGGACCTGCCGCTTGGTGCCGTTCTGGGAACTTTTGGCGTGGAACGACATGCGGTTACGTTTCATGGGCAGGCCGCACATTCCGGGAGCACGCCGATGAATCGCCGCAAGGACGCCTTTCTGGCTGCCGCGAAAATGAGTCCCGAGATCTACAAAATCGCCGGGCGGAGCGGCAATGGCGTTTGCACCATCGGTGCCTGCACCACCAAGCCTGGCATCGTCACCAGTGTCGTTGAGGATTGCCGGATCACGTTGGACCAGCGTCACCTCGATGCCGACAGGCTTGCGCGGATGTTGCGGGAGGCGAAAGAAGCCAGTGAAAACTTTGCCAAGGAAGGTAATGTCACGGTTTCGTGGGAGCGTCTCTGGCGAATTGCGCCGCGGCCATTCAATGATGAGTTGATTGCGATGTGCGATGAATCCATCCGGGAAACCTGCGGCCAGTCTCACCAGTTGCCGTCCGGCCCGCTGCATGACGCCGCTGAAGTCGCCGCTGCGGGTGTGCCGACCGTGATGATGTTTGTCCAAAGCCTGCACGGCATCAGCCATAATAAAATCGAGGACACCAAGGAGGAACACCTTGAATTTTGTGTCACCGCATTCGACAAACTGGCGGATAAGGCAATGCAGTGGATCCAGAAATGAAAATCATGACCAGCCAGGACGGTCATTGTCTCGAATGGGATTGGTTTGAAAACGAAAAGGAACTTTTTATCCTCTGGCATCACGATGTCAGGTCTGCACATCCAAATGGTCCGGTGGATCAAAGGCGGTGCTGGGAGTACAGGAGGCGATTCCATGTAAGGAATTCACAGGCTAACCGAGGAGGCCCGGCCGGCGCGGAGATATTATGCTACAATTCGAATTCATTTTGAATGGTCGTCCGGTTCGCGTTGAAGCTGTTTCGCCGAACATGACCCTGCTGGAATTCCTGCGCAGTAGCGGGCTGACCGGCACCAAGGAAGGTTGCGCCGAGGGCGATTGCGGCGCGTGCTCGGTCGCTGTAGTCGAGCGCGGGGTGAACGGCAAGGCCACGTACAGGACCACCAACAGTTGTCTCGTGCCGGTTTGCCTGATGGCTGGACGCGAAATCGTATCCGTTGAAGGTGTCGGATGTTCCACAAAGCCGCACCCCGTTCAACGGAAAATGGTGGAACACTACGGCTCGCAATGCGGTTATTGCACTCCCGGCTTCATCTGTTCGCTGTTCGAGGGATTTTATCGCAACGACCTGAAAACCGGCGATGATCTGGACGAACAACTCGCCGGCAATCTCTGTCGGTGCACCGGCTACCGCCCCATTCGGGCCGCCGCCATCGAAGCGTTCTCCTGCCGTAGCCGCGGACGTGAGTCCGCGCAAGCTCGGGCAGGAGAGGACTCAGAGTCGGCTGACGTCGGCTGCTATAAAGATGAATTTGCCGTTCGCCTGAAACAAGGCGTTAAGAAACTTGGCTTAGTAAGATACGAATTTATCAATGAACGGTTCTTTCGCCCGACCTCGCTGGCTAAATTGTTCCAATTGCTCAAGGCCAATCCCGATGCACGGCTTATCGCTGGCGCGACGGAACTGGGTCTTGATATCACCAAGCGATTCAAAAAATTTCCGACGTTGATTTCCATCGAAGCGGTGCCGGAGTTGAAATCAATCAAATCCACGGACACCGAATGGCATATCGGCGCGGCGGTCACGCTCACAGATATTTGCGACAGGCTGGCAAAAGAATTTCCGCCTTTGGGCGATATGCTGCGCGCATTTGGCTCCCGGCAAATCCGGAATCGTGCCACCATGGGCGGCAACCTCGTCACCGCTTCGCCCATCGGAGACAGCGCCCCGGTGCTGCTCGCGTTTGATGCGAAACTTGTTCTGGCGTCCGAATCCGGTGAACGGACATTGGCCATCGGTGATTTCTTCGTTTCGTACCGCCAGACCGCGTTGGGAGCGAATGAGATTCTGAAAACCATCATTATCCCGCGCGGCGCTTCCCAGACCGGGCTGACACGCAAATCCGCCTGGTGCAAGGTGTCCAAACGCCGTGAAATGGACATCAGCACCGTAGCCGGTTGCTTTGTAGTGGATTTGGATTCGCGCAACGTCGTACGCCACACGCGACTGGGTTATGGTGGTGTTGCGGCGATGCCTGCCCGCGCGCAAAAGGCGGAAGCCGCGTTGCTCGGCCGCGCGTGGAACGAGGAGACAATTCAAAGTGTGCTGCCGGTTCTGCAAACCGATTTTACGCCGATCTCCGATGTGCGCGGGTCGGCCGAATATCGAAGGGGTCTGATTACCAGTCTCCTGGAGAAGTTTTATTTTGATTCGGCAGGGAACAACCGCCGCCCGTCCCAAACTCTCACTCCAAACGAGGACACCCGGCCGCGCGTCACTGCCCCACCCCACGAAAGCGGGCATAAACACGTTACTGGCGATGCCATTTACACGGACGACTCTGCCGCACGAAAAGAAATGCTCGAAGTCTGGCCGGTTTGCGCGCCGCACGCACGGGCAAAGATTTTGAAGCGCGACGCGTCCGCGGCGAAAACCATGCCTGGCATCACAGCGGTTTTACTGGCGGAAGATGTGCCCGGATTAAACGACGTCGGCGCAGTCCGCAAAGATGAAATTTTATTGGCTGACAAGGAAGTTTTCTACCACGGACAGATCATCGCGCTGGTCGTTGGAGAAACACAGGAAGCCTGCCGCAATGCCGCGGAAAAGGTCATTGTTGAATATGAACCGCTCCCGCCGATTTTGAAGATCGAAGAAGCGATTGCGCAAAACAGCTTCCACACAGAACCGAATTTCATCCGGCGCGGTGACGTCCGATCCGCCTTGAATACCGCGCCGGCAATTCTGGAAGGCGAATTTTCCATGGCCGGTCAGGAACACTTTTATCTGGAGATGCAGGCGGCCTGGGCGGAACCGGGTGAGGACGGCTCGATGTTTGTCATGTCCTCAACTCAGCATCCCTCCGAAGTGCAGCACATCGTGGCGCACCTCCTGGATATGCCGGCAAACCACGTGGTGGTGCAAAGCCCGCGCATGGGGGGCGGCTTTGGCGGCAAGGAAACGCAGGCGGCGCCGTTTGCCGCCCTCGCGGCACTGGCGGCGGCAAAAACGCATCGTCCCGTCCGCGTGCGGGTGAATCGTGATTTGGACATGATGATCACCGGCAAACGCCATCCTTTTCTCGCCAAATTCAAAGTGGGTTACAATTCTGATGGCGATTTGCTCGCCGCAAAGATTGACCTCATTTCCAACGGAGGCTGGACGCTCGATTTGTCCCTGCCGGTAACTGACCGGGCCGTGTTTCATCTCGACAACGCTTACTTTATCCCGGCAGTCGAATTCTCGGGCCGGGTGGCCAAGACCAATCTGGCGTCAAATACCGCATTTCGCGGCTTCGGCGGGCCGCAGGGAATGTTGGTCATCGAGGAAATCATTGACCGGATTGCGCGGCGACTCGGCAAAACGCCGGAAGCGATCCGTGAACGAAATTTGTATCGGGGCAGCGGTAAGACCAACACAACGCATTATGGACAGGAGCTCGAGAATAATTGCCTGGAACAAATCTGGCATGACTTGAAAGAAAGTTCCGCCTTCGAAAAGCGCCGCCGCGAGATTGAAAAATGGAATCTGGAACATCCGCATCAAAAACGCGGGCTGGCGATGACACCGGTGAAGTTCGGCATCTCATTCACGCAGACGCATCTGAATCAGGCGGGTGCGCTGGTCCTGATCTATCAGGATGGCACGGCGCAGGTGAACCACGGCGGCACGGAAATGGGCCAGGGTGTCCATACGAACATCGCAATGATCGCAGCCCGGGAACTGGGACTTTCGCTCGACAAAATCCGCGTCATGCCGACGAGCACCGACAAGGTGCCGAACACCTCGGCCACGGCCGCATCGTGCAGCACAGACTTGAACGGCATGGCGGTAAAGAATGCGTGTGAAGTTTTGCGCAACCGATTGGCACCGGTCGCAGCCCAATTGCTTTCTCCGAGGAGCGGACGCGAGATCACTCCGGACCAGGTGGAATTTGAGGAAAATGTTGTCTTCGCCACTGATGTTGTTGCCGGTGCGGAATCGGAGCAGATCAAACTCCCATTCCAGGAAGTTGTGGCAGCCGCGCATGTCCAGCGCATCAGCCTTGCTTCAACCGGATTTTATCGCACGCCAGAAATTTACTATGACCGCGCAAAGGGACAGGGCCATCCGTTTCATTATTTTGCAATCGGAGCTGCGGTCACGGAGGTGGAGGTGGACGGTTTCACAGGCATGAGCCGAATCTTGTGGACAGACATTTTACACGACGTGGGTGACTCAATAAATCCCGGCATCAATCTCGGTCAAATCGAAGGGGGGTTCGTGCAAGGTGCGGGCTGGCTGACCTGCGAGGAACTGGTCTGGAACGACCGGGGTGTGTTACTGACGCATTCGCCGGACACTTACAAAATTCCCGCCGTTGGCGACCGTCCGCTGGAGTTGAACGTGCAATTTTTCAGGAACGCGACACAACGAAATACCATCCACGGCAGCAAGGCTGTCGGCGAACCTCCGTTGATGTTGGCTATTTCGGTGCGTGAGGCGATTCGTGACGCCATTGCGACATTTGGTCCCGGACAGGGTGAAATCGAACTCCGTTCACCCGCAACCTGCGAAGCAGTTTGGATGGCGATTCAAAAGCAGCGCAGAGTGAATGGAAGGGAATCTTATAAAGTCAGAACTGGCGCTGGCGATGCAGTCGCGGGTTGAATCCGCTTGCGAAATAATCATGACGGGTTGAAAATTCAATCAGCTTGAGGGGAGTAAAATGCGCAATATCCAACGAAAACTCTCAGTCGCTCGCGGTGAACAACGCGCTGAGCTGCTTTTCAAAAATGTGCAGGTCGTCAATGTGTTGAGTGGAGAAATCCACAAAACGAACGTCGTGGTTGACGACCGAAGAATCATCGGTTTTGGCGATTATCGGGCGAAAAAGACCATTGACCTGAAGGACGCGTATATCGCGCCAAGTTTGATTGACGGGCATTTTCATGTCGAGAGTTCCATGCTGACCGCGCCGGAGTTTGCACGGGCGGTCGTGCCGCATGGCACGGGTGCAGTCGTCATTGACCCACACGAATATGCCAACGTTCTTGGTCTCGACGGTATTCGCTATGTGCTGGAGTCCACAAAAAATCTCGCCGTGGATTTTTTTATCATGCTGCCCAGCTGCGTTCCAGCCACCCACCTTGAGACCGCCGGCGCGCGACTTACGGCGGATGATCTGAGATTGATGATTCATGACGACCGTATCGCCGGCATCGCGGAACTGATGAATTTCCCGGGCGTCTTTCTTGGTGCAAAAAGTGAACTGGCCAAGATTGATGCCGGCAGGGGCAAGGCAATAGATGGTCACGCCCCCGGACTGCTTGGGAAAAACCTCAATGCCTACGCGCTGGCTGGCGTTCGGTCCGATCACGAATCGGTCTCCGTTGCGGAGGCGCGAGAGAAATTGCGGCTGGGAATGCACATCCTGTTGCGCGAAGGCAGCACGGAGCGCAACCTCAAAGATTTGCTGCCCATGGTCAACGCCCATAATTCCCAGAACTGCTCCTTCGCGACGGATGACAAACTGGCGGGTGATTTGGTGCACGAAGGTCATATTGACCATGCCGTGCGGAAGGCCATCAAAGGAGGGATATCGCCAATTGCGGCGTTGCAAATGGCCACCATCAACACCGCTCGCCACTACTGTCTGCAAAATCTGGGGGCCATCGCGCCGCGCTACTGGGCCGACTTTATCGTGTGCGACGACCTGAAGAACTTCAAACCCCGACAAGTTTACAAGAAAGGCGCGTTGGTCGCTGAAGATGGAGAGTTCCTTGGCCGGTCGCCGGCCGCAGTAGGTCTGCCCCGCAGCACGATGAATCTGCGTTATTCGCCGAAGGATTTTACGGTAAAATCGGCGGGGGCAAAAAGAATCCGGGTCATCGAAATCGTGCCGGACCAGATTGTCACAAAGGAATTCATCACCACACCCAGAATCCAGAACAATCAAATCGTTGCCGATCCCAAACGTGATATCTTGAAAATTGTGGTTGTCGAGCGTCATCACGCAACTGGAAATGTCGGTGTTGGGTTTGTTCGCGGATTCAAACTGACGAAAGGCGCGATCGGCTCGACAGTCGCACATGACGCGCACAACGTCGTTGTAGCCGGCACAAATGACGCAGACATTTTGTTCGCGATTGGGGAACTGGACCGGCTGCAGGGCGGACAGGTTGTGGTCGCGGACCGCAGTGTGAGAGCGGAATTGCCATTGCCGATTGCCGGCCTGGTTTCAGATCAGCCGCTTCCTACTGTGATACGATTGATTGACGATTTGAATGCCGCGGCTCGCTCACTGGGATGCGATCTGGCCGCGCCTTTCATGGCATTGTCGTTCTTGAGCCTGTCACCCATTCCGGCGTTGAAATTAACCGATCAAGGATTGATTGACGCCACGCAGTTGAAACGCACGACTCTGTTTGTCTGATTTGATGGGCTTCACACTCTCACAACTCAACCAGGTGGACCAGGCGGCATTCGTCCGCGCGGTGGGATCTGTGTTTGAACAGTCACCATGGGTTGCGGAGGTGGCGTGGGCCAAGAAACCATTTGCCAGCGTGGAAAACTTGCACCGTACCTTATGCGATTCCGTTCTGGGAGCCGGCGGAGAAAGACAACTCGCGCTGATCTCTGCGCATCCTGATCTCGCAGGACACGCCGCACTTTCCGGAACCCTCACGCTCGAATCAAGCCGCGAACAGGCAAATGCAGGATTGGACAGGCTTTCTCAGCCCGAAATCAGCCTGTTCAAAACCCTGAACGCGGCCTACAGGGACAAGTTCGGTTTCCCCTTTGTGATTTGCGCGCGCCTCAGCAAGAAGGACGCGATCCTGATGGGCTTTGAAAATAGATTAAGAAATTCGCGAGAGCAGGAGATTCAAATCGCGCTTGAAGAAATTTTCAAAATCGCCGAATTTCGCTTGCGGGATTTAATTTCAAGCTAAAATTATGCCCGGCAAATTAAGCACGCACGTCTTGGACATCGCACACGGCTGCCCCGCCGCCGGGATGAAGATCGAATTGTGGTCTCTCGACACGGAAGCACGCACCCTCGTTGCCACTGCCAGGACCAACGCCGATGGCCGCACCCATGGACCATTGCTGTCCGCCGACGCAATGAAGGCCGGCCAGTACGAGATTGTTTTCTTTGTCGGCGATTACTTCGCTGCCAAAACTCTCCCACTTCCGAAGGTCCATTTTCTCGACCGCGTGCCGGTGAGGTTTGTCATTGCCGACGCGGGTGCGAATTACCACGTCCCCCTGCTTTGTTCGCCCTGGGCTTACTCGACGTATCGCGGCAGTTGAAATGAGCGCTCCGGGAAAAATCATGGAGCGCATTGAGGCGCTGGCAAAAATTTCCGGCAAGCCAGGCGAGGTCACACGCGTCTTTGCCACACCAGCCATGCGCCGTGCTAACAAATTGGTCGCCCAATGGATGCGTGAGGCAGGAATGGAGGCCCACGTGGACGCCATCGGAAATTTAATTGGCCATTATGCCGCCGAAAGACCGGGCGCAAGGACCCTCCTGCTTGGTTCCCATCTGGACACCGTCCGCAACGCTGGAAAATTTGACGGCTCACTTGGGGTTATGCTGGCCCTTGCCTGCGTGGAGCATTTGCACTTCCGAAAAATCCGCCTTCCGTTTGCCATCGCAGTTGTCGGTTTTGCCGACGAGGAAGGAGTGCGTTATCAAACCGCCTATCTCGGCAGCAAGGCGCTCGCCGGCTGTTTCAACGAAAAGGATTTACAACGCAAGGATGCCAACGGCATTTCCATGGCCGATGCCATCAAACATTTTGGTGGTAATCCGGCAAAATTAACCTCCGCGCGGCTGGATCCGCGACAACTGATTGGCTACATCGAGGCTCACATCGAACAAGGCCCGGTTCTGGAGAAAAACAATCTGGCGGTCGGAATCGTCAGTGCGATAGCCGGACAAACCCGTGCCCGTATCAGTTTCATCGGCCGCGCCGGCCATGCCGGAACGACCCCGATGAGCCTGCGCAAAGATGCGCTCTGCGCTGCGGCAGAAGTCATCCTGGCCGTGGAGACGTTGGCCAAAAAGACCGAAGGCCTTGTCGCGACGGTCGGTGAAATTGCCGCGTTCCCCGGAGTGGGCAATGTGATTCCCGGCGAAGTCCGATTGAGCCTCGATGTTCGTCACGCAAATGATTCGATCCGTAAGGCGGCCCAGCGGGCCTTGAAACAGACATTGCTCCACATCGGGCGGCAAAGAAATTTGCAGCTCGGTTATGCAGTCGTCCAGGAAACGGCGACAGTGAATTGTTCTGCGTATCTTTCGCGATTGCTGGGCCAATCCGTGAAATACCGGCAACAGCGTTTGGTATCCTTGCCGAGCGGCGCCGGCCACGACGCAGCGGTCATGGCGGCAATCACCCCGGCCGCGATGCTTTTTATTCGCTGCCAAAACGGCATCAGTCACCATCCCGACGAGTCCGTGAAAATCCAAGACGCGGAAATTGCGCTTGATGTATTGAACAACTTCCTCCAATTACTCGCGCAGACGTATCGTCGGCGGATGGTGGCAACAGGACGATCAAAACATTAACCTTCCGGTGAAACTATAATGAACAAATTGTTTGGATTCAGTCGCACCGTGGTCAAATCGCGTTATGCGCTGCTCACCCCGGACAGTTTCGTGCTTAGCAACCTGCCCAGATGGGGAAATGCCGCCGTCATCGTGAATATCTCGCCCGCCATGGGCGCGCAGTTTTCGCAACTCCAAATCACGCTCAACCGGAACGGTCGCGGCGAGGGCAACGACAGTGCGCTGGAGCATTTTGTTTACGTTCTCACCGGCAGATGCGCGGCGAGAATTGGCGGGAGGAAAATAAATATGGTGGCCGGCAGTTACTTGTTCATTCCGCCGGCGACGGATTTTCAGTTTGGCAGCCCCGCCGAAGGCACACGCCTTTTGATCTTCCAGAAGCACTACGAGCAAGTCGCAGGCGCAAAAATGCCAGGTGTTGTCACTGGACATCAAAAGAGAATTTCCGGCCAGCCGTTCCTCGGCAACAAGGACGCGCTCTTGCAGGTGCTGCTGCCGGACAAACCGGCATTCGACATGGCAGTCAACATTTTCACTTATCACCCGGGCGCAACGCTTCCCGTGGTCGAAACCCACATCATGGAACACGGTCTATTGATGTTAAAAGGCCAGGGGATTTATCGCCTCGACAACGATTGGCATCCCGTACAAGCGGGTGATGTGATTTGGATGGCACCGTTTTGTCCGCAATGGTTCGTGGCGATGGGCAAAGCGCCGGCGAGTTATATTTATTATAAGGATGTAAACCGCGCGGCGTTGGGCCAATGACACTGCGAATCAACATCTCCCAACTCCAACGGGAGATCAACGAACTGGCGCTGATTTCGGAAAGCCCACCGCCGGTTGTCACGCGAGTTTTGTTTTCCGGGGCAGACTTGCGGGCGCGCCGGTTTGTGAAGAAACTTTGCCGGGAAACCGGATTGGCTTTGCGCGAAGACGCCGTGGGCAACGTCTTCGCGCGTTGGGAAGGATCGGAAAAGAATCTACCCGCGGTCGCCACCGGCTCACACATTGATGCCATTCCCAACGCTGGAAAATACGACGGCGTTGTCGGTGTGCTGGGTGCGATCGAAGCCATTCGGGCGCTGAAAAGATCCGAGTTTCAGCCAAGACGCAGTATTGAACTGGTCGTTTTCACTGCGGAAGAACCAACACGCTTTGGGCTTGGTTGCATTGGCAGTCGTTTGCTCGGAGGCGTGCTGTCGCCCCAAAAAGCGGCCAGTCTGTGCAGCCAGGATGGGAAATCTCTGGCCGAATGGCTGAAGCAAGCCGGCTGCAAAGGAAAATTGGAGTCTGTACCACGGCAAAGGAATTTTTATTCATCCTTTGTCGAATTGCATATCGAACAGGGGCCGCGTCTGGAAAAAGCACAGGTTTCCATCGGTATCGTAGAAAAAATTGCCGCGCCCAGTACTTTATGGATTCAGCTCACAGGTGTTGGCGGCCACGCCGGCGGTACTCTCATGCCGGGACGACGCGATGCCTTGCTAGCCGGAGCAGAAATTGCGCTTGCCGTTGAAAAAGTTGCGTCCACGAGTGGTAGCCCAGACGCGGTAGGCACGACGGGCATTTTCAGAATTGAACCCGGCGCGGTGAACAGCATTCCCTGCCGGGCGCATTTGGAAATTGATTTGCGTGACACCAATTTGGCGACGCGCAACGCGGCCCTGGCGAAGATCGAAAAGATGGCCCGCGAAATATGCGCCCGACGGAAAATTAAAATCAGCTTTGAGCGATTGAACGTTGACCCGCCGGCTGTCTGTGATGTGGCGTTGGTGCGGACGGTTGCCCATGTTTGCCGCGATCTCAAAATTTCCTGTCGAAAAATGATCAGCCGCGCGTATCACGATACCTTGTTCATGGCGCGGATTTGCCCGGTGGCGATGATTTTCATTCCGTGCCGCGGCGGGGTCAGTCATCGGCCTGACGAATATTCATCTCCGGAGCAGATTGCCAAAGGAACTCGTGTGTTGGCAGAAACGCTGGCGATCGCTGCTTCCTGCTAAGGCGTTGGCAGACTTCAATCATATTGTCGCAGCCAAGCAAACCGCATTGACGCAGCGCATCGTGCGCGCCAGAATCCTCATCAAATTATGAAAGTGTCAGCGCGTTTGGAACCTGAGCGACCGGCTCCTTCAATTCGCGGTCTTTCGCCCTCTACACGTCATTTAACTGTGCCAACGGTTGACGCTGTGATGGCCGAGGAACGCGCCGCATCGTTCGCCAAGCGCAGCATCAAAACATCCGCCAAACTCACCGGACTGAAAATGGCCATGAGCATGATGGATCTGACCACGCTCGAAGGCAAAGATACGCCTGGCAGAGTCGCCTATCTCTGCCGCAAAGCGCTCCAGCCCGCTGAACCGAAATACAATGTGCCGCCGTGCGCCGCGGTCTGCGTTTATCCGAACATGGTGAAACACGCGCGGAAATTTCTCGGAGGGAATTCTCCAGTTAAAGTTGCGTCCGTCGCCGCCGGTTTTCCCAGCGGCCAGTTTCCGCTTCGCACCCGGTTGGACGAAGTCCGCCGCGTGGTCGCCGATGGCGCAGATGAAGTGGACATGGTCATCAATCGCGGCGCGTTTCTTGACGGCGACCATGCGAGGGTCTTCGACGAAATTGCCGCCGTGAAGGAAGCCTGCGGCTCGGCGCATCTAAAGACGATTCTCGAAACCGGCGAACTGGTCACCTACGACAACGTCCGACTCGCCAGCGAAATTGCCATGCAGGCCGGCGCGGATTTTATCAAGACCAGCACCGGCAAGGTTTCGCCCGCCGCCACCATGCCCGTCACGCTCGTGATGCTGGAAGCCATCCGCGATTATTTTTTCGCCACCGGCGTCCGTGTGGGCATGAAACCGGCGGGCGGCATCCGCAATTCCAAGCAGGCGCTCGCCTACCTCGTGATGGTCAAGGAAACACTCGGCGACGACTGGCTTACCCCCGACTTGTTCCGCTTTGGCGCCAGCACGCTCGTCAACGACGTGCTCATGCAAATCGCCAAAGTTGTGGACGGAAATTATCAAGGCGCGGATTATTTTTCGTTGCCGTGAACATTCTGAACTCGAGAAAAAATATCAAACGATTTTGCCACTTGTTATATTCACGCTGGGCTCACGAAGGTTGCTTTGAAAATGAGCTTGGAAACAAATGGCATGAGTAGGCTGAATCGCACAAAAACACCATCTTGATCAAACCCGACCTGGATCTTTCCATGAAAACCAAACCTAAACCCATGAAACTTTCCGCCAGACGTGCCGTGGCCGTTTTGGGCAATGGCCATCCTGTTGTTCCGCTGCGCGAACGGCGACTCACATTCGGCAACAAATGGGATTACTCACCCGCACCGGAAGAATCAAAAAATTACGTCATCACACCGCGACACGAATTGTTCATCAACGGGCGATTTGTCAAACCGCATTCGGGCAAGCACTTTGATTCGATCAACCCGGCCAACGAGGACAAGCTGACCGAGATCGCCCTCGGTGACGAGGTGGACGTGGACCGTGCTGTCCAAGCCGCGCGCCGCGCGTACGAGAAGGTCTGGAGCCAAATGCCCGGACGCGAACGGGGCAAGTATCTGTATCGCATTGCGCGCATCATTCAGGAGAAGTCACGTGAGCTGGCTGTGTTGGAAACGATGGATGGCGGCAAGCCGATCAAGGAAAGCCGCGACGTAGATTTGCCACTCGTGGCCGCGCACTTTTTTTATCACGCGGGTTGGGCGGACAAGTTGAAATATGCCTTCCCGGGGAAAACACCACGGCCGCTCGGCGTCGCCGGGCAGATTATCCCGTGGAATTTTCCGCTGCTCATGGCCGCATGGAAGATCGCCCCCGCGCTCGCCAGTGGTAATACGGTCGTCCTCAAGCCCGCCGAAACAACTTCGGTCACCGCGATGCGGCTGGCACAAATTTTTCAGGAGGCGGAATTGCCCGAAGGCGTGGTCAATGTCGTCACCGGTGCAGGAAAAACCGGCGCGGCTCTGGTGAACCATCCGGACATTGACAAGATTGCCTTCACCGGTAGCACGGAAGTGGGGAAGGCGATCGCAAAGGCAATCACCGCCAGGGCTGACCCGCCGGCCGGCCGGAACACGCGCCAGCGCGTCTCCCGCACGCTTCCGAAACTCACACTCGAACTCGGCGGCAAGGCGGCGAATATTTTGTTCGAGGATGCCCCGATTGAGCAAGCCATTGAAGGCGTCATCTCGGGAATTTATTTTAATCAAGGCCATGTCTGCTGTGCCGGCTCACGACTGTTCGTACAGGAAGGCGTTTATTCCACCGTCATCCACAAGCTGCGTGACCGCATCCAGACGTTGCGCGTTGGCAATCCGCTCGACAAAAACACCGATATCGGCGCCATCAACTCCAAACCACAGTTGGAAAAAATCAAAATGCT
>Ga0335073_10005967_pt1 | contig 17103 bp, 11 predicted proteins | sample Lox_Sample_22_FD_207093 | JGI IMG/M metagenome (GOLD analysis project Ga0335073, IMG submission 207093) | Soil microbial communities from Loxahatchee National Wildlife Refuge, Florida, United States - Lox_Sample_2.2 | ecosystem: Environmental > Terrestrial > Soil > Wetlands | place: USA...
GCACCGGAAAAGCCAGCAACGGCACCGGCGTGGTCCAGGCCAGCGCGGCGGCCTCATTGGCCGCGTCGCGCAGTGGCGTTTCCCATTTGGTGCCCGCTTCCCGTTGCCGGCTGCCCAGCAACCGGGACTTGAGCCGTTCAAATTCCTTTTCATGAATGGCGCGAAACGCGTCCACCGGCTGCAATTCGAACCGCGTTTCCGCGCCGAATTCAGCCTCAAGAGCTATTCTTTTCGTCTTCATGTTGTTCCTTTCGTTGTGTTAATAAGCGAAAAACCCGCGATTGACAGGCAATCGCGGGTTTTAGAAATTCTTTTTTTTTTCAATCACTGTTTCATTCCCGCGATGCCTGTAGAATGAAAGCGTGCCTTCATGGCAATCCAGCCGGTGGCGGACGCAGACATCAGTTTGACAATCGTGTTTTGCATTCTTACTTTAAATTGGTTAAACCAATTAAAGGCTATATAGAACTATAACAGGCGCCGTTTGTCAAAAAGAATTTCGTGCAAATTGCCTTTTGCCGAATTGGCCTGTAAATTAAGCGTAAGTATGAGCGATAAACCCTTGAAAATGGTCAAGTGCGGCTGGTGCGACAACACCATGTTTATCCCGGGGGATTTGCCTCCGCTGGGGACTGAGCCCTGCACCAAGTGCGGGCATCCGGTCATGATGCCCATGCCATTGCGGCAGTTTGAGTTGCGCAGCCTGATTGGTTCGGGCGGCAACGGCAATGTCTATCGCGCCTGGGACACGACGCTCGAGCGTTTTGTGGCGATTAAGTTGATGAAAAAGGAGCTGATGCAGGATACCAAGGCCATGGAAGCCTTTTATCGCGAAGCCCGCGCCTGCGCCCGCCTCAACCACACCAATATCATTCACATCTACACTTTCGATGAATGGGAAAACCAACAATACCTGGTTATGGAACTGGCCGACCGCGGCAGCCTGGACCAGAAAATCGATAAACTGCGCCTCCTGCCCGAGTTAGAGGTGCTCGATACGGGAATCAAAATCGCGTCTGCCCTGGACATGGCGCTCAAGTACAATTTACTCCACCGCGACATCAAGCCGGGGAATATATTGTTCAACGCCGATCACGAACCAAAGCTGGTGGATTTTGGGCTGGCCCGGAACGTGGAAGCCGAAGTGGAAAACAGCGACGTCACCGAAGGCACGCCCTATTATGTCGCGCCGGAAAAAATCAAGCGCGAGCCAGAGACGTTTTTGTCGGATATGTACAGCCTGGGAGCGACGCTGTACCACGCGATCACCGGGCACGTGCCCTTTGATGCGCCGACTGTTGAGGAACTAGTCGCCGCGCAGGTCCACACCCAACTGACCCCGCCGAACCTTGTGATTCCTGAGATCACACAGCCCACGAGCGACGCGCTGGTCCGCTCGCTGGCGAAGAATCCCGCCGACCGCTTCCTCAGCTACGACGAATTTATCATGGCTCTGGAAGCAGCGCGAAGTCTCCTGCTGCGGACCCAATCGCAAGGCCCGCCGCAAAAACCCAAAGCGCTGACCAGTTGGTGGAGAAGAGGGCCGTAGTGGAGCAGGCATCTTGCCTGTTCGAGATAGGTGTGGTCCTCGAAGGCATTCGGACAGGCTGGAAGCCCGTCCCACTGCCCATTGATCCAGAAATCCATCAACCCACTAGTCCAATCTCCTCACATCCACCGCTTCCATTCCTGCTGATCGTATCGCCTGCAAGCCAAGGTCGGTGTCTTCGTAGGCCCTGCAATATCGTGGTTCCACCCCGATCCGCCTGGCCGCTTCAAGGAAAATATCCGGCGCGGGCTTTTGATTTTTAACCATTTCACTCGTCACCACGGCCTTGAACAGGTCGAGAATATCCAGGTGCTTCAGCACTTGCGTGATGATGACCTCCGTGCCGCCGGACGCCACAGCCATCGGGATTTTTCCAAAATTCGCCCGGGCGATTTCCACAACCGCATGGACGGGCTGCACCTGCGAAAGATATGGCAAATAAGCGTTTTCCTTCTCATGCCCGGCGGCCACGTGATCCAGCGTCACCCCCTGTTCCTCCGCCAGCATTTTCAAAATATCGCGCGAGGGCACACCGCCCAGCGAATAAAACCGGTCCTCTGGAAAGTGCAATTTGTACTTTTGCGCGATCACCTGCCACGCCCGCCAGTGCAGCGGCATCGTGTCCGCCAACGTCCCATCACAGTCAAAAATGAGTCCTTTTGGTTCCATAAAATTTTAAAATTCTTTGAAGTGGATCGAAAAGTGCCGCCGTTTCCGTTTCAACGTTTTAACGTTTTAACGATTCAACGTGATCATTGCAGCAAATCCTCGCTCGACAAAACCTGCGTTTGCATCCGGCTCACAATCATTCGCGCCCGAGTCAATGCCGTGTCCCGGGTCTCGCCCAAAAACGATTTCAATTCCACGCGCACCGCCGCCACGGGATCGCCATTGCGATCCGTCAATGGCATCGTGACCGCAACCGTGCCGCGCCCTCTGCCAAAGTAAATCGAGCCATCGTTGATGGCGCCCTTTTCCGCATCCGTGCCGGCGTTGCCCATCTCCGCAGCCGAATTGCTCGCAATGATGCGCGGCGTTCCCGTTTTATCGAGCGCATAAATGCGCAGTTCCAGGACGCGCGGTTCCTGTTCCATAGCGTTTTGCACCAACAATTGCGCCATAGGCACTTGCGGATTGTAATTGATGGTCGTATCGCCGAAATGGGTCAAAGAATCGGCCATTGTCCAGAAGCCTATTTTTCCGGATTCAAATGTCATCGGGGTCGTGACCGCCGGGGCCATCTGCCCGTCCAGACCCCAGTTGATTTGATTGCCCTGGCACTGAACTGTCATTGTGTGCCATGCATCAGCCGTGATGTCCACGCCAACGGTGGCCGGGTCCACAAATTTTCCGTTGACGTACTTATAAAAACGCAGGTTGTGCCCCAATGCGCTTACGCGAATGACATAGAAATTCGATTCGTTTTGGTAACGAAATACAATGCCGGCCATTTGTTCGACCATGCCGCTGACGATCTTGAATCGGGTTGTCAGCGTGAAGTCCTTGAATGTTTCCTTTTTGTAAACCAGCATTGGAAAACGTTCGTCCGTGGGGTCTGTCTCCAACTGCGCCAGGACAGAAATATGGTTCATCGCGGGCGCATTTGAGGAATTAAACGGCGTGAATGCCGACGGCATTTCGTCCGTCACGATTCTCCAATCGCCGGGCCGGCCGCCCCCGGCCAGGGCGGGTTCAAAATCATTCGTCAGCGAACGGCTTTGTGAAAAATCGCCAAAATTGATTTTGATTTCCGCGCCTGTCGCCGGCAGAACGAGAAATAGACAAAAGCAAACAAACAACTGTCGCATTCCGGTCAGCCTACCAAAAGAGGAACAATAAAAAATGAAAAAGTCTTAGCTCTCGCGCTTGCGTCCTGGAGTGCGGTGGCAAGCAAAGCGCGACACCGCTTTCGGACGGGCACAAGTCTTTCGAAGGCGATTGACGCTTTTAAGGCGGCACGACGTTCGAAAGCGGTGTCACAGCCACCGCACTCCAGGACGCAAGCGCGTTTCTGCAAATGTTATCCATCCTGCGCGAAGCGCCACGGTTCGGTTAAAATGCGATCGCGTGTCTGGCAAAATCCCCAATTCCTATTGTTCCACCTGTATCTTGAAGAACGCCGCAGCATTGGATCCGATGGGCAACGCCGTTTGCATTGGGCCGTTGGTTCCCGCGATCGGACCGCCGAGCGGTTGCCACGTCACGAGATTCGTGGACCAGAGCACCTGGTAACTCACGCCTGAAATTCCATTCCAATTCAAACAACAATTACCCGCGCTCAGGCTGGATGTCAAAGCCGGCGCGATGCTTTGGACCATTTCATAATTCTGGTTCGTCAACGAGCCGGTGACGTTCGTATAGCTCATCGACGAAGGTAAAAATGTATCCGAACCAAGCGCAGGCGTTACAACCCCGGTCCAGCCCGGCGGCACGCCCAACGAATAATTTCCGTTGCTATCCGTCGTCGCCGCGATAAGTCCGCCGCTCGCTTGCATCGAAACACCGGCAACGCCCGCGCCATTCGTGCCTGTAACCGTCCCGGAAATCGTCGGCAACGAAACAGTAAACGTTCCGGAGTATGGTTGAGCCAGCGACGCTCCAAATGCGTCGGAAATGGCCGTCCCCACCCGGACCGTGTACGTACCCACGAGATTTTGCGTGGGGAAATTAAGCTGCACTGAATATGGGCTCGCAACGGTGACAATTAAACTGGTCTGGGACAGAAGTCCGTCAGGCGTGACTAGCGTAAAATCAGAAGCGGAAACGGAACCCGGGTTAAGCATATCGCTAAATATCAGGTTCACGGAGCTGACCGTGTTCGTGACCGAACCCGTGGGCGATTGCGACAGGATTTGCAGACCGCTCAGCGCGCTTCCAAAAGAAACCGTTCCCGGCTGGCCGGACACAATACCCAGCCCGCCGCTCACATTGGTAGTACCGGTGAATTGATTGGTGAGACTATAGATGGCAATGCGCCCGCCGCCGCCGCCGCCGCCCCCATAGAGCACGCCGTCGCCTCCCGACGCTGAAATGGTTCCCGCGCCTGAAAGAGTTCCCGCGGAAATCCAAACGCTGCCACCGGAACCGCCGCCGGAATCGTCCTGCAATCCCGTGTCTCCGTTTGCACTGATGTTTCCATTCACGTTAAGCGTCCCGGCCACGCTCAGGCGCAAAGCGCCACCGCCTTCCGAACCACCACCGGTCGTATCAGCGCCGTTGCCGCCGCCGCTGCCAAAAGCCGTCGGGGCAGTAGCCGAACCGTAAGTGCCGCCGCCGGGTGCTCCGCTGTCAGAAGCGCCGCCCTTGCCGCCGTAGCCGCCGCCGGAACCTTCATTGTCGATGGCAGAACCCGCACCGGGACCGAGGTCGTGCGTATAGCCGAGATTGTCCACGTCTAAATCGCCGCCGATGGTCGCATTGCCCATCACACCGATTAAGAAATTGGATTGCGCGACCGGCATCGTCAGCGTTGAGGTCGCCGAAACATTCAAATTGCTCAAGAGCGGCAACGGCGTAAACGGCGCCACGGACGCTCCGCCCGAGATGTCCAATTCAAATGGCGTTGACGGCACGGAAAATACGCTGGACAACGGCGTACTCGCGCCAGCCAGGCCCGCGTTATTTATGAGCAATGTTTGGCCGCCGTCGACCGACGTGAATACCGTGCCTGCGCCCCCCGGCGAACTTCCCTCGCCACCGGCCGCGGAAAATTGGCCGGTGAAAAGACCGGTTGGCACGGCTATGCGCCCACCCGCCCCGCCACCGCCTGAATCCGAGCCCGCCCCGCCGTTCGCAGAAATGATACCGCTGCCGGAAATGCCCTCCAGCACCTGGGCAATGTAAATGCTGCCGCCCGCTCCGCCGCCGGCGTTAAGCCCTCCGGGACGGCCATTGGCGGAAATTCGCCCGTTAACAACGAGGCCCTGGGTCACCCGCAAGGTTAACGCGCCACCGCCCGCGCCGCCGGAGCCGGTGATGGAATTGGCCCCGCCGCTTCCTTCCAGACCTGGTGCTTGAATGGAGTCATAGGCTGTCCCGCCGCCGCTCACGTCAGCGCCACCGTCACCGCCATGTCCGCCGCCGCCCGAAATGCCTCCGCTTGACGAGCCCGCGCCCGGCCCGTTCAAGGCGGCATAGCCGCCGCCATCCACGGAGAAAACACCGCCGGTCGAAATGTTCAGACTCGTGGCCTGCACAGTGGTTTGCCCGACCAGTGAGGTCAGCTCACTGTTACTGAGGACAAGGACCACGCCCCCGATCCATGCGCTGGATGGAATCGCACCAATAGCGCCATGTTGGACGACCAAATAGACGCCGTCGACGCTGAGAGTGGTATCGGTGCCAACATTACCGCCGTTATCCAGGTATAACATCGAAGTGCCAATACCTAAAAAATTATTGGTCCGATAGTATAGCGTTCCGGCTCCGCCGTAATTTGCGCCGCCCCCGCCGTATGCGGAAATGGTTCCGTGAAAAAGATTGGTCCCAACGCTTTCAATAGTGGAATCCAATGAAATGCATCCGCCGCCGCCCCCGCCGCCGTTGGGCACGCCGGCGCCGCCGTTTGCGGTGATTGAACCCGTGCCTGTGATCGTGCCAGCCATAAGATTAATCGCGCCGCCGGAACCACCTCCGCCCCCGAGGCCCGAACCATTGCCGCCATTGGCCGAGATAATCCCATTCACCTGCAGCGCCCCGCCTGAAGTAAGATCCAGGTAAACAATTCCACCGCCGGAGCCGCCCGTGGAAAATGTTTCAGTGCTGCCCCCGCCGCTTCCGTACCCGTCAGGGTCTGTGATTGTATCATAAGTGCCGCCGCCCGCGACCAGGTTCGAAACGCTAAACCCTCCATCGCCGCCATGTCCACCGCCGCTGCACGGATACATCGGCGACACGGTCTCACTTGAACCGTGTCCGTTCCCCTCGCTTTGTTCAAAGCCATCGGAATCGGCTATAATACCGCCGCCGGCTTGAATCGTCGCATTCCCCGAAAGCGTTAAATAGACCTCTCCCAATGCCCCCGGTTGGGAAACAATTGGAACCAGCCAGGCGTTTGAGGTGATTAAAAGGCTCGAAAAATTTTCCGGATCGTCCGGAAGCGCCGCGATTGCTCCATTGCGTACGATGAGTGAATACGAGGAAGACGAACTGTTAATCGGCGTATTGGTTCCGGGATTGCCGCCATTGTCTACAATCAGCGTCGCCAGCTCAGTGCTGTTGGTTTTGATAAAAATCGTGCCCGCGCCGCCGTTGGTCCAGCCACCGCCGCCGTAGGCGGTCATTGTTCCATTAAAAAGATTCGAATATATCCCCTGCTCAAAGGTGATAGAAATCACTCCGCCACCGCCGCCGCCGCCGGTTCCATCTACGCCGCTGCCCCCGTTAGCCGAGATCAAGCCTGAGCCCGTCAGGCTGCCAATTTCCAACTGCAAACTGCCGCCGGAACCGCCGCCACCACCGGAGCCGGCGCCATTGCCGCCATTGGCCGAAAGCGATCCATTCAGTGCAAGTGTTCCGGAGACATTCAGCTCAATGACACCGCCTCCGGTCCCGCCAATGGAATATGGACTTTCGCCCCCGCCGCCGCTGCCTGCTTCGGTCGCCTCAAAATAGGGTTCATACCCGCCGGCGCCACCAACGACGCTGTTCGAAATGGCAGCGCCCCCGCAACCGCCGTTGCCGCCTCCGCTGCCCGCATAGATGTAAGCCGAACCGGCTTTTCCGGCGCCGACCCCGGAGCCTGACGCATAACCGCCGCGGTCGGCGCTAATCCGCCCGCCATTCTGCACCGAGATATTGTTTGCATCAATGATCAGCGCAGAGCCCGACGTGTTTGAAATCACAAGCGAAGCATTGGTGATTAGAATATTTCCAAGGCTCAACGTCGTTGGGGAAATATAAGAAAGAACGCCGTCATTGCGCAGCGTCAGGTCCGCGTACCCCTGAATGGACGTAATGGCTGAGCTCGCTCCATTCACTCCGCCGTTGTCCACAATAATCTGCCCGTTGGCGAGGGAATTAGTTTTGAAATAGATGATACCCGCGCCGCCGTCGTTTGCGCCCACACCGCCGAACGCTGAGAGCGTTCCGTTGAACTGATTGGTATTGAAGGTAATCGCTATGATACCGCCGCCGCCGCCGCCACCCACTGAATCGACACCGTTTCCTCCGTTGGCAGCGATTGAACCCGATCCGGCAAAAATGCCGGCGGACAATGTCAGCGAGCCACCCGCCCCGCCTCCACCGCCATCGCCGGAGCCGTTTCCGCCATTCGCCATAAAGGCGCCGTTCACCTGTAATGTTCCATCAACGGTCAGTTTCAGCACACCACCGCCAATCCCGCCAATTGAATAAGGAATTTCTCCTCCTCCATCACCGCCAGGCAGAGTCGGACTCGTGATCGAATTAAAGCCTGCGACGCCTCCCAGGGCGATCTCGGGCTGGTTTTGGACCAGAGTGAGTTCGCCCGCCCCACCCATCCCGCCATTCCCTCCGCCGCCGCCCGGGTAGGGAATCAGTTCCGCAAATCCGCCACGGCCGGATTGGAAAGAGGTCGACCCGTCTGAGTTGAGCGTCAGACCGCCACCGGCCTGAAACGTTGCATTGCTTTCCACGAGTATGGTGGCCTCCGTGGAAGTCGCGGGAAGCGTAACCCAGGCATTCGATGTGACCACAAGATTCGCAAACGTGGAACCACTCGGCAACGTTCCCCATGCGCCGTTTTGGACAAACAAATTCGCGACACTTGCCAATTGCAATAGCGTGGAAGGACCCGTGTTGCCGCCGTTGTCCAAAACGATACTCTGCCAGGCGCTGTTTTGTGATAAAACGACTGTCCCCGCGCCGCCATAATTTCCGCCGCCGCCGCCGTAGCAATTGGCGGTGCCGCCGAAGTTATACATATTGGCAAGAATCGCGATTCGACCACCGCCGCCGCCGCCGCCCAATGAGTTTGCCCCGGCGCCGCCATTGGCCGTGATTGTTCCGTTGCCGGAAAACGTGCCCGCAGTTAAATAAACACTTCCACCCGCCCCGCCACCGCCGGCAAGACCGGTCCCGTTTGAACCATTGGCCGAAATCAATCCGTTGACCAGCAATGTGCCGGTTACGTTGGCATCGAGCGCGCCACCGCCTGCGCCGACTGTGTTGATTGGTCCTCCGCCGCTGCTGCCAAGGTTCAACGGAGCTGACTGCGTGTCGTAAGAAGCTCCACCGACCGCGTTGGTCACCAGCCCCGCGCCGCCGATACCGCCATGCCCGCCGCCGCCGCCGTAAGTCACCCCGCCGCTGGCATAGCCGCCCCCGCCGCCGGGGCCGCCGCTGAGGAAACCCAGACCGTTAAATGACATCGCGCCCCCTGCGGCAACCGTCAGATTGGATGCGGAGAATTGTAGAATCGTTTGTGACGTCCCCGTCAGCACGCCGTTCGTGCCGATCGTGAGATTGCCCGGCACGAACGGCCTGGATACGGCCATCACCGCGCCGTTCGATATAGCAACATCCGCCAACTGTAACAGCGTCACTGTGGAATTGGCCCCCAGATTGCCGTTATTGTTCAGCGTCAACAAACCCGGCACACCGGTCAATTCCGTGAATACCGTCCCGGCGCCGCCGTTGTACGCCCCGCCGCCGCCATAAGCTGTGACCGCGCCCGAAAAACTATTGGTGCCACAAACAAAGGCGATTCGGCCGCCGCCGCCCCCGCCCCCACCATAATCCGGCGCGCCCAGGCCGCCGTTCGCCGTGATGCCGCCGGCCCCGCTCAGGCTCGGCGTGGATATCCAGATGCCGCCGCCCGAGCCGCCGCCAGACCGTGAATTCGTAGCGTTCTCACCATTGGCCGAGATAACACCGTCAATCACCACTTCATCGCTCGCGGTGATCTGAACCAGGCCGCCGCCATTGCCACCGCTGCCCGCGTAACTCGATCCCCCGCCGCTGCCCGGAAGTGCCGGCACATACAGGGAACCATAACAAACGCCGCCAACCGCGTTGCTGAAACTCATCCCGCCACCCCCGCCGTAGCCGCCGCCTGAACCGAAAAAGAATTCGTTGGCCGAACTCAAGCCCGCGCCGGGCCCAAAACCCGCGCCATAGCCGATGCCGTCTGCGTCTATCTCGCAGCCGGCGTCCACCCAAACCACGCCCGTCACCGTCAGATCCAGCCCGGCCGGAAAAGAGTCGTAATAGCTGTAACTTACCAGCACCGTTCCACCGTCGGGAATGGAAGAAGTGGCCGTCAGCTCAATCCCGGTGGAAATGTAGTTCCCGTTTGTCTGGTTGATTTCGAGGTAATCAACGCCGTTGGTATAGACGTCGCCGTTCGTATCGGTCACCAGCAACGGCGAAAAGATATTCGAGTTAGCCAGTTCGACCGGTGTCGTCCCACTGAGCACATACGGGGCGTTCGTGACGCTCATAGCTATTGTGACTTGCCCGTTGGTCGAGAAGGAATGAGTCAAAACGCCATTGCCGACCAGCACTACGCTGGAAAAAGTATGCGGCCCGTCCACGGCTACGGTGCAGCCAAGGACCACAAGGTCCTGACCGTCATAATTGGTGTCCAGGGGCCCAATATACGTGTCCTCCGTAAAGACCATGGACGGGGCGCGCAGCGCAACGGTGGCCAAAAAAATCACGCCAGGAACCAGCCGGCAAAACAGGGATGCTTTCATAAACGTATTAATGTCAGGGATTCTGAAATCATGAGTTGCTTCGAGAAAGGAGGAATGATGGTCATCGTCATGGCCTGCTTGCGTGCAGACACATAGGACAGGCATCGTGCCTGCCGGTTTGGGCGGATTCGAACCGCGCATTTTGGCGGGATTTGAGTATCAAGAAGCACCGGGCGGGGATGCCCGGCAAACCGGCAGGCAAGATGCCTGTCCTGCAATGGTGGCCGTGCGTTAAGCACCGTTTTCATAACAATAGTAATAACGATGGAATATTGCTTAGCTCAACCCGCCGCGACCACAGGCATAACTGATGCCATTCTTCTTCTTGCTCTATTTTCGCCATTTTTCGCATTTTCCGAATCAAACCGACATCCACCGCGCGCGAAAGTCACGCATACCGCGTAAAATTTTTACGCTCGCGCTCACGCGAACGAGGCTTGCCGCGCCATGGCTTCAGCAATGCGGGTGGCCGCAGTGCTAACCGCCACGCCCATAGTATCTGTGCAAATTCGAGGCGAGAACTGTGCTTCCAACGGCACATCTGTGCTATTTGAACGCACAGGCGGGAGAATGGGACGCGGTAACGGCGGCAAGCTCTGCTCTTTCCCCATGGTCGCGCTGAACGGTTCCCAACAATCAGAAAGGCGGGGACGATGCCATCCGTATTCCAGGGCTTTGCGAAGGCTGATTGTATGCTATTTCTTGGAGCTTTGTTAAAGCAAATCGTTTATCCGCAGATGGTTGGATCCTGGATTGATCGATTTCTGGACTAATGGGGAGCTCGCCCGAAGACCGCGAAGTCGGAATATTCGGCGTTCGATGTTCGAATCGCTACGATGCTCGCTGTTCAACGTTCAGCCCCTTCATTTCCGTAGTGCGCAATCGCCAGTGGCGCTGCCACCACTTCGCCCGACCATGCTTCAACGATTTCCAATTGGCAACCAGAGTAATTATGAGAACTGCCACACCGAAAAGAATCGACGGCAACAAAACGAAAATGTAAAAGTCATTGCCGAAAAGCCTGATTTGCCGATGAACAACCTGGTCGAGCAGAACCGTGACCGCATGAACCATCAGCAACACCACAACCGCCGGCAACGCTGCGACCACAGCCGTAAGCACTGGCACTACGAAAATTGCACGATGCAACCGTTCCCCAGCCGGCATTTTTTCGTTCATTTCGTTCATTTTGCCGGTTTCAGTCAATGTTCCACTCATGAGTCAGGGATGGAAGCATTCTCCGTGCCCATTTTTTAGACATTCATTCGAGCGAGGCTATGGAGAACACGCGAAAAGTCCTTACAATGCTGGAATCCTGCCGGATTATTTTCCCCTCACGAGCGATGATTGAGTGAATACTGATCATCCTCTCGACGAGCTGCGGGGAGAACAAAGTTTCGTTGTACCGGCAAAGTCCGCCGAATTCGGCGGGCCAGCGTTTTTGGAGTTTTTCTTCAAGCACTATCATGGACTACCTGTCACTTTAATCAGACATTTTTGCTCTAAAAACCGTAATCGGAGGGAGGATGGAACAACAAAGGCGAAACCACGAAGTCCTGAAGCGGGAAAGATCGAACATCGAAAGCCGAACACAACCCGACATTTCACCATCTTAAGATTTTAACCTTTTCACACCGTTCGAACCAAAGGCACGGACGCCGCTGAACTTCTCTTTCTGGTCGATGAAATAATCGTGGTTAAACGAAAACACCTCCAGCCGATTCTCGTAAATGACGTGCAATTGATTCTCATACTGTCTCGATCGATTGAATACCCGCCAATTCACCGGCACGCCCGGAATGGTGAGCAGTTCATCGTCGCTTCGGACGATCACCATGCATTTGTCCAGCTCGATAATGGAACCAAACGGAGCGACGGCACCACAAACGGGATTCCGTTTCCCCGGATCAAAGGTGATCTGTCGCAAAACGCGAAGCCGTTCAGCTTCTTCATTTTCCCAGGGAGAATATTGCGCGACCGTCATTGTGCCCTCGCGGGCCTGGCAAATTTTATCCTTTCCGCCCCAGCAATAGCCCTCTCCGTCTTCTTTGAAAATCTCAGCCGGACAGATGGCTTTCTCAAATCGGCGTTGCAATTTTGGGGCGTCCCGCCATGAGCGTCCGAGATTCGTGGGTTCAAAATCCTGTGGGCTGGCGTGTCCATTTTTTGCCGGACCCTCCCCGCCGTTCTCTTTTACGAATTCCGCAAAGATGCCGCCCTGCAGATGTGAAGAGCCCATGATGCTGTAATAAGCCCATGAGCAATCGGTGCAATCGCGCTTATCAACAGGTTTTGTTTCGCGCGGCTCGGCGCTGTCCCAGCCTTGCAATTCCAATTGAAAAAGTCCTTCCGCTCCGGCCGCCAGGGCCAATGCCCCGTAGGAAGCGTCCAAAGAAATGACCGGACAATCCCACAGTCTCATTCCCTGCGGACTGTTCGCGCTCTTTGATTGCTTTGCCTGCAGTTTAAGAGTTGAAATGACATAAACGCCATTTTCGGAAACGGAAAAGAGGCCTTTATTGTAAACGATGGCATCCAGGTGAGGGAAAGGAAATGGCGAGTCCAGGGACCTGACTAAATGATACCTCCAATCGGCAACGCGAGGGGTCTGATGATGTTTTGCAAGCCGAACAAATTTACCCTGAAGCACCTCGCGCACCTGCGGGTCCTGGTGGATCAGGTCCCGCTGGGGGTCGTATAAATCATCGCTTCGACTAAACGCACATTGCATGGGCAGCGCAAGGTCGGCGGGTACAGGAAATTGAGAGACGAGTCTGTCCCAGTCAATCAAATGCACGACACCGTCCCTGGTAAAGAGGTAAAGCGTACCCATATAGAGATGGGAATCCCAAAACTGACCTTCCAGGATCAACCTTAGGGGCGGGATATTCTTAGTTTCATTCATGGATATTCAATTTCTGCAAGGGCTCAGCAAGCAACTTTCGTGCAATATCCGGCCGGATTGATGACAAAATGCAATGAGTGTAAGCGCAAGCGTGCAACTTGTTTATTTTGTGGCAGTTGTGCTGAATAACGCGTCGAAACGTGAAGGGTTGAGGCGTTAAAGCGAGCCCGGCAGGTTGATCGGGTGTTGGATAATTGGATAGCGGATTAATAGGGAGAGGCCCAAGTCGACTTCCTGGCTCGCCATTTACATCCCACGACATCTTCAAAATCTTCAGATTTCCCAATAAATGCGGGCTTTCTCGACAGGCGACACCGCCGTTTACGCGTTTACTTTCGTACACAAATAATATGTGTGGAAGTGGGTCATTGGGGCGGGGACGGCTCGTCCCCGCGAGCCTAATTACGACGCGTGGCGACGAGCCATCCCACCCCGCCTAATGCGGATTGCAGAATCCAGAATTGGCAAGCCCGTAAGGCCTTGAATGGTTACCGTACAGTCGGCCGCGGTAACCTTTTCCTTTTTCCTTTTTAACTTCTAATTCGCTTCGTGATATTCTCGCGCCCGTGAAATGAAACTGTCCGACGCTGAAATTCGGGCTGCCGTCAAAGCCGCCCTCGCCGAAGATATCGGCAGGGGTGATACGACGACGCTTGCCACGGTACCCGCCAAACTGAAGGCCCGCGCGGTGATGCGGGCGCGCCAGCGGCTCGTTGTCGCCGGAACGCAATTTGCGGAAGCGGCATTTCGGGCGTTGTCAATATCACGGAAAATCAAAATCAAAGCCGGCCTTCGCGATGGCCAGGCCGCTGGCCCAGGCGCGGTTGTCCTCGATGTGTCCGGTCCGGCGCGCCCCATTTTAACCGCCGAACGGGTCGCCTTGAATTTCATTCAGCGGCTTTCAGGCGTGGCGACGTTGACTTCGGAATTTGTCCAGGCAGTCCACGGCACACGCGCGCGAATTCTCGACACACGCAAAACCACGCCCGGCTGGCGGCGGTTTGAAAAATATGCCGTGGCGTGCGGGGGCGGCGCGAATCATCGGATGGGCTTGTATGATATGGTGCTCATCAAAGACAATCATCTGGCGGCGCTCAGGGATGAAAAGCCAAATGCCATCGCCGCCGCCATTGCGCGCGCGCGGCAAAAATATCCAAAGTTAAAAATTGAAGTCGAAGTGGATTCGCTTGAGCAGGTGCGGCAGGCGCTGGACGCCGGTGCGGAAATGATTTTGCTGGATAACATGAGTCTGAATGAGTTGAGCCAGGCGGTAACCATGGCCGAAGGTTTCGCAAAGACCGAGGCGAGCGGAGGGGTAAATCTGAAAACCGTCCGCGCCATTGCCGAGACTGGAGTGGATTTTATTTCGGTTGGGGCTTTGACACATTCGGCCCCGGCGGTGGATATTGGTTTGGATTTCGAAGAATGACGACTGCGGCAAAAATATTATCGGCTTTGCGTACCAGTTCCGTGGGAATTTCCGGAGCGGAACTCGCCGAGCAATTGGGAGTGAGCCGCGCGGCGGTGTGGTCGCATATCGAGGAATTGCGCCGGCTTGGCTATGGCATCCAGGCCGGCCCGCATTTCGGCTATCGCCTCATGGATGAACCAGACACCCTGCTTGCCGACGATCTCCTGGCACGCCTGGGCAAAAGCCGCATCATCGGCCGCGACATCCATGTCTTCGAGCAAACGACTTCAACCAATGACGTTGTAGAAAAGCTGGCGCGCGACGGCGTCCGCGAAGGCGTCGTCGTGTTCGCCGAATCACAAACGAAGGGACGCGGGCGCCTGGGACGCAAATGGGTTTCGCCAGCCCGAAAAGGACTTTGGTTTTCCATTCTACTCCGTCCCAATTTGCGTCCCCAGGAAACGACGCAATTGACCGTCGCATCGGCCACGGCGTTGCGCCGCGCCATTTTTTCGCAGACCCGTTTGCCGGTCGAAATCAAATGGCCCAACGACATTTTAATTGGCGGCAAGAAAGCTGCCGGCATTTTGACTGAAATGAGCGCCGAACTGGACCGCGTCCGCCATGTCATCCTGGGAATTGGGATTGATGTCAACCAGGACGCGCAGGAATTTCCCGCGGAGATTCGCAAGGTTGCGACATCGTTGAAAATTGAAAATGGCGAGAGCCTCTCTCGCGCCGCCCTGGCAACAGCGGTGTTGCGCGAATTGGAAACGGAATATTCCAGGATTTGCGCCGGCCAATTTTCAGAGGTCGCCGCCGAATGGATGGAGCATTGCACGACCATTGGCAAAGACGTGACCGTGCAAATCGGCGACCGCAGAATCCGCGGCCGCGCCGAGTCCCTGGACGACGATGGCGCGCTGATTTTGCGAAGTCAGCATGGGCAGCTTCAGCGGATTACCGGCGGGGACGTCACGGTGGAAAAATAGGCTTTTTTCCTTTTTCCTTTTTCTATTTTCCTTTTCAATTGGCCGATGCTTTTGCTTTTCGACATTGGCAACACTCACACGCACCTCGGCCTGGCCGATGACAAGCGGGTGGTGAAACATACCAACATTGCCACGGCAAAATGGTTTGATGGCGGGGCGGCAGCGCTGGTCAAGCGGTTTGTCGGGCGAAATAAACCCAACGGAGCCATGGTGTGCAGCGTCGTACCCCGCGCAACGCCGCTGGCGCGCAAGACGGTGCGCGCGGCCTGGAATTTGGAAGCCACCGAACTCACCGCCAAAACCACCCGCGGCGTGGGAATAGATTATCCAAAGCCAAAAACCATTGGCGCAGATCGACTGGCAAACTCCGTGGCGGCGTTCAAACGCTTTGGCGCGCCGGTGGTGGTCGTGGATTTCGGGACGGCTGTCACTTTCGACGTTGTGGATGAAGGCGGCCGTTATACCGGGGGAATCATCGCGCCGGGACTGGCGGCTATGACCGATTATTTGCACGAAAAAACCGCGCTGCTCCCGCGCATCAAAATCACCGAACCCAAACAGGTCGTCGGCAAAAGCACCGAACAGGCGATGCTCTCAGGAGCCGTATACGGATACCGCGGTCTCGTGCGGGAGCTCATTCAGGAATTGAAACGCGAAATGAAAGCCCCTCATTTGCCAGTCGTGGCCACAGGCGGCTATGCGGACCTGATGGCGGCTGGGTTGCCGGAGATTTCGGCTGTGGAACCAAATCTGACGTTGGAAGGGCTAAGACTAGTCCACAGTCTGTAGTCAACAGTCTACAGTCACGCAGAGTTTTTATGCGCAGATTTCGCCGATCGACGCGGATTTTAGAAATCATTCTTACCCTCACTTCCCGCGCCTTCTTTCGTCCTTTGCGTCCCTCCCGACATCCATAAATCTGCGAAAATCTGCGGACAAACCTCTTTAAATCCGCTCCGGAAACCGGCATACTGTTCATTCTATGTCGCGCAGCCGCAGGCAATATCCATATCATCTCATAGAGCCGAAATGGCAAAGAGTTTGGGATGAGCAACACGCGTTTCGCGCCTTTAATCCGGGCGACGAAATCCCGTCGGGGCACCCGTTTGGCCTGCGCCATAAACTCTCAGGCAAAGTTTCCGCCGCGCAATTGCCGCCCAAATTTTATGTCCTCGACATGTTTCCATACCCGAGCGGCGCCGGCCTGCACGTAGGCCATCCGGAGGGCTATACGGCTACGGATATTTTGGCCCGGTACAAACGCGCGCGCGGATTCAACGTGCTGCATCCAATGGGCTGGGATGCTTTTGGCCTGCCTGCTGAGCAATTCGCCATCAACACAGGACAGCATCCGCGCAAAACAACTGAAGAAAATATCGCCACGTTCAAGCGCCAGATTAAGTCGCTTGGATTCAGCTACGATTGGTCCCGTGAAATCGCCACCACGGACACGAATTATTTCAAATGGACCCAATGGATTTTTTTGAAGCTGTATAACAGCTATTTTGACAAAGAGAAAAATTCAGCTCGGCCGATTGCGGAATTGATCGCAAATCGTAAATCGCAAATTC
>Ga0335073_10005969_pt1 | contig 17100 bp, 10 predicted proteins | sample Lox_Sample_22_FD_207093 | JGI IMG/M metagenome (GOLD analysis project Ga0335073, IMG submission 207093) | Soil microbial communities from Loxahatchee National Wildlife Refuge, Florida, United States - Lox_Sample_2.2 | ecosystem: Environmental > Terrestrial > Soil > Wetlands | place: USA...
CGTTTCTTCAACCTGCTCAAGCATTTCCGGGCCATCGCCACCCGCTACGACAAACTCGCCAAGACCTTCCTCGCCGGCCTTCACCTCGCCTGCGCCGCCATCCTCCTCAAATGAAGACACGCCATAGATCCCCCGGTTCGCCATCGTACGAAATTTGTCCTTCAAGCTCGGATAAAAGACGATGGGACGGCGGGGTCGCCGTGAAGCATAGTGTCCGCCTCATCGAGAAGCGTCGCATATAGGACATCAAGCGCCACGTGGTATTTCTCCAGTTCCGCCCTCAGCCTGGGTCTCAATCGATCAGCTTGGTTCTCAAGTTGTTTAAATCTCTCGATCAAAACCTCGGCGCTCAGATCTCGCAAGGGAAGGAGATATTCCGGCAGCCCAAAGTCTGCGACGAGTGAATCCAGCTTAGCATGATCCGACAGTGCAATAACCGGCTTATTTTGGATCAATGCCATCACGAGGTTGTGATAACGCGCCGAGATCACCGCTTCGGCCTCGCCCACTTGACGCAACAGTTCCTCGACCGTCGGGGCAGGTTCGGCGATCAAGAAAGGCGCCTCGTCAGGTATGTTTCGGCTCCTCAGAACAGAGAGAAGTTGCCCCAGCACCGGGGAATCGTATTCAATGTCGCCAATGAGCAACCGGACGCTGTAACCTCTCCCTTGGAGCCACAAGACGAAGGTCGCCATGGTATCCAAGTATTGTCGAAATTCCTCCGGCCTTGTCGTCGCGTAATCCTTGATTCCAAGTCCGATTATTCTCCTTTGACGCCCCGTAACACGGGAAACCAGGGCGTCTTTCGAAAGGCCAAAAACCACGTCCGGGTAAACGGAATCACGATCGGTCCCGAAACCAATTTCTTGTAGATACTGCTTTGACGCCTCGTCGCGGTAGCTGCGGTGATGAGCAAGCGCAAGGCTTGTCTTCAGAAACCAGCGGCTGAGCGGATGGTGGATAGGCCCAACCCCAACGCTCAGGAATGTGAGTTTGACGCGGCATAGCGCCGAGAGCGTCGATAGTTTGAATATGTCGTAAGGATAGCCTAACGGCCCGGTTGTGTAGTCACAAACGATTCCAGTCCCGGCAATAATAAGCATATCCGCCCGGCTGAGCGCGTACGCGCACTTGATCCAGTGAACGAACTCGAGAGGAACCCTCTTGAGAGCAACTCGGAACAATCGCGCCACGCTGCCCCGGCGAGCGTTTGAGCGTAGCCTTTCAGCCATACTTCGATTGATCGCTCCCGAGGGAAGAGCTTCGATTCCGTGTCGCGCACGTACATCCTCAGGATTCGCGCAAAAACAAATCAGGCGCCCATCGGGCCAGCGCCGGAGAATCCGCTCGATGACTGCCTGTAGGGTAGCCTCGTTACCTAAATTGCCGGCGCCAAAGTTTCCGTAGAAGCTGATTCTTACGGGACGCATGATTTTGTCGACCCTCAACTTGCCATGCTTGCCGCCAGGGTCGCCGGCTGAAGCCGGATGTAGCCCTGCTCAATGTCGTGCGACCGATCCACGATCGCTTTCGATCACGTTCGAACCGAGGTCAAGAGCCTGCAGTCCAACCGTCGCGCAGCAGGTTTCCACGCGGTGATTAAACCGTTAAATCCGGCGCACCGCTGGATGCACGTCTTCGACGAGGCCACGCCTCACGGCGGCAAATCGCCCTTGGAAGCGATCCGGCTCTTCACCTGTCAGACGGAAGAAGCGCCTACAGATTTCGTCTGTGTCGCGATCTGCTCAAGCCGCTTCGCGCGAGCCTGCATTTTCTCAGTGCGCGGCAACCCGAGCGTATCGAACACCACCTGAATTCGCTGCAGCCAGTCGTGCCTTAGGGCGGCCTCCCGAACATTGTTTCGGCGAACCGCTCGCAGCCGCTCGGGATCGCCATCAAGGTCCCGGAGTATGCGGCCGATATCGGGAGAATCGAAGGGCAGGTGGATGACCGCATCGGGCCAATCGAACTGCCGGTTAAATTCCTCGGTCCGCGGCGCTTCGCCGATCATCACCGTGCCCGCCGCGGCGCCCTCGTAGAACCGAGCGGAGATTATATCGCGACCTGTCCTGAATTCCGGTCTATTCACGTAGCCGCGATTGGCGATGTAGTAGCAGCTGTGTTTGAGCAACGTCGCTAGCATGCGGCGATGTTCGTATGGATTGTCGACGCGGAACGTGCGGTCCTTCAGCTGCGTACCGGTCGCCGCCACGGTGTCGTAATAGTAGAAGTACCGCTGCTGTTCCGCGTCATCAAGCAGCGCCTGGTGTGTGACCGGCGAACGCCGCCCTATGTTGCAGATCTTAATTGAACGTGGCTGATCCCAAGATGCGGGCGCGAAGCGCAGGACGTCGGCGGCGACCGGCAGGTAGGTGCATGGCCGCCCGGTGATTCGCTTCACGTCTTGAATGCTGTGATCGACCCCAATGAAGATATGGTCAAAAGCAGATAAGAGCTCAAGGAGGTATTCTGGCAACATATTCGACCAGGCTTCGTCGATGAAGCATGCCGCCTTGCGGCAGCGCTTGCGCCAGTTGGGGATCGTGGCAAGAGAATACAATTCATGGACGTGGCTGAACACCGGAAAGAAGAGTTCGAAGTCATGCTCCAAGCCTACTTTGGTCCGTGGGAAAGGTGCGAGCTGACGCGCAAGCGTGGGCGACCCGGTCGCCAGGCGCGCAAGCTTGTAAGCGCGCCGGGAGAATTCCAGCGCCGGCAGGTCGGTAGCGTCGATACGGTGGGCATCGGCAATAGCAGCGATAGTGTCCTCGAACTCGTAAGCGAGGCTATACGCGGCTAGGTCTGCAATCCGGCGCTGCGATAACAGTAAAATATTAGGCTCCATAGCCGAACGAACGGTCCGGGAATCCTCCATGATGCCGACACTGATCCGCCTCGATTCAGGCATCGCGCGGAACGCCCGCGTGGAATCAGGTAACGCACCAGATGGACGCGTTGCTAGGCCGGAGCGCATCGCACAGCTCCCTAGTGTTGGTCTTGTCCTTAGCCCGGCGCGAGCGCCTCCTTGGACAACCTCCAACAGCCACGGTGCTTTTGAGAACCCTGGCGGGTGCGGATATGTTAGGTTCATCTCGCAGGCCGCAACGACCTCGTTCTGGAATCGGCGAGCAGATCTACTGAAAAGAGATTGCAATCTCAAAGCATCTATTAGATTGTTACTCCACCGATCTGGAAAAGGTCGACACAGTTCGTCGATCAATTCGGGTTCTGCCTCAGGGAGATCGTGGTAGCTTGTTGACAAATATTCGCTGTTTCTGAGAAAGGCTTGCGGAAAATACGCAATCAAATTGCTTTGAGTAACCGACACGGGTTCACTGAGTGGTTGTCCAGTCAGTTGCGCGGAGAGCGCCCCGACCAGGTCGCGCCTGATCCCAAGCCGCAAGTGAGACGGCGGAGTGGATCTCGGATTCATTTCTATGAGATACGCCGCGCCCGTACCTTCCTCGATCACGAAATCGAGGCCGAAGAATCCCGACAAGCTCAATCGGCGTGCGAGTCTCCGAGCGGCGACCATCATCTCGTCGTTATCGACCAATCGCACCACGGTCGCAGGTCCGACCGATGTTTCCGTGCTTACGGCCTCGCAACTCAGCCCCGCCAGGACCTCCCCCTTCCAGCAGGCGACGGCGGAGTTCGCGGCATTCCCGTGGATAAACGCCTGGACGACGACTGCAGGTGGGACACGCTCCGACTCATGCCACGGTCTCTCCAAGATTAGATCCCGGTCGATCATCAGGTGTTTGATCGATCGCAGGAATCCCATCGATCGACGAAGCTCAGAATAATGAACCCTGGCCTCTTCCAACGTATGAGCAATCCTGACGCCAGCGCCCCCGGTGGTTCCGTCAGCCTTCAGGACCCAAGGAAAAGGCTGCGCCAGCCTCAACTGCTCGAGGTCGCCTAAGCTGTTAATGATGCTCGTCTCAGGCGTAAGGACCTGCTCTTCGCGCGAAAGCCGGAGCAACGAATAACGAGAATCGATTGTAGCGTAGCTCTCCGGAGGGCCGAGCGAACGTACGATGAGAGCGGGAATGTCGATCTCAGACGCGTGTCGCGCCCGCTCGCTCGAGTGCAATTGATGCAAGTGTCGGACAGCTAAGTCGTCGCACGGAATGATAAGATCGGGTTTGACGGCCTCGATTGCGTCAACCAAAGAATCGAGGGGGACGAGGGGCCTATACGGAAATGTGCCGTGAGCGACCCGAATTTTGCGAGACGGATGGCCGTGCGCCGGGCATACGATGGAAACCGCATGGCCAACTAGCGAAAACTCGATGAGGAGTCGTGCAGATGAAGGCCACCTGTTTGTAGTAGTCAGTAAGATCTTGGTTTTTGCTGCGTCACGTGGAAAAACTCCGTCGGCCGTTAACGCCGTTGTTTGAGACGCACTTTTCATACAACGGCACTCAAACTCACTATCCGACGTGCTTCTCTACGGATGCACTGGGCGCCACCGATGGCAATGGCTTTCAGGTCGCCCGCGTTCAAAAGCTGCCCCACTCTTTTTCCGCTGTTCCGCCGCCCCGCAGTTCGGCATCGATCGATTGGACCTATTTACGCTCCTAACGAATCGACAATTGCTTCGTCGCCGTTGCCACATTTGATTTGCAGATGTTGGCATCTAACCCATTGCAATCGCTTAACCGCTAGCGAGTTCTCAGGCGGCAGCCAAGGCAACCGCCCTGGAATTCGCGACCGCCGACGAGAAGATGCCCGGAACCGATCCCGCAACAAAGCCGCTCTCGTCACGAACGCTTCCCGGAAGCTTGCGCACTTTGTGTCGTGGCCTGCAAGCGTGAGCCAGACTCGTTGACGCTCGGTGATGCCACGCGCTTGTGTCGACGACTCAAATGTCGAGCGACACGCGGAGCCGCAAACTCGGCGCCGCAAGCAAAACGTAGCACCGGACCGAACGTATTCGCAGCAATCGCTCCGACGAAGTAGAGCTCCGGCAGGGAGGATTCAAAGTTTGCCGACAGGATAGGCGTACCCTGTACGGCATCGATTCGCGAGAGTAGCGCATCATCGAGGAACGGCAGACGTGCCAACTCCGACCTGTAGCCCGTCCCACAGATCACGTGATCCGCCTGGAACTCCTGCCTCTCCCCGCTGCTGCTGGCGAGGGTCAGGAGGACGCCACCCGCATTCGGCTTTGCTTGCGCCACCTCAAGTCCGTAGTGAACCGCAACCCTGCCAATAACCCGATCGCGCATAAAATATCCAGGCGCCGGCCCGAGATAGGTGCGAACGATACGCAAGCGCCTTTCCTCTGTGAGATAGCGAAACAGATACGGCAACTTGGTGAAAAACACAGATCGCCAGCCAGGCCCAATCTTGCTCGAAGGCTTGCGCAATTGATCATATAGCGGTCGCGGCAGCCGCATCTTGGAGTGAAACGGGATCAGAGAGCCGCGGGCGATGAGGTGCGTCTCGGCGCCGGCTTCGTGCAGCAGGCCGGCCACGTCCGCCGCAGACGCGCCAGCGCCAATCACAGCGACCTTTCGCCCTTTAAACGCGCCGAGATCGTGGTGTTGAGATGTATGCGTGACGAGATCCCGCGGAAGATCTCCCAGCGCCTTTGGCAACGCTGCGAAGTGTGAAATGCCTGCCGCCACAACAACGGCCCGAGCGAAGCAAGAGCCGCCGGATTCGAGCCGCAAACGATAGTGGCTGCCGTCGCGCTCCAAACTCTTAACCGTCTCGTCCTCGAGGAGCGGTACGAGGCGGCGCTGGAACGCACGACCATAATCGACGAAATCCTCGAGGCGCGGGGGGATGCCGAGATCCGCATAGGGGATATTCTGCTCACGGCAATATCGCGCGAAGGTGAAACTGCGCGCCGGGTCGTAGAGGCTGGTGGCGAAACCTTCCGACTTCAGCAGCATGCCCTTCGGCATTTGTGTGGCCCAAGTTTCCATGGCCTTTCCGAAGATGCGGTGCGGGATATTGAGGGCAGCCAAGTGTGCGGCAATTGACAGCCCGTACGGACCGGCGCCGATGACGACTACCTCGGAATTCTCGGCCATGTTCTTCTCTTTCAGATATCTATCGTGCTGTGTCTATCTCACGGAGTCGAGTGCGGAACGCAATAGGGCGGATGGACGCCTTCCAGCCGCCCCACATGCGATTTCAGACTGTAGAATAGCTCCAGCTTTAATGCCGAAACTTTAACGGCCCCAACTTTCTTGAAGGCTTTACCCGCACTTGGTGGACACCCACTGGGTGCGCCAATCGCCACAAGGTATAAGCAATCAAAAAGCCGCCAACTTTCGGCGTATAATTAAGCCTGCCCTTTAAGAATAATCCCAAACAGTCCCTTTTTGTTGAAGCGCCTCAAGTCAGGTCGAAGTGGCTCCGCCTCGCAAATCATCGATCGATGATTGGAAAAGGCCTGGGTGAAGGTTCGAAACGCCCAATTGGCGTCGATATCGTCGACGACGATCGCCCCGCCCGGCCGCAAAGCCGCGAACGCCCGATCGACCTCAAAGCGGACATTTTGTTCGCTATGCAGGCTGTCATGGATAAAGAGATCGATCTGGCCAAGCGACGAAAGTAAGCCGGGAAGGCGCCGCTTGCTTGTTCCTTTTATATACGACCAGCGCGACCGAAACCGATCGCCAACCGCTATGCCGATTTCGTCCTGCCAAACAGGTTCCATTGGCGGCAGGTCAATACTCCATAAATGCCCAACTCCGTTTCTTTCAAGCGCCTCGAGAATAAACCGGGACGTAACGCCGTGAAGAACCCCCGTCTCAACAACATTGCGAGGCCGAAGATGGCGGATCAAACACCAAATCGCCCGCGTTAAGCCGGCGTCACCGTCATTCCAACCATACAAGGTTTCCGGTCCGACCCGAATCCCTTTATTTTCTAATTCTGCTATGATTTGAGGCCACAAGATCGCAAATTCTGACGCCGCCGCACACGGCCACGGGACACCGAGCAGTTCATGCATCTGGCGATCCCAGCCCTCATCCGCCCGGTAAAGATCCTCAGGTACGGCCCTTTCGTGTTGCGCCACATAATTTTGCTGGAGTATTGTCCATATCTCGAAGGGGTCCGACGCAATAGTGGCGATTGCTTGGAGAGGATGACTTAGAAAGTATCGCGCAGGCAGACCAAGCATCGATCCCTCCTAGCGACGCCAAGGATCCGTTGCTCCGTTATTACCAGAGGCCGCCGACTCTGTCCTGTTCTTCGACACCCAGCGGAGCGTCCGTCCGCGCGCGCGAGCAACCCATTCGACTTTCAAACCGTTCGAAGCCGACAGCCTTGATGTCGTTGGCGGCTAAGTCAACGAAAACTCGCAAACGCCCTTAGAACAGAGCCGAATTGAAATGGTTATTGACCCTGCTCTATTTTGACGCACAGAATAGATCAGACAGAAAACTGGGGATATTCAATTAATAACACGAAGCAGGCCATCGCGGATCTGGCGGCGCGCTCCGCGCCTTCCCGCCGCGAGCAGGTTCATATATTCCTTCATCCGCTTGCGGTTGCTCACCACGTGCGTCTGGACCCAATCGGGGACGTCTTGGGCGCAGGTTCGGAACTGGAAGCTGCCCCGTAGCCCTTCGGGCATGGGGACGAGCGCGATCCCCTCGCCCTCGACGCGGATGTCGGCCGCCCGCGCCGCCGCCACCGCCAACTCCGCCACCTCGCGATGGGTGATGGGGCTGCCAGCGCCCAGGTTGACGATCTGCGAAGGACGGCCGTTCTTCCAGGCGTCGAGGAAGACGGCGCAGACGCCCTCAACCGGCACGTAGTCGCGTTGGATGTCATCCTGGAAGAGGTCGATCCGCCCGTACTCGCACAGGAAGCCCATGAACCGCCGCGGCAGGCTGGCGTTCTCGCCCTTGTGCTCCTCGCCCGGGCCGAACACGTTGAAGAGCCGGAACCCGATCACCGGAGCTTTGAGGCCGCTCCGAAGCGCCTCTGCAATGAAGCAGTCGAAGAGCCACTTCGAAAAAGCGTACGGGTTGTGCGGCCGCTCGCACTCCGTTTTCACGCGGCACTCCGACGAGTTCCCATACACCGCCGAGGTCGACGCATAATACATCGGGATCCCGCGCGCCTGCGCGATGCGGAACCAAGCCTTGGAGTGCTCGAGATTGTCGTTGAGCATCCGGTCAGCGTCCTTGACGAGCACGTCCGCGTTGGCGCCGATATGGAAGATAGCCTGGAGCGGCATTGCCTGAGTGGCCGCGTCGATCTGGCCAGCGCCCTGTTTGTAATTGATGAAATCGACGATCTTGGCGCCCTCGAGGTTCCGCCACTTCTCGGTCTCGCCCACCGAGTCCACCACCACGATGTCTTCGTGGCCGACCCGGTTGAGGACCTTCACCAGGTTGCTGCCGACCAATCCAGTGCCGCCGGTGACGATGATCATGATCGCGCGGTCCCTCGCTCACAGTTTTCCGGTGAGCAAAAGCCAGAGAAATTCTAGCTTGCCCAACTCGCGCTTGAAGCGCTGCGGCGATTGCGCCAGGCGATAGGGGCTCTCCAGCCCGAGGCGCCGGACGAGGCGAGGCGCCCGGGGGACTTTTCCGGCTACCATGTCGATGGCCCCACCGAGGAAGAGCACATATGAGACCCCAAGTTCCGTGAGCCAGGCGGCATGGTCGCGAGCCCACAACTCCTGCTTTGGGGCGCCGAAGCCGACCACCAGAACGTCGGGCCGTGCAGCGGCGACCTCTGAGTGGATCAGCGCGTCCACGGGCTCGGGAAAGGGGAAGGACGCGTACGGGGGGGAGAACCCATCCGCGCGACAGCCGTGCTCCGCGGCGAGCCGCTCAACAGCCCGCGCGTTAGCCTCGGTAGAGGCGCCGAGCAAGAACAACCTCCTTCCGTCCCGCGCGCATGCTCTCGCAGCGGCCTGGAGCAGGTCGTAGCCGCTCTGCTTCGCGACGGCGACGGCGTCGCGGTACTTCCAACGCGTCGCCCACAGCGTCCACTGGCCGTCGACGGTGATGATGTTGTGACGGAGGAAGTTGCCGAAGTCGGAACGACGCCGCGCTAGGAGGAGCACCTCCGCGTTTAGGGTGGTCACGAAGCGGGGGCGACCAGACCAGTCGAATGCGTGCAACCCCGCGGGGTGACTGATGCAGACGCCGCCCAGATCCGAAGCAGCCCCTACCTGCCTTCCGCTGCTCGCCTCGCCTGCTCGCCGCCGCCAGGGCCGGACGGCGGCGCCCTTGAGACCCGAGGCGAGTTCGTCGCGCGGCGTCAGCCGTTTGCGCGCGCCATAAGACATCAGGTCGGTCATCGACCCAATGATCTGATTTCGCTCCACTTTGTTTCCTCCCCTCACAAGCGCAGATTGTCGTGATGATCGTTCGGTCATGAGTCTTAGCGCCCCGGGGGCGTCACGGTGGTCGGCTTCTTCGGCAGGTTGTCGCGCGCGAGGATTGCGAGGACGAAATCGCCATTGGCGATTCTGGCCCGGGCTTCGGCGCGCCTGCGCCGCAGCGGCGACGTTATCTTCCGGGGATGCGGAGGAGCCTCTTCACAGCCTGCCGATCGCCGTCGGCGTAGCGCTCAAGGCGGGCGCGATGGCCAACGGCGAAGTCGGCCGGCTGGCATGCCAGAGGTCGGCCCGCTCGGCATTGACCCGAGCCGTAGCGGCTTGCTTGCCCATACGCAGACAGGCGTGCTGGTAGGAGCGGAGGAAGCGTCTGAACTCGAGATCGTCGTACCGTGGCAGGCGCGTGAGCCAGCTCCTGAGGTAGCCCCACAGCATGGCGACGCTGCCGAGCAGCATCGGGTAAGTCGGCAGGCGATAGATGACTACCGCTAGGTAGTAAAGCGGCGACGTGCCCATGAAATACTGCCCGAAGCCGTGCCGAAGCCGCCCGGTCCAGATACCCCTCTGGCTGGCGCCGGCGGGGCGGAGATGGACGAAGCGGATCGCCTCGAGATCGACGCTCTCGGCGATCCAGCCGAGCATGCGGGCGCGGTGGCAGTCGATCCCGTCCCACATTACTTGGCGCACAAAGCCGCCGATCTCTTTGAAGCAGGCGACCCGGTAGAATTTGGTCATGCCCACCGACATCTCGTCCCCACAGATCTCCGGCACCAGTGCGCCGCTCTGGGGATGGACGAACCACGGCTTCCCGGAGGTGGTCCCGATGCGCGGGTCACTCTCGGCCCGCTGCATCAGCAGCTCGAAGTAGCGGGCCGGCAAGTCCAGATCCATGTCCAGCTTGCAGAGATAGTCGAAGTCCTCCAGCCGTACTGTCTCAAGACCGGCGTAGAAGGCCTCGATGACGCCAGGACCCACTTGCCGACGCCCGCGATCCGTACGCTGCAGCACGCGCAGGAATGGCAGTCGCCGCGCATATTCGTCCAGGATCGCCGGGGTTTCGTCGGTCGATCCGTCGTCAACGACCACCCAGGCCGCCGGTTGCACCGACTGCGCCGCCACACTATCGAGCGTGCGGCGAAGATATTGGGCCTCATCGCGGCACGGCGAGATGAGCAGGTAGCGTCGCGAGGGCTTCACGCGGAGAAGCTCATTTGGCGGCGATCGCCGCATTAGCGAACTCCCGGATCTGACACGGGATTGAAGATGGTGAACCGGAGACGAAACTGGGCCGAGCCTCATCCGGGGCGACCCGCAAGCAAAGGGCGGTCAAGCACGGCAAAAGTCGCCCGCAGCACCTTGGTTACGTCAGCAGCCCCAATGCTTTTGCTATTGCGGAGCGCGGCGAGGTCTCGTTTGACGGCGGACATACAGGTTCAGTTCAGCCGGAAAAGAGAACGAATGCTCTAGACCGAGCTTCCCGCAGTGTCGAAGTACTTGCGGTACTGATAGCCGCCATACCCCGGCAGCTGACTAAAATCGACCTTATTCAGAATGACTCCGGCGACGCGGTTAGCCTCGGGCCCCAAAACTCTGAAAGCTTCGGAGACGGTGGCGCGCGGCGTGCGGCACCATTCGACGACCACCAGAATCTTGTCTGCGCCGCTGGCGAGGGCAAGTGCGTCCACGACCGGCAGCAGAGGGGGGGTGTCCATGATGACATAGTCGAAACTGCTTCGTAGCACGGCGATGAGATCCAACATCCCCTGTGACATGAGCAGGTCGGCCGCGTTTTGCGTGGTGGATCCGGCAGGGATCAAGTTGATCTTCGTTACCGGGTCCTGGGTTATCACATCCGCAAGCTTGGCCGCGCCGCAGAGGAATTCGGACAAGCCTGGTTGGTGGTTCCGTTGGAGTACCTCCGAGGTCGAGCGCAGCCGCAAATCGCAGTCTAGCAGAATGGTTTTCTTGCCTGAGCTGGCGCTAGAAGCAGCGAGCAACATCGCGGCAGTGGACTTACCTTCGCCAGGGAGCGCTGAGGTAATTAAAATGACTTTTGAACTCGCGCTCGAAAGTTCGAGCCCGACCCGCATTGAGCGCACCGCCTCGCTCAACTGCGAGCCGGGCCTATTGACCACTTTGTCCAAGGTTTGATAATAGGAGCGGCCGTGGGTTTTTTGTCGCGACACCAAAGGAACAAGGCCTACGACCGGTAGACCGAAGGATTGCTCGATCTCCGTGCTGGTCTTAACCCCGGGCTTTAAATATTCCAAGAGGAAAGCAAGCAGCAAACCACCGCCAAGACCGGCGATACCGCCAATAGCATAGAATTTCAGGCGATTTGACGCAGGTGACCTTGGAAACGTCGCCGGTGAAATGATTCGGGCGCTGGCCGACTGCATTTCGCGCTGTTCCACGATATTGTTGTACTGAGCGAGATAGCTCTCATAATCCTTACGATCCGCGTCGGCCGCGCGCCGAAGTTGCTGCAGCTTGACGGAGGTCTCCGAATTGAAATTTGCCGTGAGACTTTGGAGGTTCGCCTCCAGCGATTGTTCCCGCCTCACGGCAATATCATAAGCGTTCTTCATAGTGCCGAGGATGTTCTCCGTCTCGGCCCTTATCTGCTTGTCCACAGCCGCCAGCGCGACCCGAGCGGAAACGACCTGCGGGTTATGCTCACCGAACTTGTTTTGTAGGTCGGCCAGGCTCCAATTCAATTCCATTTTTTTATGCCGCAAGTCCGTGAGGGCGGCCGATGCGGTTAGCTCAGGAATGCTGTCGATATCGCCATTGGCGCCGATCACGTGACGGGCTTGCTCGAGGTGAGCGGTCTTGTCGCTGACCTCTTCGCGGGCAGTCATGAGCTGGGTATTGAGGGCGCGAATCTGCTGTTCTGCGACCTTATCGGATTCCGTGTCGTGGACCCCGCTTTGAACCTTCAATTTGTCTATGGCAGCCTCGGCCTCCGATGCATCGGACTGCAGATTGTCCATACGGCCCTTCAGCCAGGCGGCCACGTGATCCAGCGCCTCTTGCCGCGCTTCCCTTTGACTCGCCAAATAATCATTGGCGATAGCGGACGCGAGGCGCTGCGCCTTGATCGGATCGCGTGACGTTGCAGAAACAAATATGATGAAGGAGTCCTGGTAAATATCGAGTCTCTTAATCAACTCATCTGCCGCCCGGTCCAGCCTCTCTGCCTTTTCATCCGCCGCGCTAACCGGTTCTGCACTATTCTCATAGGCTCGGGCCAGGCCAGCGAAATCAAGCCGTTCTGCTAGATCCGCGACTCCCAATCGTTCCGCTAGAGCCGCGATTCCGAGGCTTTTCGCAGCGTCTCCAAGCCATTCTGCAAGATGTCCGATTTGAAGTTTTTTCGGGGCTTGGAAATCCGGATCCGTGTCGAGCCCGAGCTCACTGGCGACCCGCAACGCGACCGATTTCGACCTTAAGATGTTGATTTCGGTGTTGATCGCATCGCCACCGACGGCGTCTACGAACGGGGAGATGGGTTTCTGGACTGCGGCGTCGATTTGCTGTTGCGGATCGTAGACAAGTATCTCGACCGTTGATTTATATCGAGACGGCACGATGAGCTTTACGACGCCGTATGTTGCAATCAATACAGAAAGCGTTATCGCGGCGACAAGCTTCCACCGGCGCAGCACACCTCGGAGAATGGCGAGCAGGTCGATCGACGGGGCTTGCGCGCCGCCAATACCATCAAAGTCCTCCATCGGAGCTGCTGAATCCCTGTTCTGCATGACGCTTGTCAAATCAGAAACTTACTATGTCGAACGGGGCCGTATGTTGCCAAGCTCCAGCCTCAAGCCGACTGGAAGCATATCGTTCGAAACAACCTTCTGCGCCGGCCCATCCGCTCGAGGAGACAAACTGATATACGCGGGCGTCGGAAGTGTCGAATCGCGTCTCATGTGATTCAGCTTCCTAAGCCGCCGGGGCAATTGCGGAACGGTCAAGTTGGGCCGCGACTTCCATGCCCATGATTTCGAGGAGCACCCGAACTCGCCCCCGGTCGTCAAGCTGTGCGAGACGACAGATTGTCTCCGCGAATGGTCCCGACACTATGCGCACTTTCTGACCAACTTCGAGGCCGTCCTCAAAACGAACCGCCTGACCGCCTTCGCACGAGGCGACTAGCGCCTCAACCACGCCCGGCGGCACCGGCGCGGGTTGATCCGCGCCCATGATCAACGAGGCGACGCCAAACGTTCCGTTGACGCTACGCCAGCGATGTTTGGCGAGATCGATGACGACGAAGGTATAACCCGGAAAAAGCGGTTTTAAAGTGTCCTGCAACCTACGCGCGTGTCGAACGGTTCGCCGCAGCCTCGGAACGAAGCTTCGGAAGCCCAACCGATTGAGGTTGAGTTGCGCTCGGTTCTCCTGATGAGGATGCACCCGCGCGACGAACCAACGTTCGCCCGCCCCCAGTTCCAGACTATAAGACAAACCTCCGCCCCCCCAAAATTCCAGCCCACAAGAGAAATCTTCGCCCCCAAAGCTCGCCCGCCTCGGCTCTTTTCTTCCCAGGCGGGGTTTATCCTTTAGGCAAGCTACCGCACTTTGGGTGAAGCAACGCTTCACCCAGTGAAATATTTTGGAATGAACTTGGCTTACTGCGTGGCAAGCGCCAGCCGTATCGCACTGCGCAACCAACCACGTTGTATCAAAATCGTCAAGTGGTTTTGTACAACTTTGGTTGAGCCGCTCGAAAGTTTTGCCAACGCCAATAAGGAAATCAGAAACGAGAACAAGCGGTCAACGGCGCGGCCGGGGATTTACCCTGCGTCGCGCTACCTGAGCGATTGGAGCCGGTCCTTTCGACGGCGCGTCGTAGGCGCGACGGACCAATCAAGCCGGCGAACCGCACGGGGGTCAGCAAGAGCACAGTTACTCGACTTTTCACTGTGTCGTTTTGGAACAACGTAACAAGGCGCAGGGATCAGACTACCTACCGCCAAATTCAGAAGACTACGCTTCAGCCGCCTTAGCGGCCGCGCTCCGGCCGTCGGCGCTCACCGAGCATCCAAATGCCACCACCCGACTCCAAAGAGACGCCGATATTGGATCGGCCTCTTTACCTTTCCCTCAAAGCTTCGGACCCGATTTTGGCCAAGGGCGAGAGCAGGTAGTCGATGACGCGCCGGGAGTCGGTGCGGATTTCGACGGTGACGGTCATGCCCGGGGTTAGAGGTATCGTTGCATTGTCGATTTTCATCGCGGTTTCGTCGAGCGACACGATGACCGGGAAAACGAAGCTTTCGGGTTGACCCGGGGCGGTGGGCGGCTCGGCGGCCGCGTTGGCGCTCGCCGTGGCGTTGGCTAGCGCGCGTTTGGCGTCCTGCTCGGCGATGGCCGCGGAGGCGATGTTGACGACCTTGCCGTGCAACGCGCCGAAACGGGTGAACGGGAAGGCGTCGACCTTGATCACCGCGTCCTGGCCGGGCTTGACAAAGCCGATGTCGAGGTTGGCCACGAGCGCTTCGACCTGAAGCTTGCCCCCGCTCGGCGTCAGCGCGATGAGCTGCTGGCCGGTGGTGACGACCTGGCCGACGGTGGTGACCGCCATCTGCTGAACGATGCCGTCCGTCGGCGCGTAAAGCCGGGTGCGGGCAAGGCGGGCATCCGCCTTGGCGAGCGCCTCACGCGCTTCATCCGCCTTGCGCGCCGCCTCGGCGAGCTTGTTCTCGTTGTCGGCGATGAACTGGGAAACGGTCTTGGCCTTTTCACTGCGCACCGAACTGATCGCCGCGTCGGTTTCGATCAATTGCCCCTGGTCGGAGGCGAGCGAGGCTTGAGACTTTTCCAGCTCCTCCTTGGCGTTATAAAGATCGATCTTGGTGCCGACGTTGAGGTCGATCGCCTGCTGCCGGGTCGAGACGCGCTGGTTCAAGGTGTCCATCAGCGTGTTCTGGAAGGCGATGCTCATGTTGAGGCGTTTTTGCGTCGCGAGCTTTTCTGCCATCTGCCTGTCAAGCGCTTTGAGCGCGTCGGACAGCTGACCGAGATCCGCACGCAGCACGGCTTCTTGGCGCAGCCGGAACTGTTCAGGCACGGCCGCGTCCCAAGCGACTTTCAATTCGGCCTGGCCAGCCAGATTTTCAACCGGGCCTGAGTCAGCCGCCGGCGTCTCGTCCTTGCTGCGCGCATCAAGCCGGTCCCGCGCGCCTTGGCCATCAACCTCTGCTGCTCGCACCGCGTCGATCGCAAACCGGCGCCGTGCGACCTCAGCCGTACTCGCGCTGAGCGCATCCCGGGCGCTCATCGCGTCGGCGTTCGCTTCGGCCGGATCCAGCTCCAAGAGCAAATCTCCGGCCTTGACAGTCTGGCCCTTCGCGACGTGGATCGCGGCGATCTTGCCGGGATCGAGCGGCTCGATCACTTTGGCGTAGCCAACGGGTTCGATCTTGCCGGGCGCCGTCGCGTGGACATCCAGGCGGCCGAAATACGACCAGATGAGCGCCGCCACCGCGAAGGCGCTGATTGTCGCGATTAGCGCGATCGGAAGCGGAGGGGGCGGTGTCTCGAGGATCTCGAGCGCGGCCGGAAGAAACTCGCGGTCGCGCCCCGTGACCGCTGGCGGAATCTGCCGCAAAGGCTGAGGCTGATGCCCGGGCGAGGGCGCCTCTGGCGGCGCGGCGCGTTCATTCATGCCGGCGCCCTCACCTGGTCCGATTGCAGCGCCCAGAGGCGGGCGTAGAGCCCGTCCCTGCGCGCGAGCAACTCTTCGTGCCCGCCGACCTCGACGACCTCGCCCCGGAGCATCCCCACGATCCGGGTGCAGGGGCGAACGGCCGCCAGCCGATGAGCGATGATGATGACGGTGCGCCCGCGCACGATCGAGCGCATATTGTCCTGAATGATCCGTTCGCTCTCGTAGTCGAGCGCCGAGGTCGCTTCATCAAAGATCAAAACACGCGGATTGGTCACCAGGGCCCTGGCGATGGCGATGCGTTGACGCTGACCGCCCGACAGGTTCGCGCCGCGTTCCTCGATCATCGTGTCGTAGCCTTGCGGCAGCTGGGCGATGAACTCGTCCGCGCCCGCGAGGCGGGCCGCGTGCATCACCATCACGCGCGGCATGGCGGGATCGCCGAGCGCGATATTCTCGTGAATGGTGCGGTTGAAGAGAAGGTTCTCCTGCAGCACCACCCCAATTTGCCGACGCAACCAGCCGGGATCGAGCTGGGCGGCGTCCACGCCGTCGATCATCACCTGACCGGCCTGAGGACTGTAAAGACGCTGAATGAGTTTGGTCAGCGTCGACTTGCCCGATCCCGAGGGGCCGACCACGCCAATCACCTCGCCCGGCTCAATCGACAGCGAGACGTTGCGCAAGGCGTCCGCCGCATCCGGCCGGTAGCGCATCGTCACGTTGCGAAACGCGATCGCGCCGCGCGGCGGCGGCAAGGTCAGAAGGTTCTGCGGCGCCGGCTCCGGCGGCGCGTTGAGGATGTCGCCCAACCGCGCGACCGACACCTGCACCTGCTGAAAATCTTGCCACAACTGCGACAGCCGGAGGATCGGCTGCACCACCTGGCTTGCAATCATGTTGAAGGCGATGAGTTCGCCAACCGTCATCGTCCCTTCCATCACCGATTGCGCGCCGACAAACAGGATGAGCGCGGTCGTGACCTTGCTCACGTACTGGATCAGGTTCTGCCCAACCGCTCCGGAAACGCCGGCGTTGAAGGAGGTGCGCACGTAAGCCGCGAGCCTCTCCTCCCATTGCGCCTGCATCATCGGCTCGA
>Ga0335073_10005970_pt1 | contig 17099 bp, 16 predicted proteins | sample Lox_Sample_22_FD_207093 | JGI IMG/M metagenome (GOLD analysis project Ga0335073, IMG submission 207093) | Soil microbial communities from Loxahatchee National Wildlife Refuge, Florida, United States - Lox_Sample_2.2 | ecosystem: Environmental > Terrestrial > Soil > Wetlands | place: USA...
GTCCTCGCATGAATTCCCACGAATTGCTGGAACCGAACCATCGGATCCTCGTCATCGACGACAATCCGGCCATCCATGAGGATCTGCGCAAGATTCTGATCGGCGATGCCTCGGCCGAGTCCCATCTCAGCGACGACGAAGAACTCCTCTTCGGCGCGACATCTTCTCCCGCCACGGAGTTCGAGATCGATTCCGCCTACCAGGGCCAGGAAGGCCTGGCGAAACTCGAGGCATCGCTGGCCTGCGGCCGCCCCTACGCCATGGCCTTCGTCGATGTCCGTATGCCGCCCGGCTGGGATGGGGTCGAAACCATCAGCCATCTCTGGAAGGTCTATTCCCGGCTGCAGATCGTGATATGCACCGCCTATTCCGATTACTCATGGAACGATATGCAGCGCCGGCTGGGCCTGTCGGACAACATGCTGATCCTGAAAAAGCCCTTCGATAACATCGAAGTCATTCAACTGGCGCACGCCCTCACCCGCAAATGGCTGGTGAGCAGCCAGGCGGCGGCGCGCCTGGAAGACCTCGACACGATGGTTGCCCGGCGCACTGCCGAGCTACAGGCCGCCAATCGGCGTATCCAGAAGCAATTCGAGGAAAAGGCCGCGGCCGAAGTCGCTTTTCGCACGGTTTTCGAATCCAGCCCGATCGGCATCACGCTCCAGGACGATTCCGGCCGCTATGTCGACGTGAACCACGCCATGGAGGAGTTACTTGGCCTTCCCAAGGACGGGATCGTGGGCCACGATCCCGTCGAGCGCGGCTGGATCGGTGACGATTATTCCGCTGTCCAGGAGGCCCTGCGGGCAGGTTCCGATGTCGATTCCCGCGAGCTCACCTATTGGAGTCCGGAGCGCGGCAAACAGACCGCGCTGGTTTGGGGGCGGCGCGTGGCGATCGGCGGCAAAAACTATTCCCTCTGTTTCGTTCTCGATATTACGGAGCGGAAACAGATGGAGGAGGAACTGGTGCGCGCGCGCATCGGCGCCGATGCCGCCGCCCAGGCCAAGAGTCAGTTCCTCGCCAATATGAGCCATGAAATCCGCACTCCTCTGAACGGCATCCTCGGCCTGAGTTGCCTGCTGGAACAGGAGAGTGTTCCCGACGAACTCCGCCCCATGATGGGCCTGATCCGAACTTCGGGTGAGGTCCTGCGGCGCGTGCTCGACGACGTCCTCGACTTCAGCAAAATCGATTCCGGCAAACTCGTTCTCATCGACGAACCATTCGATCTGCCCGAGAGTCTTCGCTGGAGCTTCCGTTTGTTCAGCGATTCCGCCGCCGAAAAGCATCTCCAGTGCCGTCTCATCCTCGATCCCAACCTGCCGCCCCGGGTGGCGGGCGATGCCGTGCGCTTGCGGCAGGTCACCGGGAATCTCATGAGCAATGCCGTCAAGTTCACCCAACACGGCTCCATCGAAATGGAAGCCGTGCTTGTCCAGGCCGCGCCCCCCGGCGGCCGTCACGTGATCCGCGTGATGGTGCGCGATACCGGCATCGGCATCCCCGAAAACCGCATCGGGAGCCTGTTCCAATCCTTCAGCCAGGTGGATGCCGCCACCAATCGCCGCTATGGCGGGACGGGTCTGGGGCTGGCCATTTCGCGCCGCCTGGTGGAAATGATGGGCGGGGAGATTCAAGTGCGCAGCCAGCCAGGCGCCGGCAGCACGTTCGAATTCACCTTCAGCGCCGGTGTAGCCGAAGAAACCGAACCAGCCGCCATCGAACCCGTCGCCAGCGATTTCACGGGGCTTCGCCTGCTCGTCGTCGAAGACAATCGGATCAACCAGCTGGTCACTTCCCGCATGCTGCAGAAGATGGGCTGCGTTGTCGACCTGGCCGATAATGGCGCTTCCGCGCTCCAGTCCGTCGAGAGCCGGTCCTACGATGTCGTGCTCATGGACCTGCTCATGCCGGAGGTTGACGGTCTGGAAGCCTCCCGCCGGATTCGCCGCCTGCCGCCGCCGGCGGCGTCGACGCCCATCTTGGCGCTTACCGCCTCGGTCTCGGCTGAAATCCGCGCCGAGTGCCTCCATGCGGGCATGAATGACGTGCTCAGCAAGCCCATCGAAATGCAGGCGCTTCGCCGCGCGCTCGACCGCTGGCGTCCCCGTCCGGCCGCCGCGATTCACGAGGGTACCTGACCGCGTGAAAATCTTGGTAATGGCCATCCGGAGGCAAGGCCTTGGCAGATCTTGTACGGGAGCCAATCCTGGCCGCAGCCGGCTCGGCCCGCTGCCAAGCGATTGGCAGGGAACATCCCGTAAAATCGACTTCGATTCCTTGTGGTCCTTCGACCGTATTTCGCGGACCATTTTGACCTGCCGGTCCGCAATTCACGCCGGCAGCGCGAGCGGAGCCCGCTCTCTCGGCAGGTACCCCGCGGCCAGCACCAGCCAGTCTCCCTCCGGCAGGTTCGCCCGCAGCGCGAGCACTTCGGCTGTCGGGCCCGACGGCCCGTTCGGCCACACCGTCATTGGCCCGTAGCTGAATTCCGCCATGCGCAGATTCAGCGAAACGCCGGCCCGGTCGCCGCTCATCTGTAATGACCCGTTGCGCAGGCGCCGCACCCGGCACATCGCCGAGATGACCGCCGTCCCCGAACGGCGGCAATACAGCATCCCGATTTCTTTCCGTTTCACCTTCCAGTCATCCAGCACCCGCCAGGCATCCTCCGCGGAAACCGGCGTCCCCGGCCTCTCCCGCCACTGGTCCTCGATCGCCATTCCCGCAGTATACCCGGCGAAATCGCCCCGCGCCCGCAAACTGAATTAGACTGATAATGCACATGAACCTCGCGAAAATCCAATCCGAACTGCAAGCCCAGGCCCTCGACGGCTGGCTCTTCTTCGATCACCATTACCGCGATCCCCTCGCGTACCGCGTCCTCGGCCTTCCCACCGCTTCCCCCACGCGCCGTTGGTACTACCTCATCCCCGCCGCTGGCGAACCCCGGGGCATGGAACACCGCATCGAGCGCAACTCCCTCGGCGATCTCCCCGGCGACCGCATCGCGTACTCCAGTTGGACCGAGCAGGTGGATGCTCTCAAGAAGCTCACCGCGGGACTGAAGAAGATCGCCATGCAGTACTCGCCCATGTGCGCCATCCCTTACGTCTCCATGGTCGATGGCGGCACCATCGACCTCGTGCGCAGCCTCGGCGTGGAAGTCGTCAGCTCCGCCGAACTCATCCAAACCTTCGAAGCGCGCTGGAGCGAAGAAGCCCGCGACATGCACTTCGAAGCCGGGCGCCGCGTCGACCGCGTGCGCCACCAGGCCTTCGACCTCGTCCGCGAGCGCCTCTCCTGCGGCGCCCAGCTCACGGAATTCGAAGTGAAGACCTTCTTCCGCGATCGTTTCGCCGCCGAAGGCCTGGTCACCGACCACGGCCCGATCGTCGGCGTCAACGCCAACGCTTCCAATCCGCACTACGAACCCGAAGCCGACACCTGCGCCACCATCAATCGCGGCGATTGGCTCCTCATCGATCATTGGGCCAAGCTCGACCAGCCCGGCGCGCCTTACTACGACGTCACCTGGACCGCTTTCTGCGGCGCCAACCCCAGCGACCGCCAGCTCCAGATCTTTAACATCGTCCGCGATGCCCGCGACGCCGGCATCGACCGCGTCCGGAAGGCCGTCGCCGCCGGCCAGCCGTTGTGCGGCTACGAAGTGGACGATGCCACCCGCGCCGTCATCCAGAAAGCCGGTTACGGCGAGTATTTCACCCACCGGACCGGTCATTCCATTGGAGTCGAAGTCCACGGCAATGGCGCTAACATGGACAACTTCGAAAATCACGACGTTCGCCGCGTCAGCCCGTTCACCTGCTTCTCCATCGAGCCCGGCATCTACCTTCCCGATTTCGGGGTCCGCAACGAAATCAACATGTACATTGGCGACAGCGAAGCCCTCGTCACCGGAGAAGTGCAGAGCGACGTGGTCCTGCTGGCATGACCCCGCAGGCGCTCGCCGCATTCGCCACCCTGGTATCGTTCTCGCAGCATGGCAACCGCGTCGCTCTCCAACTCGATCGCGGCGCCGCTGAACTCACCTGGGTGAGCCCCAGCGCTTTTCATTTTCGACGTACCCTCGAAGGTCCGCTGCCGCCCGCCCCGCCGGAGCAATCCACCGCCGCGGTGGATGCGAAGGCCGTCGACACCCCGTCGGCAGTCCATTTCCGGTCCAAACTCCTCGATGTGGCATTACAAAAGCGCGGCCTGCTGGTCGGCGTCACCGGTCCCGGCGGCACGGTCCTCATGAATGACCTCACCGAACCGAAACCCGGCGGATGGGAACGCCAGGCCCCCGATGGCGCGCGCTTCTACGGGTTGGGGATGCTGGAAGATTTGGAGATGGATCTGAGCGGCAGGAAAGTCGACTCGTCCGAGCCGTTTCTCATCTCCACCGCGGGCTATGGCGAGCAGCATCGGGCCGACACGTCGTTCGATTTTACCGTCCCCGGCCGGTACCGCATTCAATCGCCGCGTGTCGATTACTACTTCTTCTACGGGCCCAAGCCAAAAGACATCCTGAAGCAGCGTGTCCCATCCGAACATCCGGACCTCGACCTTTACCGGCTGCCGGCAACCTGGGACGGACTCCGCAACCGCCTGGTCGAAACCGTGCACCTCGCCATGACTTCACCGTTTCTGCCGCGCCTTTCGTTCAGCGGCGAAGACCAGGCGCCTGCCGAACTGAAGTCGCGCATCCACCAGCTCGCATCCCTCACTCCCGAGCTTCCACCCTTCTTCGATCCCTCACCTTTCCGCCGAAAACTCGCCAGTTTCTTCGATATCTACGCTATCGAGACCCGCGACAAGCGCTATCCCGTCTGGCACGCCCTTCCATTCGAATTCCCCGGCGACCCCGAATGCGCTCACCACGGGGACGAATTCATGCTCGGCGACGAGATGCTCGTCGCGCCCATCTATGAGCCCGGCAATAAGCGCCAGGTGTACTTCCCGCCCGGCGCTTGGACCGATCTCGAAACCAACCGGCAATTCCCCGGCCGCCGCACCTCCTCGGTCCACACCGATCGCCTTCCGGTATTCGCGCATACCGGCGCCATCGTCCCTCTCGATTCGCCCGGAGACGGCATCGGCCTTCACTATTTCCCTGATCTTCCCGGCGAATTCTTCATTCTCGAAAAGGACCTCGGCACTTACTCGCAAATCCACGCCGCGCCGGCCGATGACATTATGCGGCTCGAAATCGAATCGCGAAAGGACCGCAATTACCGGTGGATCGTTCACAACGTCCAGCGGCCCGCGAGCGTGGCTTTCGAAGATCGCCAATACCGGTGGTCCTACGACGCCGCGCTCCGCAACCTCGCGATCGAAGTCCACGTAAAGGCCGGCGAAGATAACATCGTCCACGTCGGTTGGTAATTCCTCCTGCCTGTCCTCCCCACGAATTCGGCCGTCCTTCGCGTATCGTAGTAACCATGACCCGTCAGTTCCTCGTTCTCGCTCTCGCCCTCCCGCTCTGCGCCCAGCCTGAATGGAAGTTCGCCGTCTCCGGCGACTCGCGCAATTGCGGCGACCTCGTCATGCCGGCCATCGCCGCCGGAGTCCGGCACGATGGCGAAGCGTTCTACTGGCATCTGGGCGACTTCCGCGCCATCTACACCTTCGACGAGGATCTCGAGAAGCCGCTCAACATCATCACGTATGAAACCACCGCCTGGCCCGATTTCATCGCCCACCAGCTCGCCGCGTTCGGCAGCCTCCCGGTCTTCCTCGGTATAGGCAACCACGAAACCATGCCGCCCGCCACGCGCGAAAAATACCTCATCCAGTTCGCCGATTGGCTCACGGCCCCGGCCATTCGCGGCCAGCGCCTGGCGGACGATCCCGCCGATCACGCCATCCATACTTACTATCATTGGGTGGAGCGCAACATCGATTTCATCTCCCTCGACAACGCCTCTAACGACCAGTTTGACGACACCCAGCTCAAGTGGTTCCACTCCGTCCTCCGCCGCGACGAAGCCAACCCCGCCATCCGCGGCATCGTGGTCGGGATGCACGCCGCGCTGCCGGGGAGTTTCGGCGGAAGTCACAGCATGGACGATTGGGCGCAAGGCCGAACCTCCGGCCGTGAGGTCTACGAGGCCCTTTGGCACGCCCAGTCGGCTGCCGGCAAGCACGTCTACATTCTCGCCAGCCATTCGCACTTTTATTTTCCCGACGTCTATCGCACGCCGTCCTGGAAGGACAAAGTGATTCCCGGCTGGATCATCGGCACTGCCGGCGCGGTCCGGTACCCGCTTCCAGCCGGCGCGCCGGCGAATGCCATGACCGGTGTCTATGGCTACCTGGTGGCGGCCGCCCACGCCGATGGCGCCATCGATTTCGAGTTTCAAAAAATCGCTTTCGACGATTTGAAGCGCGCCAACCCCAAGCGCCCCGAGTCGCTGCTCCGCTGGTGCATGGACGAGAACAAGCAATAAGCCGCCCGAAATAGCCTTTGGTAGATTGGCACGAGGAGATTCCATGAGAGACTGGGCATTCGCGCAGACGCATCCTTCGCGGCAGTTGGCGCCGGTGCACATGTTTTCTGTCCGGAAAGCGAAAGAGCCGACCATGCACTTCCTGGCGCAAACCGACAACCAGAAGACCGCACCAGACCGGCCCACCGGGTGGGGTAACACGCTGCTGGAAGCACTCTCGGAATGCGAGCGGGCCATCCAACACTTCCCGTACGAAGGGGAGGAAACCAGAGCGGCCGGAACGCTGTGAGATTTTACGCTACGGCCCTCCTGATTGCCGGGACCGCATTCGCCCAGATCGCTACCGATCGGCCGGCGGTGACAGATTCCAGCGTCGTGGTGCCCGCGGGGACCGTTCAAGCGGAGAACGGCTTTGCCGATACCGTGACCCAGGGGCAGCAAACCCTGGACGGGCCGGAAACCTGGCTGCGGATCGGAGTCGCATCCAAGACCGAGTTGCGTCTGATCGCGCCGGACTATTTCGACCTGCCGCGGCCGGGATCGGGATTCGGCGATTTCGCCGTTGGCGTAAAACAGCAGCTCGGGCCGGCGGCTGGGTTCGATCTCTCGCTGGTACTCACGCTGAGTCTGCCGGCCGGTGCTCCCGCCATCTCGAGCCACGGCTACGATCCCTCGCTGCAACTACCGTGGTCGCGTTCGCTCTCGCCGAATTGGACCGCCGCCGGCATGTTGTCGGTGTACGCGCCCACCGTGAACCGCAGCCATCTGGTGACCGGCGAAACCACCTTCCTGCTGGACCGGCAGTTGACCAGAACGTGGGACGCATTTCTCGAGTACGCCGGCGATTTCCCCGAGAATGGCCGCCCGCGGCATCTGCTGCATGCCGGTACCGCCTTGAAGCTCGGGCAGAATCAGCAGATCGATTTTCACGTTGGAGTGGGGCTCTCGGCGGCGGCGGTGGATCGCCTCATCGGTGCCGGATATTCGTTCCGTTTCGCGGCCTTCAAACGTTAGGAAACCAGCCAACCCTGGCGGCGGCCGGCCGCCCTCTCATTCGCGCCGGAACAGCGACACGAACTCCGCCAGCTCCGAGTCGTTGAGGTCGGAAATCGCCCAAAATTGCATTCCGTTCTCGTTCCAGCTGCGCAGATGGTATCCGTTGCGCGTTTCGCTCACCCCGGCCGAGGGAGCCGCCGACGGCCACACGAAAACGTTGACGATGTGCGCGCGGCGGCCATACACCAGCGCCGCGGCGGGGTGTCCGCCGGCATATTCCAGTCTGCCTCCGAGCAGCGGGAAGCCCGCGACGTCCTTCACCGGCGGCGCGAAATCGAGCTTGCCGGCGAACCACGGCTTGACGGTATGTTGGTCGGACGACGCCACATCCAGCAGGTGCGTGCCGTTCAGCGATCGCAGGTGATCGGAAAAGACATCTTCCGCCACCAACTCGCTCCGGCCCGTCCGCGAGCGCAGAAGCGCCACATTCCACAGCGCCGAAGCGGCGAGCAGGATCGACGCCGCAATGGCGATGGGGCGCCAGGGAACGGATGGCGCCGCCTCCCGTCGAAGGCTGGCGCGGATCTTCTGCTCTAACGGGGCTGGCGCTTCGTAATAGCGGGCATTCGCGCCGACCACGCACGAGGGGCAGGACCGCATATGCTGCGCCAGCGCGGGATCGTCGTTCTCCATCAGGCGGCGCGCGATTTCGCAGTTCATTTCAGGGCTGCCTCCAGGCATTGTTGCAGACGGCGGCGGGCGCGCGCCAGACGCGACATCACGGTGCCGATGGGGACGCGCGCGATGGCGGACATCTCCAGGTAAGAGAGCTCCTCCAGCTCGCGCAGAACGATGGCCTCGCGGTATTCGAGCGGCAAAGCCTCGAGGCAATGGTGCAGCGAGCCGAGCGCGGCTTCGTTCAAGAGGATGGCCTCGGCGTCGGGAATGCCGCCGGAAACGCCGTGAACCTGCTCGTCGAATTCGATGGCCGGCTGCTCTCCTTTCTTCCGGAGCCAGGTGAAACAAGTGTTGCGCACGATGGCCAGCAGCCAGCCGCGTGCATCCTGCCCCTGGAAGGTCTCGAACGAGCGAAACGCGCGCAGGTAGGACTCCTGAACCAGGTCTTCGGCATCGCCCGAGGAGCGGGTGAGCCATCGTGCCAGGTTGTAGGCGGCGTTGAGGTGCGGCAGCACCGATTGTTCGAACTGGGCCAGTTTGCTGGCGTGTGCATGGGCCATTGATTCGCGTCGAAGGGGAATTGATGTCATTGTGCCACGCCGCGCCATCTCTGAATAGAACCCGCCTGGCCCCGCTTTTATTCCCGGGAATAAACCGGCCCGTGCGCCAGTCATCACACCGGGAGGGTACATGAGCGACTCAATCAAGGGCGACGGCATAGACCGGCGCGGATTTCTTCGATGCATGGCATGGGCCGGTACAGGCGTGGTGTGGACCGTCGCCGGCGGCGTACCGGCGTCGAAGTTGCTGGGACAGACGGCCGAAGGCGGCGCCTTTCAGTTCGTTCAGATCAGCGACAGCCACATCGGGTTTAACAAGCCGGCAAATTCCGATGTGAACGCAACCCTGCAAGCGGCCATCGAAAAGATCAATGCGCTGCCCGCCGCGCCCGATTTCCTGATTCATACCGGCGACCTCACGCACTCCGCCAGGCCGGCGGAATTCGACACCCTGGGCCAGCTGTTGCAAGGCGCACGCACCCGGCAGGTTCATTATGTCCCTGGCGAGCACGACAACGCCGCCGACGACGGCAAGGAGTACCTGGCGCGATTCGGAAAAGGCGCCCGGGGAAGCGGCTGGTACAGCTTCGATCACAAGGGAGTCCATTTTGTAGGCCTGGTGAATTCAGCGGCCTTGGAAGGAATGGGCAAATTGGGCGCGGAGCAGCTGGCGTGGCTGAAGGACGACTTGAGCGGGCGATCCGCCAGCACTCCCCTGGTTCTCTTCGCGCACATTCCGCTGTGGTCGGTTTATCCGGATTGGGGTTGGGGAACGGCCGATAGCGAACAGGCGCTGGAATATGTGAAGCCGTTCGGCTCGGTGACGGTCCTCAACGGGCACATCCATCAGGCCATGCAGAAGGTGGAAGGCAACGTGAAGTTCCACACCGCGATGTCTACGGCGTTTCCGCAACCGGCGCCGGGAAGCGCGCCTTCGGCGGGTCCGATGAAGGTCCCGGCGGAGAGACTGCGCCGCGTGCTCGGCATCAGCGAAGTCGAATACATGGGACATCCGGGCGAATTGGCGGTAACCGATGCGACGCTCGCCTAGCGCCGCTCTGGCCGTGGCCGCCGGCTCTCTGGTGTTGGCGGCATGGAACGTGCCTGCACCGGATGGTAAGCAGTTATTCGAGCGGCGATGCAGTGGATGTCATGCGCTCGATACCAACAAAGAGGGTCCGCGCTTGCGCGGCGTCTACGGGCGCATGGCCGCCGGCATTGCGGAATTCGAGTATTCGGACGCGCTCAAGAAGGCGGGCGTGCGCTGGGATCAGGCCAGCCTCGACCGCTGGCTCACCGATCCGGAGGCCATGGCGCCGGGGACTGACATGGCCTTTCGCGTGCCCCATGCCGAAGAACGCAAGGCGCTGATCGACTATCTGAAAACCTTGGCCAAATCCGTGCCGCGGTGAGCGTCGCCGTTAGGCGAAGCCATCGCCACTGGAAAAGTTACTCGCAAAGTCCAGCCCGCATTCGGTTTGCTCTCCACCGTGAGCGATGCCTGGTGGACCGCGGCGATCTACAGGGCTGGCACCCGGCCGCGCGAAGTGTCGGCATGATCGAAGCGTTCGAAAATATGCGGCAGGTCTGCCTCGGAAATCCCCAACGCTCAATGTTGCGGTATCCGCGGCCGCGGCGAGCGCGACCCTCCCAATGCCCGGCGGGTCATGCAACGGGCGATCGATCCGGCTTTTATCGAACCCGAGTGAATCGCCGCTACCGCACTTCGAACTCGCCGAACGAGAGCCCCAGGTCGCGGATATCCCCGCCCGCCCGGAACGTACGGCTTACTTCAACCGCGACCTGCATGGCCGCCTGGCCCACCAGGGAATCCGGAAGCGGGAAAGCCAGTTCGAAATCTCCCCCCGCTGTAATCGTGGCGGGTGGAAGCGGAGAACCGTTGACAGTGGCCACCACGGTAAGCGGACCGGCGCGCAATGGTGCCGCCGGATAGTATCCGTGCAGGTAGAGCTTCTGGCCCGCCGCCGTGGGGCCGGCGATGTGCAGCGTGGCGCGCTTCGGCATCCAGCGGTGATTTCCTTCCAGCGGGTACCACTCCGGACCGAGTAGCGATTGGGCGAATGCGCTCCCCACGTCGACACGGTGTGGCTCGCCAGGTCCGCGCGGCTGCCTGGCATAGGCGGTAGTGATGTTGCGCAGCAGCGGCCCGCGGACGTCGTAAACCACGATTTGGTCGTTGTCGAGTTCCTTCGCGACCTCATCCGCCGGCAGTACGAATTCGCCGATATCGCCGAGGATGGGGTGCAATTCGATCTGCCGCTCGCTCTCCGGCGTCAGGTACACACGGTCGATATCCAGGAGCCGGAACGGGCGCTCCAGAATGGCGTTGTAGAACAGTTGCGTGTCCACGCCATCGAGCGCCACAGTCTGGCCTGGATGCAGTTCGTGCGCGCGCGCGACACCCTCCACCACGTTGCGGACGCGCTGGCTGAAGCGGTATTGATAATCCGACGACGCCACCGTGCGCGGCAGCATGATCGCTACATAGATTGCCGCCAGGGCCGCCGCCGCGGCGCGCCGCAGCGCTCCCAACCGCCAGCTTTCCACCAGCGCCCAACCGCCCAGCCAGCACAGCCCGATGGCCGGCACAAAGGCGTAATATTGCTCCACGTGGTCGCGCAGCGGTAGAACCGGTGCAATCGAAAACGCAAACCAAGCGAGGAAGAAAACCGCCAGGCGGCCGCGCCTTGCGGCGAATTCCAGAACTCCCATGGAGACCACTGCGATCGCGGCCGGAATCAGCCACGATGGCGCGGCGAACGGAGCCCAGAAGCCCACCGGACCAACCGACCAGGCCCAGTATTTTGCCAGCGTTCGCAACATGGAGCCGGTGAAATGCAGCACGTACGCTGGATCGTGGCCCGCGGGTGCGGCTAACGCGTGCAGCGCGAGATACCCGGCCGACGCCCCAAACAGCCGCAGGGTGCGCGTGAAATAGCGGCGAGCGAAAAGATACGCGTACAGCGCTGCGATCGCCGGGTAGACGATGTTGATTTCCAGCACCGCGAAGCCTGCCAGGAACGCCATCCACTGATAGCGGTTGTAGCGGCTTTCCCCGGTTTCGATGTGGCGCAGCAGGAAGCAGAACGCGAGCAACATGCAAAATGCCACACCTACCTGCTCGTTGGCGGCAGCCCAAGCCAGTGGATCGGCCGTCACCGCGCTGATCGCCCAAAGGCTCGCGGCAAGGATTCCCGCCGCCCGCCGGCCCGTGAGCCGGATCCCGATCCACGCCACCAGCGCCAGGTTTGCGCACTCCAGTCCGAAGACGAACAGATGGAACGGAAGCGCGTCGAGGCCGAACATCCCGAAACTGAGCATGAAGATGAGCCGCTCGCTCCACGGCCGGATGTGGCCGGCCGAACCCGGCACGAATATCGCGCTCAGAAAACCGTGCAGGCCATGGATGTGCCGGCCGGTTCCAAGCCAGACGAAATCGTCGGATTGGTACCACGACGCCACACCGCGCCAGTGTGCCGCCAGGCACAGGATCGCGGGGACAAGCCAGACAGCGCGGGCAAGGGGAGAGGTTTTGGCGTTCACTTGGCGGCCAGGGCAATGCTGGAAGCGACCACCCCCAGCTCCCGCTTGTCCACATCGCCAGGTGGGATGGCTTTATCGAGTTGGAAATCGATGCGCACCGAATCGCCCGCCAGCGCGCTCGCCGGGATCTCGCGCCGGTAAGTGTATTCACCCGCCTTGGAGTACGTCTCGGGAGCGAGAACCGCGCCCCCGGCGGATGCCGAGAGCGTTACGCTGCCGAGCTTCTCGATGCTCGGCGGCGGGATCGTCAGGTGAAAATCGAGCAGCGCGCCTTGTTGAGCGGAGCGCGCCGGCGGGCGCAGCGTTACGGAAAACTTCTGCATGGTCCAGCGCCACGCTCCGTTCTCGATGCTGTAAAATCCGCTGGTGAGCTGGCCCGCCATGGTGGCATCGTTCATGCGCACCAAAGAGGCCAGCCGGGCCGGTTCTTCCACCGTATCGACGTGACGGACGTGCGCGCGTTTGCAGGCGGGCGCGGCCAGAAGGACTACCGCAAGCAATAGTCTTCGCATCAATCTCCGGTTCTTTCCACTTCCACCAAACAACTATAAAACGTCGGCCCGCCACCTGCATCCGTGAGCCGCTCGGAGGTCAGCTGGTTGGCATTGTGGCCCCAGCGGACCGAGGGTGCGCAGACCACGCCGGCGTGCACGCTGTCGTCCACTCGCGCCACCAGCAGGCACGATCCGCGGTCGTTCCACACGCGCACGCGGTCGGAGTCGGCGATACCGCGGCGCGCCGCATCCGCGCCCGTCATGTGGAGCAGCGCGGTCTGCCGGTCCACCGGTTGGCGATAGCCAAAGGTCGAGTTCATGCTGTCGTCGTTCTTGGGCGAAATCATTTCCAGCGGGTATCGCGCGCCAAGCTGCCGGTCCCCGTGGCGCGACTCCACCGGCGGCGTGTAGTCGAGCGTCTCCGCGTCGAAATGGCACTTGCCGTCCGCCGTGCCGAACCCTCCGTTGGCGAACGGCTGGAACGGCTCGGGCAGCCGCAGGCGGACGCTGCCTTCGCGGTCGAGTTCCTCGAGCGTGATGCCTTTCATAAAAGGGTGCGGTGAATCGAGCAGGGTGCGGACCATGTCGTCGTCGGAATCGTCGAAGCACGGTTCCTCGAACCCCATGCGCTTGGCCAGCGCGCGGAAAACCTCTACGTTGGAGCGCGCTTCCCCGGGCGGCGCCACCGCCGCGCGCGCCAGTTGGAGATAGTGGTGGCCATAAGAAAGATAGAGGTCCGTATGTTCGAGGAATGTGGTCGCCGGCAGCAGAATATCAGCGTGATCGGCCGTGTCGTTCTGGAACTGCTCGAGCACGACCGTGAAAAGATCGTCGCGGCGAAGTCCGGCGTGAACCAGGTTCTGATTCGGCGCAACCGCCGCGGGGTTCGAGTTGTAGACCGCCAGGGCTTTCACCGGAGGGTCGGAAAGCGCCGTGAGAGCGCTGCCCAGCCGCACCATGTTCACGCTGCGCGCAGGCCGGCCCAGCGATTGCATCTGGAGATCTTCGCGCTCCAGAGCCGCCCGGTTCAATTGAAACGTCTGCGAAATGGAAAGCTGCATGCCGCCGCCGACGTCTTTCCACGATCCTGTGAGCGCCGGAAGCAGGGCGATGGTGCGCGCCGCCATGGCGCCGCGTTCGTTGCGTTGCATCCCGAGATTCAGCCGGATCGCGGCCGGCCGGGTGGTGGCGTACTCGCGTGCCAGCCGGGCGATTTCTTCGGCCGGGATGCCGGTCAGTTCGGCGCTGCGTTGCGGCGTCCACTCTCCCACCCGCTCCCGCAAGCCGCCGAACCCGCCGGTGTGCCGCTCGACGTAATCCGCATCGTAGAGCCGTTCGGCGACGATCACGTGCATCATGGCGAGCGCCAGCGCGGTGTCGCTGCCGGGATTGATGAAGAAGTGCTTGTCCGAAAGCTCTCCCGTGCGATTGCGCCGCGGGTCGATGGTATAGAATTTGGCGCCGTTGCGCCGGGCCTCCACGATGAACGGCCACAGGTGAACGTTGGTGCCGAGAATATTGGCTCCCCAGGCGAGAATCAGCCTGGAGTGGCGGAATTGCTCCGGCTCCGTGCCATAGCGAATGCCGAGCGCCTGCATGAGTCCGGCCTTCCCGGCCTCCGAGCAGATCGTCCGCTCGAGTCGCGAAGCTCCCAGCCGGTGGAAAAACCTGCGATCCATGCCCGAGCCCTGGAGCAGACCCATGGTTCCCGCGTAGCTGTACGGCAGAATCGCTTCGGATCCGAATTGGGCGGCGATGTCACGGAACCGGCCTGCGATCGTATCCAGCGCTTCGTCCCAGGAAATCCGCTCGAAACGGCCTTCGCCCTTCCGTCCAACGCGCCGCTGTGGGTAGAGCAGGCGCTGCGGAGAATATTCGCGCTCCAGGTATTGCGCCACTTTGCCGCAAAGAAATCCCCGTGTGACGGGATGCGCCGGGTCGCCGCGCAGTCTGGTGGCGCGGCCATTATCGATGGTGACAAGCAGCGCGCAGGTATCCGGACAGTCGAGTGCACAGACAGATCGTCGGACTTCGGGCATTTGAGATCAGTATAATTCACCGGGGAATTTCACACCGCGCTCGCGGAGGAAACTGCTACTGCTTTTCCGGCAGCGTATACCCCTTGCGTGCCAGTACCTGCGCATCCGGATATCGATTCCGCCCCTGCGCGCTCAACGACACTTCCACCTTCCGCGACGACCCGGCCTTCCCCGCGGGCATCGCATAGTAAATGCTGTACCTCCGGCGGATCCGCCGCAGCATCTCCCGGAAAGCGTGCCCGGGGTCGTCGGCATCCACCGTCTCTCCGCCCGTCTTGGCCGCCACTCCCAACATGTCTTCCTCGCCCTCCCGCCATGCCACGCCGCGCTGCGACATCGGCGTCGGAATAATCAGCCCGCACACCAGGATGTCGTCCGCCCACATGTGCTTCACTACCGCTTTCTCGCTCGCCGAGGATTGCCCGTCGTCATCGGTGAGAATCAGAATCGCGTGCCGCCGTTGCGGGTCGGCGTGCTTGTGAAAGTACTCTCCCGCCGAATCGATCGCCGCCAGTATGTGCGTTCCTCCGCCGTAGCGCAGGTCGACCACCCGCGCCACCGTCCGTTCCACCGCGTCGGGATCATCGTTGAATTCGCCGATCAGCCACGCGTCGGCATTGAAATTCGCCACCGCCACACGATCGCCCGGCCGCAGTTCCGAAAGTGCCGTGTGCGCCGATGCCGCCAGGCGCCGCATCGCCGGCAGCATGCTCCCACTCGTGTCGAACAGCAGCAGCAGGTCGAGCGGCTGCTCATCCTGCGAGCAGTACAGCACGCGTTGCCGTTCGTTATTGTCGCGGACTTCGAAATCCTCCTTGTTGAGGCCGTTGATTCCGCCTCCCCCGCCATTCACCTGCGCGTCCACACGCACCAGTGCCACGCCCGTCCGAAAGACCACGTCCTGCGCGCACAGCGCGGCCGCCGCTGCGCACACTGTCCCAACCCATGCGTGCCGCCGCCACATCAGAACTTAAAGGTCGGAGGTTTTGGCGCCGCGGGCATCTGGGGCGCCGCGGGTGCCGCGGGCATCTGAGGCGCTCCCGGCGCAGCGGGCATTGACGGCGCGGCAGGCATCGCCGGGGGTTTGGGCATCGATGGCATCGCGGGAGGCGCTGGAGCCGGCGGCAATCCCACCTGCTTATACCCCGGCGGAATCTGAAATGCCGAGGGCGGCGGCTCGCCCGGCACGGTGTTCTTGCAGTGACACATCGATTGGCCGAAACTGCCGGTAATCCGCGTCAGTACCGGCATCGACAGCTTGGTGCTCACCCACGTCTCGGCAATCATCGGCACTTGCGCCGGCTGCGGAACCGCACCGCCCGGCATTCCCGGCACTGGCGGCGGCGCGGGCGGCTTGGGCGGCGTCAGAGGCGGCATGGTGATCTGGTGCCCGTGTACCTCGATGCCCTGCACCATCCGCACTCCCAAGTCCTTCACTGCCATCTGGGGCGACGCCGCGGCCGCCGCCAGACCCGGCATTCCCGGCATTCCCGGCGGAGTCATTTGCGGGGCAGTCACGCCCGGCGGAGTCGGAATCGACCGAAACTCCTGCTTTTCGTGATCGATCAGCAGCATCACTCCGCTCGCCGGATTCGTGATCACCGATGTGGCGCCGTAGTCGATGCGCACCTGTCCCGTAGCCGATCGCGACATCTTGTACGCAATCTGCGAAGGGATGCTTCCCGGCGCGGCCATTTGCAGGGTGCTGGTACATTCGGTACAGGCTGCCGGAAGCGAAGGCGGTGTGGGCGGCTTTGGCGGCGTCACAGCCCTTACAGAATATCATGCGCTTGCATCGCGCAGCCGGCCGTGAAATACTACCAGCATGTTCCCGCCGTCGCGCCTCACCGACATGCATGTATGCCCGATGGTGACCCCGGGCGTGCCCCCCATTCCGCATGTCGGCGGCCCCATTATTGGCCCGTGCGAACCCACTGTTCTCACAGGTTTTTTGCCACAGGCGCGGGTGACGGACATGGCCGTTTGCGTCGGCCCGCCGGACATCATCGTCATGGGATCGGCAACCGTGCTGGTCGGCTTTCTCCCGTGCGCCCGGATCATGGACGAATACGCGCACGGCGGCATGAACGTGCTTGGCGAATTCACGGTACTGGTCGGCGGATAGTACCTACTCCGCGTGAAATTCCTGCCCGATGCGTTCCACCGCGACGCGGTCCGCACGGTGTCCCGCCGCTTCCAGCAGCCGCTCGATCGGCTCGTAATACGGTTCGCTGCTCAGTTGAAACGTCTGGTGATGCACCGGCAGGACGAACTCGGCGCCGGCGTCCGCCGCCATCTGCCACGCCTGCT
>Ga0335073_10005971_pt1 | contig 17098 bp, 12 predicted proteins | sample Lox_Sample_22_FD_207093 | JGI IMG/M metagenome (GOLD analysis project Ga0335073, IMG submission 207093) | Soil microbial communities from Loxahatchee National Wildlife Refuge, Florida, United States - Lox_Sample_2.2 | ecosystem: Environmental > Terrestrial > Soil > Wetlands | place: USA...
CGACATGGTGGGCAATGTCGCCGAATTTGCGACGTCAAATGTATTCATGGCGAAAGATGGCATCGTGTACACGCCCATCGCGAACGGAACGTTCCTCGCGGGAATTACTCGCAAGCGCGTGATCGGATTGCTCCGCGATGCCGGGGTGACCGTGATCGAGAAAGCAATGACGTATAAGGAGTTCGAAGAGGCCGACGAGATCTTCTCGACCGGGAATTATTCGAAAGTTACTCCCGCCACGCGAATCGAAAAACGTTCTCTGCCCTTCGGTCCTTTTTACCGCCAGGCGCGCGAACTCTATTGGGCTTTCGCGCATTCGAAGTCCCCCGCACCTGCGGAGAATCACAACCCGATCGTCGTCGGCTAGAAGCTCTATCTAGCGGACGGCGCTTGCGGCCTGAAAACCGCATCCACCACGGCTGTAATCTCGTCCATTGCTCCGTCGATATCCATAGTGAGCCGCGCCAAATCCATCTCCGCAAGTGCGGGACAACTCTCCAGTAGCACGGACCACGCATCATCTCCCGCCAGATCGACTCCGATCGCTTCATAGTATCCATACCCAAGATCACGCAGGCGGCAGAGCAGATCGCTCAGGTGAACCAGTGCCACGAGCGGCCGCGCGGTATCAGATTTGACGACATCGTGGTGGAACTCGATCACTGCTTCCACGTCAGATGAAAACTTCCATTGCCGGGCCAGTATGGCTCCGCTTTGGCAATGAGTGAATCCCAGCAATTGCCGCTCGCTCACGTGCAGCGGGACGCGCTGCCATCGCCCCTGTTCTATAGCGCAGCGATATTGTTCGGTGCAGGTCACCGTGTTCACCAGAACTCCCAAATCGTGAAGCAACCCGGCCAGATAGGCTTTTTCCGGATCGGGATATCCGATGACTCGCGCCATTTTGCTGCTCACCAGGGCGCATCCGAGACAGTGGCGCCAAAATGTCAGCGCATCGAGAGCCCATTTATCCGGAGGGACAATGCGGTTCAAACAACATCCCAGAACGATGGCTTCCACTCGCTTGATGCCCAGGGCCAGCACCGCTCCGCGAACGGTTTCGGTATTGCGCCGCCCGAACAATGGTGAATTGGCCATGCGCAGGCACTGTGCCGCGAGCGTCGAATCATAGGAAACCAGCTGGACTACTTTGTCGAGATTGACTTGGTCTGGATCCTCGCGCAACAAATCCGCGAGCGGCTGCACGATCGCCGGGACGCTGGGCATAGCGTCGAGCGCGCGAATGCGCGGGCGAATTTCATCGAGTAAGGTCATCGTTTCACTCCCGCCACGCAGCCGACGGGCGGCTTCCAGTATCCGATCGCTCCCGGAAAATGCACCAGGTGAAAGCGGTCGTCAACCTGGTACAGCGATTCGGCGTGGCCGAGAAATAGATACCCGCCGGGCAGCAGGTTGGCGTAAAAGTGCTGCATGACCTTGCGTTTCGACGCGAGATCGAAATAGATCAGCACATTGCAGCAAAAGATCAAGTCCATGCCTTTCAGGAATGTCATTTTGCTGTCGTCGTTCAGGTTCACGCGGTCGAACCGGAGGAGTGACTTTAGTTCCTCGCTGGCCTGCAAACGATTTTGATCGTGGGGCTTGAAATACTTCTTTCGCAGCAGGTCGGACGTGCTACGCAGTGCATATTCGCCGTAGATGCCTAGCCTCGCTGCCGCGAGCGAATTGTCATTCAGGTCGGTCGCCAGAATGTCGAAAGTCCAACCGCAAAGCAGAGTTTCCTTCAATTCCAGCAGAAACATGGCTAACGTATAGGGTTCCTCGCCGGTGGAGCAACCGGCGCTCCACAAATGCAAGCGCTTGAAACCGAGAGCCGCCTTGGCCTGCAGAATCTGGGGTAAGATCACGCTGCGCAGCGCTTCGAGTTGCTGGGGGCTGCGGAACATGTAAGTTTCGCCGATGGTGATTTCGTTCAACAGCAGGCGGAGTTCAGCTTCGCGATTGCCGCGAACGGTCAGATGATCGAGATACTCCGCCGGAGTGCCCGCTTTGATTGCCGTCATCCGCCGGGCGCAGCGAGAGGCAAGGAGATACAGTTTTTCTGCCGGATGGTAGATACCCGAGATTTGATAGACGACATCGCGAATCTTCAGATACGAGGGATCCTGAAGGTCCGGAGTATCGGCGAGCACGGTTTTGGCTGCAGTTTCCAATCGGCCTGTTCCTGTGCAGGCGCATCCTTTACGCGTGGGTTGCTGACATGACGCCCTTTCGCTTTCGGCTTGCATGTACCCGCCTGACAATCTCTTGACTCATCTCCGACAGCGGGCAGATCTTGTCCGCAAGTTGCGAATTCACCACTGCGCCGGGCATTCCCCACACCACCGAAGAGGCTTCATCCTGGGCCAGAATTTCTCCGCCTGCTTCTCGAATATGCGCGGCTCCTCGTTCGCCGTCCGAACCCATGCCTGTCATGACGATGGCGAGCACGTTTGATCCGTAGGTCTTGGCAACCGAACGAAAAAGGACGTCGACGGCTGGACGGCAGGAGTTTTCCGGAGGATCCTGATTCAGATTCAGCACAGCGCGCGGGCCTTTCCGGGTAACGGTCATGTGGTAGTCGCCGCGCGCAATCCAAACCTGTCCCGCTTCCAGAGCTTTGCCGGCTTCCGCCTCGAGCACCTCGAGCTTGGATTGGCCGTTCAGACGGTCCGCCAACAGGCGCGTGAATAGCGGAGGCATGTGCTGCACGATCACAGTAGGAATAGGGAAATCTTTCGGAAGCCGGGGGATGACCTCCGCAAGCGCGTTCGGGCCACCGGTGGAAGTCCCAATCGCGAGAATGTCGATCGGGCGATCAACCGAATTGCGGGTTGCCGATAATAATGGCGTAAAGGAGGCGCTTGCGCTGCGGCGGCCGAGAGCAATGATCTTCGCCAGCAAGTCGCGCCGAACCTGTTCCATGGCGCCGGCAAGGCTTTCTGAATTGCTGGGCTTCGTCATGTAATCGGATGCGCCACGCGACAGCGCTTCCAACGTAATGGCTGCTCCCTGTTCGGTGAGCGTGCTGAACATGATGACCGGAAGCTTGGGATAGAGCTTGCGGATTTCAGTGAGCGTCTCGATCCCGTTCAGACCGGGCATTTCGATGTCGAGCGTGATGACATCAGGATTGAGCTGAGGAATCTTGGCCAGCGCGATCGCCCCATTGGAAGCGGTGCCCGCCACCTGTGCCTCGGCGCTCGAAGCCAGAGCGTCGGAGAGCAGCTTGCGTACCACCACTGAGTCATCGACCACTAGAACGCGAACCGGAAGCATAGGTTTCTTCTAACCACAGATGCCGCTCGCGCGAGCGGCACCTGTAGGGTTGATCGGCTGGCCCCGAAGATATCGTGAGCTAATTGTTGTTGAGCCGCTGTACCAGGGTACGCAGATCAGCCGCCATCTTCGTCAGTGCCTGAGCGGCCTTCAAGGAATCGTTGGCGCCCTGGGTCGTGCTCTTGGCCGCTTCAGCCACGCCGCTGATGTTCTTCGTGATCTCGCCCGATCCCTTGGCGGCCTCGCCGACGTTTCGAGCCATCTCGTTCGTAGTGGCGTTCTGCTCTTCAACCGCGGTGGCGATCGTGTTGGCGATGTCGTTGACTTGCCTGATCACGCCGCTGATCTGGCCGATGGCGCCGACAGCATTCTTGGTGTCGCCTTGAATGGCCTCGATCTTGCGGCTGATGTCTTCCGTAGCCTTGGCGGTCTGCTTGGCCAGTTCCTTGACTTCATTCGCCACGACGGCAAATCCCTTGCCAGCCTCGCCCGCTCGCGCTGCCTCAATGGTTGCATTCAGAGCGAGAAGGTTGGTCTGCTGTGCGATCGACGTAATGACCTTAATCACCTGTCCGATTTCGGTCGAGGAGTCGCCCAGCTTGGTCACGATCTGGTTGGTATCCTCCGCCACCTTCACCGCCCCGATTGCGACTTTGGCCGATTCGTGCGCGTTCTTGGCGATCTCTTTAATACTTGCGCTCATCTCTTCACTACCGGTCGCGACGGTCTGCAAGTTGTGGTTGACCTGCTCAGAATTCGCCGACACAACGCTCGCCTGGGCCGAGGTCTCTTCCGCATTGGCGCTCATTTGCTGGCTGGTTGCGGTGAGCTCTTCTGAAGCGCTGGCTAGCGACTGGGAAATCTTCTCGATGTCCTGCGCGGTCTTCACGCGATGCGTCACGTCGGTGGCGAACTTTACCACTTTGAACGGTTTGCCGTTCAGGTCAAGAATCGGATTATAAGAGCCCTGAATCCAGACTTCCTTCCCACCTTTGCCGATGCGCTTGTACTCGGCGGCCTGATATTCCCCCCGGTTCAGCTTGGCCCAGAATTCCTTGTACTCGACGCTGCGCCGGTACTCTTCGTCGACGAACAGGCTGTGATGTTTGCCTTTGATCTCGTCGAGGGAGTAGCCGAGCGTCTTCAGGAAATTGTCATTGGCGCTGATGACGGTTCCATCCATGAGGAACTCGATCACGGCTTGCGATTTGCCGATGGCGGCGATCTGTCCGGCGGAATCGGCATTCTTGAGTTTCTGCTCGGTGACGTCGGTGGCGTATTTCACGACTTTGAAGGGTTTACCGTTCAGGTCGAGGATCGGATTGTAGGAGGCCCGAATCCAGACTTCCTTGCCGCCTTTACCGATGCGCTTGAATTCGTCGGCAACGTACTCGCCGCGGTTCAGCTTGGCCCAGAATTCCTTATACTCGGCGCTGCGGCGGTAGTCTTCGTCGACAAACATACAGTGATGCTTGCCTTTGATTTCTGCCAGCGTGTAGCCGAGGGCGTTGAGAAAGTTCTCATTCGCGGTGAGGACGATGCCGTCCATCGTGAACTCGATGACCGCCTGCGATTTGTGGATGGCGGCGATTTGGCCCTGCAGATCGATTTCTAGGAACTTTTGCTCGGTGATGTCCTGGAAATAGTTCACCACCTTGTGCGGATGACTAGCCGTATCAAGCAGCGGGTAATAGGAGCATCGAACCCAGATTTCCTTGCCCTGTTTGGTCACCCGTTTTACTTCTGTGACACAAGGCTCGCCTTGTGTCAGCTTCTTCCACAGGTTGCTCGAGGCAGTCTGATACTCGGGGTCGCGGCGAGTAGCCGGCTCCACAAACATGTCGGCATGTTTGCCCTTAACCTCCTCAGCCGTGTATCCCACGATCTTGAGGAAATTCTCATTGGCATCGAGGATCGTGCCCTCCATGTCGTAAACAAGGGAAGCTTGAACCTTGTTGGCGGCAGCCACCTGCGCCTCATGCTCGGCGGCGACAGTCTTTTTCTGGGTGATATCGGTGGCGAATAGGAGCACACGATACGTCACCCCCTTGTTATCCAGCACCGGATAGTAGGTGGCCGAGAGCCAGACAGTCTGGCCGTTCTTGCGCAGGCGCTTGTACTCCGAGGTCTGAGCCTTGCCCCCGCGCAGCTGTGCCCAGAGTTCGCGAAATCCCGTGCTTTCCCGTTCGCATTGTTCGACGAACAAAGTGTCGTTCCGCCCCCGGATCTCATCCAGCGTATATCCCATCAGCCCCAAGAAGAGCTCGTTGGCGTTTAGGATCGTTCCATCCGTTTCCAACTCGACATAGGGGCGGAAACGGGTGAAAGCCTCCAGCTTGTGTGCATTGTCGACCGCGATTTCATCCAGTTGTGCTTTTCTTGCTACCCCCGTTGCCGCCATCTCGATTGCTCCTTTTCGCGGCTCGGCCGCTCGATTCGATCTGTGACGATCAATTTCAGAAAATCCAGGCTCTAGTGGATGCCGTTTTCGTTGTTATTCGGAGCGGCCACCGCATGCTCGGCGTCGAGAACCAGCATGAGCCGCTGCTGCAACTTGTACACTCCTTGCACCAGTTCACGTGTGGCCCCCTGCAGCGTCTCGGGAGGAGGCTCGAAACTTTCCTCCTCGACCTCGAGGACGTCTCCGATTTCATCCACGAGAAAACTGACTGCGCCATCATCCGTGCGCACCACAACATTCATGGGGAGTTCCGATTCCGGGCGCTCCTCCATGCCAAAGCGCCGGCGCAAATCGATGGCCATCACGATCTGCCCGCGCAGGTTGATGAGTCCGCGAATGACGGGCGGGGCCAGCGGCACCCGGGTCATCTCCTGGTACCGAATCACTTCCTGAACCTGCTCGACGGGCACGCCGAGAAACTGCTGATTCAGAAAAAACGTGCAGAATTGTTGTTTCTTGGCCACGACTCGCTCCCTTTCATTCATGAATTACGGCGGAAGTACGGCGACTGCCTGCCTCCGGATTAGCGGCGGCAATCAGGCCCGGGACATCCAGGATGTCAGTCACTCGCTTCTGGATCACCGCCGATCCAACGATTCCGCGGCGACCACTCTGGAGCTGTATCACAAACGATTCGTCGACGATGTCGAGAATGCGGTCGACGACGAGTCCTACGGAACGACCTTTGTCCGCGTAGACCACGACATGAAGCGCTTCCTGGTCCTTCGGCGGGGCTGCCGTGCGCTTGCTTTCGAGCACTTCGGAAACTCGCAGCAACGGCATAATCTGTCCACGGTACTGCACCACTTCCTGATCGGCCGCCTTTTCCACGCTTTCGGGAGGGAACTCTTCCAGGCGAGCTACCAGGGAAAGATCGACGGCAATCCGTCCCTGTTCGCCGTACTGGAATAGCAGGACTGCATTGCTTTTGCTCTGCTCTGCCGTCGCGCCATCCGCTGCGTCTTTTTCAACCACCGACTCACGGAGTTCACTGACTACGTTCGCGCGCTGCGCCAAGCCAAGTACGTCCAGAATGAGCGCTACCTTTCCGTCTCCCATGATCGTGGCGCCAGCGTATGCATTGATGCTTTTCAGCTGCTTGCTCAAAGGCTTAACCACGATCTCTTCGGTGTCATTGATTTCGTCCACGACCAGGCCGAACTGGCGGTCGTCAGCGCGCAGCACGATCATGTTGACGCTCTGCATCTCGTTTGCGGGGACCTCCGTTGAGGAGGAAACGGTAGATCGAGGCGCAGGCGAACTTGCATTGTCGACTGTGTTTACCCCAACGTCGAGTTCTTCATTCAGATAAACCAGAGGCAGCAACCTCCCTCGCAGCCGATGCACGGGCGCGCCGTTGACCAGTTCTATCCCCTTGCGCGCCTGCTCGCCCTCGAGACGCACCAGTTCGAGCAAACTGACCTGGGGGATGGCATAGCGATCGCCTGCGCTGGTCACAATGAGCGCGGGGATGATCGCCAGGGTGAGCGGAATCTTCATGCGCACGGTGGTGCCCTGTCCCGCTTTGGACTGCACGTCGACAGTCCCGCCGATCTTTTCGATGTTGGTCTTGACCACGTCCATGCCGACGCCGCGTCCGGAAACGTTGCTGACTTTTTCGGCCGTGGACAGCCCGGGCAGAAAGATAAGGTTGGCGATCTCGCGTTCGGTCATCCGCGAAGCTTGATCCGCCGTAATGAGACCTCTCTGGCGGGCTTTATTGCGGATCTTTTCGTAATTCAGGCCTGCCCCGTCATCGGAAATCTCAATGTTGACTTGACCGCCTTCATGAAAGGCGCGCAGAGACAACAGTCCTTCAGGACTTTTCCCTGTAGCTTGCCGCACCTGCGGTGCCTCTATCCCGTGATCGACCGCGTTGCGCACCAAGTGAGTCAGCGGATCCTTGATCGCCTCGATGATCGTCTTGTCGAGCTCGGTTTCCTTGCCCGCCATCTCGATGCGCACCTGCTTGCCGCAGGCCACAGCAACGTCGCGTACCGTACGCGGAAATTTGCTCCAGATATTGCCGATCGGCTGCATGCGGGTTTTCATCACACTTTCCTGCAGTTCGGTGGTAAGCAGGTTGAGGCGCTGGCTGGTGCTGAGTAGTTCGCTGTCTTCCGTGGAATTGGTGTATTGCACGATCTGATTGCGCAGTAGCACCAGCTCTCCGACTCGGTTCATGAGTCGGTCCAACTGCCCCACGTCGACGCGAATGCTGCTGTCACTGGCGCCCTGGCCGCGTGCCTGTTGCTGTGTGTTCAAGGCATCGACGACATCCTGCGCTTTGATCGCGCCCTTTTCGATGAGGATTTCCCCCACGTGCCGCGGGTCGCCTTCATTCTGCTGTTGCAGCGCTTCGTGGATATCGGCGGTCTTCGCTTTGCCATCTTCGACCAGGATGTCGCCTAATGCCGGAACCAACTTCGCTGCGGCGGCAACTGGCGCCGGATCAGACGTCTTCTGCTTGACTTCGGTTCCTGCGGCAGCGGCGGGGGGCTTGGAATCGAGCAGAGCCGTGAGCCTGGCGCTCAGTTCCTGATCGTTGCGCGTGCCTTCGTTTCCGGCGTTTTCAATGCTGGCCAGCATCTGGCGAACGGCATCGACCATGGAGAGTAAGGCGGTAGTGATTTCGGCTGTGAGCGCAAGCTGGCCATCGCGCAAGCGCGCCAGCAGGTTTTCCCCAACGTGAGTCAGCGCTTCCAGCTGATTGAAAGCCAGAAATCCCGAGGTGCCTTTGATCGTGTGAATCGTGCGAAAAACGCTCGCTAGGGTCTCACGGTTGGCGGGGTCTTTTTCGAGAGCGATCAGGTCCTGATCGAGACGGTCCAGGTTTTCGTAACTTTCAACCAGAAATTCTTTGATAATTTCCGCATCGCCCATGAAGACACCTTCTTTTGTGTTTATGCCAGGGTCTCCGTCCCATCCACATTCGACTCCGGACTTCGCGCGTTTCAATTCCGTCTCAGCCCATAACCGTTATTGGCCAGCAGGTTCAACTTCAGCCATGGTTCGCAGCGCAAACGACGCGCGTGGACTCTTAGAACGTTCTAATGCTGTGCCTGCATCCACCGGTCTGCGTGCAGTTCGGTTTCCAGAAGCCCAGTTTTGGCATTACGGAGTGGCGTAGAAAAGCGGATCGAGGTGGGCGGGTTGCTCGTCATTCCATCGGTACGAAATCGCGCACTCTTTCCCTGTGCCTTTACAATAGCGGCGTGCAGCAAACCTGGCGCTGGTTTGGACCACAAGATCCAATCTCGCTCGCTCACATCAAGCAGGCGGGAGCAAACGGGGTCGTTTCCGCGTTGCACCATCTGTATCGCGGCGAAGGTTGGCCGCTCGATGAAGTTCTGAAGCGCAAAGCTCAGATTGAAGCAGCCGGGCTCACTTGGTCGGTGGTCGAAAGCATTCCAATCCACAACTCGATCAAGCTGCAGTCGGGTCTGTTTCGGCAGTTCACCGATGCGTGGAAAGATTCCCTACGGGCGATCGCAAAGGCGGGGATCAAGGTGGTCTGCTACAACTTCATGCCCGTTCTCGACTGGACGCGAACAGCCTTGCGCTGGCAGCTTCCCAGTACCGGATACGCGTTGCGCTTCGACATGGCGGATTTCGCCGCTTACGACCTGTTCATTCTTCGCCGTCCGCATGCAGATCACGATTATAAAGACGAACGCATGCGGGCGGCGCGCTTGCATTACGATCAGATGTCGGCGGCTCGCCGCGATGAGTTAGAGCGCACCATCATTGCGGGATTACCGGGCGGAGAAGGGTCGTACGATCGCGCAACCTTGCAAGCGCTAATTGCCGAATACGCAGGCTTGAAACCAAACGATCTGCGGGCTCATTTGATAGCTTTTCTGAAGGAAGTCGTGCCGGTGGCGGAAGAACTCGGGGTGCGGCTTGCGATTCATCCCGACGACCCGCCTTGGACTTTATTCGGATTACCACGCGTGGTTTCGACCGCAGAAGATGCGCGAGCCATTCTCGTCGGGGTGGATTCCGAAGCCAATGGACTGACGTTCTGCGTGGGATCATATGGAGCCCGGGCCGACAACGATCTCATCGCGATGGTGAAGGAATTCGCACTGCGCATTCATTTCGTTCACCTCAGACAGGTCATGCGCGAGCCCGACGGATCGTTCTACGAAGCCGAGCATCTCAAGGGAAGCTCCGACATGGTTGGGATTATCTTTGCAATCTTGCGCGAGGAAGTGCGCCGCAGAAAACAGAATCGATCCGACCATGAAATTCCCATGCGCCCCGATCACGGTCATCTGCTGGCCGACGATATCTCGCGAGCGACCAATCCGGGCTATTCGCTGATCGGCAGATTAAAGGGACTGGCGGAACTGCGAGGAGTGATGGAAGGCCTGAAATACGCTGATCCGGAGTTGGACTCGAGGCACTAAGGTCAACTATTTCTGTTGGTATCCAACGGGCCGTCACGAGTAGAGCCGCCGTCGCGGCCGTGTGGTTGGGGTGTCCGCGCCCCAACGGCGAGGGCAAGATGCCGGCGCCACTATGACTTCAGCATCGCCTTCACTGCCAGAATGAACCCGAGAGTGTGCGCCATTCCCGCGTGCCACGGTGCCGCGCAGGACATCTGGGGAGTGTGATCGGGAATGACGACGCCATCGAAATGATTGCGGTGCAGAATCGAAAGAATGCGCACCATGTCTACATCGCCTTCATCGATGAACGTTTCGCGATAGTAGGGAACTTTGCCGACTACGTTTCTCAGATGAAGGTACGCAATTTTTCCTTGCCGGCTGCATTGGTCGACAGCATCGTAGGCGCTTCCTTCGGTCATCTCCGCAATGGTTCCGACGCAAAGCTCCAGCGCGTTGCTGGAACTCGGAACAACATCGAGCAGACGCTGATACATGTGCGGTTGATACACAAGACGCGGCTGGCGCCGCATCGTCGGCATCGGAGGATCATCTGGATGTGCGGCCAAACGCACGCCTGATTGCTCAGCCACCGGAATCACATCTTCCAGAAAGCGCTGCAACCGCCGCCACAATTCTTCATGCGTGATTTCCGGCTGCGCGCCCGACGCGGCATTCGGATCGTAGATCATGTTCCATACGACCCCCTTGGGCAGCGGTTCGTCGTCGGTCGGGCCATCCATGCCGACGATCAGCGCTCCTCCCCGACCAGCAGGCATAGTCACGCGCCCGCAAACGCCGGCAATGCTGAAGTTGTAGCCGAGAACGGGAATTCCGGCTTCGCCCATGCGACGAATGATGGTTTTCACATTTTCGATGTGGCGCGGACGCTGCGGGCCGTCGAGCAGAACGTCATGCCAATGCGCGGGATCAAGGTTTTCAATTCCAGCAAGAGTCAGACCCGCGTCTTCAATTTCTCTGCGCAACTGCTTGAGCTCTTCGAGCGTCCAAAGTTTTTCTGGATCGCCCGCGACTCCCCACGGTTGATATTTGCCACCGGTGGGCTGATTTTGCCGAGGATTGTTCGCGCCCTGTTTGAAGTAATCCACCAAATGGACGATGACGTGCGTGCAGCCAGCCTGCCGCGCGAAATCATAGTATTCGCGCGTGAGCATGTGACGATAAAGTCCTAAGCCGATTTTCATGAATGGCGGCTCATTGCGCGCTGATATTTTGTATAGGCGCTCCGGCTGTCGGCGCCGCGAACGCGTCCACCAGAGAGATCACTTTCATTGCCTGTTTCAACTGCTCGAGACCGGCTTTACTCTGGATCGTGATCTCAGCGGGCTGATTCGGAATGAGGTCGAAATAATTGTCCGAAAGCTGAACGTCCAGGTTTCCAAACGTCACGTACACGCTGCGCGCCAGCACCTTCGAGGTAAGGCGAAGAACGTGTCCCGTTCCGCCGCTCCTGAGTTCGGTCTCGATCTGCGCGGCGGGAAGGTGAATTTCTTTCTTGGGGATGAAATACACAAGATTGCTGGAAACCGTGTTTCCATCGACAATCAGATCAGTGACGGCAAAGATCTTCGCTGCATCCCTGCCATTCGCATTCACGAACTCTGACAACGGACGTCGCACATAGATTTTGCTCGAAAGCTCCGGAACCTGAATCGTCTGGGTGCTGTCACTGACTGTTGCGCCTTCGAGAGTGATGATCCGCACGCGCAGCTGGGCATTTGTGAGAGTGGTTTTGTCGGAGACCACATATACATTGAAGCTGCCATCTTCAATATGCGGCGAAACCAGCAGCGGCGCGTAGAAACGCCGCGCGTAATATTGCAATGCCTTCCAGCGCCCGTAGTAATCGATGCTCGACCACGACGCGACCGGCCAGCAATCATTCAACTGCCAGTAAATTGATCCCATGGTGCGCGGACGATTTCGCCGCAGATGCTCAGCGCCGATCTTGATCCCCTCGGCCTGGAGCACCTGGCTCGCATACAAAAACGAAGCGAAGTCCTTGGGCTCGGAGTAGTCCTTCAGCATGTAATCCTGAATGATCGAGTTGCCTTCGTTGTTCTTCTGATGCGCCAGCATCACCGGTGTGAAGATGCTGGTACGATCCTCGGGAGCGGTGAAGGCTTCGACCGTAGCCATTTCGGGGAATGACTGAAATCCGAACTCAGTCATGAACCTCGGAAAATGCTTTTCGTATTCGCCGAAGGGAATCCGGCCGTGCCACACGCTCCAATCATGAAAATCGCCGGACTGGAATGAAGGAGACGTTTCTTCGTAATCCGAACTCGGAGAACTTGGCCAATACTGTGTTTCCGGAGCGAGCCGCGCCACGACCCGATTGAGAATCCCGCTGAAAACGGTCAGATAGTCCTGCCACATCTGCATACGTGCACGGGTGCTGAGCTGATCGCGGTCGTCCCAGTGGAAGGCCTCTTCGGTTTCGTTATTTCCGCAGAAAATGATGATGCTCGGATGATCGCGCAACCGCCGCACCTGATACTCAGCTTCCTTTTCGACGTTCTGCTTGAACGCATAGGTGCCCGGCTGCCAATCGTTGCCGAACATGAAGTCCTGCCAAATCATGATGCCGAGTTCGTCGCAGATGTCATAGAACTCGTCCGTTTCGTAGTAACCTCCACCCCAGTGGCGAATCATATTCATATTCGCATCGCGAGCAGACTCCAGAATGCGGCGGTATTGCGCCGTGGTCACGCGATTGGGGAAACTGTCGAACGGAATCACATCTGCACCTTTTGCGAACACGGGTATTCCGTTGATGATGAACTCGAATGAACGTCCCCATTGATCGAGTTCGCGCCGCAAGACGATCGAACGCAACCCGGTGCGAACAGAAGCTTGATCGTCGACCACCTTGCCGATTTTCAATTGAGTCGTCAATTCATATCGCGGCTGGCCGCCATATCCTGCCGGATACCAGAGATCGGGATTTTCGATCTGCAACGGGAATTCGAAATGATTCACGCCCGCGTGTACGATTACATCCTGCGAGAGCTGGTACTTCTTGCCTTTGTGGCTGTAATCCAGCGTGAGCTTGCCGGAAACGTCTTCGGTTGCATTCGGCGATCCCAGAACTTCAACCTGGGCGACGACATGCGCGACTTTCGAGGTGATGTCGCGCTGCGCAATGTGCAGGTTCGAGATGCGCGCGTCATTCCACGCTTCAATCTTTGCCGGGCGCCAGATACCGCTCGTCACGAAGCGCGGGCCCCAATCCCATCCGTATTCATAAGCAGCTTTGCGAATGTAGGTTTTCTCTTCCGTGTGGGTGTACTCGCGCCACTTGTCGCTGGCAGCGACCATCTGAGCAGTTTTGATCGGCGAAGGGAACACCACGCGCAACTGGTTGGAACCGGACTGCAAAAGTGATTTCACATCGATCCGCCACTCGCGGAACATATTGTTTGGCGTACGAAACTCAGGGTCGGCGTTGGGGAAAAACAATTGCTTTTCGTTGAGATAAATCTCGGCAAAGGCGTCGAGGCCTTCGAAGACAAGTTCGACATTTTTATGCGCGAGCAAAGTCGGGGTCGCCTGAATGGTGGTGCGATATTCCCAGCTCGCATCCTCAATCCATTGCAGCTTGGCCTCGTTGTCGCGGTAGAAAGGATCGGGAATCAGCTTGTTGCGTAGCAGATCGAGATGAACGTCTCCCGGGACCTGTGCCGGACGCCAGGTGGTCTCCGCCGCTCCTGCCTCCAGAATCTGACGGAATTCCCAGCCGGAGTCCAAAGGCATAACAAGTTTTTGGGGAGCTTGCGCTTGCGTGAAAACTGCAAGAAAGATGGCAAACAAGAGGTTAGTGAAAGCCGCAGCTGTTTTCGACATTGCCTAGTCCCAAGGAAAATTTTTCCACGCCAGGGGAACACACAAATCCCGGACCCGACATCGTAACTGCGGGGGCAGAAAATGGGAAGGGAAGTGATCCGGATCACATTCTGTTTTCCGATGAATTGTGACGAGAGTCACTGGCCCGCGTGCGACGCCACACCGCCGCTTTTGACGCGCTTACTTAGCATTGCCTTATGGCCACTCTGCCAGATTCCGCTCTGGGACTACAGGTGTCGATCAAGAGCACTTCCGGAGCAGTTTCGCATCTACGCCCGCTTCAGGTTACCTGGGAGATGACACGCTTTTGCGACTGGAAGGCTACGCCAGCCCGCCTGACTCGCATGCGAAAGGACAAAGAAGAGCTTTCGACCGCCGAAGCCTTTCATCTGATTCAGCAGGTTGCGGCCATGCACGTTCCGGTTTTAGCTCTGACCGGTGGTGATCCTCTGTCACGGCATGATTTATATCCCATTGTTGAGTTCGCGGCTCGGCGCTCCGTGCGGACTTCCCTTACGCTCGTGCCCACCCCGCTGCTCACCGCTGAAACAATAGTGGAACTGAAATCCTGCGGCCTCATGCGTGCCGCCTTCTGGCTAAATGGATCGACTGCCCTGTTGCATGACGTTCATACGGGCATCAAGGGATCCCACCGGCGGGCCCTCGAGAGCATCGGACCTTGCCATGAAGCGGGCCTGCCGGTGCAGATCAACACGATGATGTCGCGCCGGAATTTCCATGATGTTGATTCAATGGTTGAGCTTCTGACGCGACTGGATGTGATCCTCTGGAACGTGGTTTTTCTCGTGCCCACGAACCGCGAGCAACTCGACGAACTGCTAAGCGCCGAGCAGCACGAAGAAGTTTTTGCCAAGTTGTACGCCGCGTCCAAGCACGTGCAGTTTCAGATCAAGACCTCAGAGGGGCAGCACTATCAGCGGTATGTCTTGCAGCAGAAGATGCGGGAATCGCGCGGACGTGTAACAGCCCCGGAGTTCGTACCTCGAACCCCAAAAAATCTGAATGACAGCAAGGGATTCGTTTTCGTCAACTATCGCGGCGAGGTCTTTGCCAGCCGCTATTTGCCGATTGCCGCCGGAAATCTTACGGGAGAGCCTTTGGCGGAGTTGTTTCGCGAGTCCTCTCTGTTTACCTCGTTACGAGACACCTCGAAGCTCAAAGGCAAGTGCGGAGTCTGCAGCGTCCGGCATGTTTGCGGAGGGTCGCGCGCCCGCGCGTATGCAATCTCAGGCGACGTGTTCGCCGAAGAGCCGTGCTGTTCCCACCCGATTTAAAGCGTGTCGGCCTTCGATTCAGACACGCGGCAGGTTGCGTCTGGAACGCCTTACTCGATGTTTCCGTGTACACAAAAATGGCTCCTCATGTGTTGAGAGGAGCCACTTTTTCGTTTGCCGTGAACCAAGCGCTACTGCGGCGGCGCCTGCGATCCCTGGGAACCCTGTTCTCCTTGATGTCCCCAGTGCTGGTGCCGGCTTTGCATTTCATCGAACTTCTTCTGCTGATCAGGTGTCAGCAGCGCGCGAATCTGGTCATTCGAAGTCTTGTGAATGTCCATCATCTTTGAGTGGCGATCCTCTTGCGACAACGAAGTGTCGGAGCGCAGACTCTCCATTTGCGACTGCTCCGATTTCAGGACATCCAAAACTTTGCCCTGCTGATCGGAAGTCAGATTGAGTTGTTTGCCCAGCATCTCTGCCCGCTTGGCAGGATCGAAATGACGCCGCCCGTGCTCGGGCGCAGCCTGTTCTTGGGTGTTCCCATTGTCCTGAGCGAGGGCCAACGGTGTGGCGGCGTAGGTGAGAGCGGCTAGACTCAGGGCAAGTAAACAATGCTTCAACATAGAAATCTCCTCCTCGTGCTTTTTACGGACTGACAATCTAACCCTGATTATCCGCCGAGAGTTCTGGCAATCGGCGGGGTTTTACGAACTTTTACTCTATTCTACGAATTGGGCGAATTGCCGTTCTCTATTGAGGAAGCAAGTCACTGATAGTCGCGTTGTTGTCGGTGAGGAAGCGAGAGGGACGCGGCCGATACCCTTTCCGCGTCCGCACCTTGCATCGCTTGAACCGATCACCCACAAGCTCGACTGTGATGGCGCGCCATCCGTCGTTCGGATTCGGTTTGGGATAGTAGCTCAGAGAATAGAGGTGATCTAGATCATCGCGAATCGAGGCGAAGGCCTGCTGTTCGTCTTTCCAGTCCTTGGCGAAATAAGCCTTTCCGCCGGTTGCAGCGGTCATGCGTTCAAAAACCGCGGTCGAGACCGGTTCCAGCTTGGCCGATTGTGTGCTGATCATATAGATCGACACGCCGGCGTCTTGGGCAAATTCCGCAACGTCCTCAGGCGGCACAACGCTGGAGTTATCCGGACCATTCGAAAACACCACGACCACTTTTCTTCCCTTGTTTTTCGCGGCATCCTTCAACGTGAGTAAGAGGGCGTTGTACAGCGCTGCCTCATCGCCGGCTACTGTGGACCGAACTGCTAGCAAGACTTGCGATCGGTCCCCGGTGAGAATCGACGCGCGGTTGAGATCCCGGCTGTATGAATAGAACGCAATCTTGTCGGCATTTTCCAGAGAGCGAACGAAGTCGCTGATCGCGTCTTGCGCAAAAACGAAGCCGTGGTACATGTAGTTGCTTGTATCGAACAGGATGTACACCAGCGCTCCATTCACCAACGACTCTAAATCTGGCGGACCGGATTCGGTGATCTGGTTGCCGACATCGTTCGAAGGTATCGTGGGGGCGCCTGGATGGGTCAGGTCGTTCAGACTGTGTGCAGGCTGATTCCCTTCCGCAAACGTGGCGGGCTTTTCGGTGATTCCGTCTTCCCGTATTGAAAAATCCTGAGGCTTCAGACCGGTAACATAGTTCCCATTCTTGTCGGTTACTGCCACGTTGAGCTGGACCATGTTGACGACAACGTGGATGCTGGGATTTTGGGCGGCGGCAGTCATTCCGTTTGCCAGTACCAGGCTCAGCGCCGAGACCATCGCAAGAAACGAGTTTCGTGACATGATGTCAGAATTCCTATCCGCAGTGCGCATATATACCACGGAATGCCGTCACCGCT
>Ga0335073_10005972_pt1 | contig 17097 bp, 17 predicted proteins | sample Lox_Sample_22_FD_207093 | JGI IMG/M metagenome (GOLD analysis project Ga0335073, IMG submission 207093) | Soil microbial communities from Loxahatchee National Wildlife Refuge, Florida, United States - Lox_Sample_2.2 | ecosystem: Environmental > Terrestrial > Soil > Wetlands | place: USA...
TGGCACCAGTGGCAGCCGTGCCCGGTGATGTTCACGGACGCGGACCGAGACCGCCATCACCAGCAGCGCGCCGAACGAACACCACGGCGCGGAGATATGCCTGCTCCGCGACCTCTATCTGTGGAAGGACAGCCGAGATGGCCTATGAGCGAGTCAATTCCGCGCGGTTACCGCGGCGCGGGAAGATCCGCCGGGTGAGATAATCACGGAAACGGCGGATTCGTGGAGGCTTGAGCCATGACGGAGGATCAGCCCGGCCAGACGACGCGCTTCGACAGCAGCGTGGCGTCGATCGCGCGGATCTACGACTACTGGCTGGGCGGCAAGGACAACTTCCAGGCCGACAGGGACGCGGCCGAAGCGATGATGAAGGCGTATCCGGACATCGTCGCCGGCGTGCGGATGAACCGCGCCTTCCTCGGGCGCGCGGTCCATTTCCTGGCCGCAGAAGCGGGCATCCGCCAATTCCTTGACATCGGCACCGGCCTGCCGAGCGCCAACAACACCCACGAGGTAGCGCAGCGCGCGGCGCGCGACTCCCACGTCGTCTACGTGGACAACGACCCCATCGTCCTGTCGCACGCGCAGGCGCTGCTGGCCAGCACCCCCGAGGGAGCGTGCGCCTACATCGACGCCGACATCAGGGACACAAGGAAGATCCTTGAGGAAGCGTCCGGCACGCTGGATTTCAGCAAGCCCGTCGCCATCTGCCTGATCATGATCATGCAGTTCATCCCTGATGAGGACGATCCCTGGCAGATCACCCGGACGCTGATCGACGCGGTGCCATCGGGCAGCTACCTGGTGATCGCGCACCCGGCCAGCGACGTGGACCAGGAAGTGGGACCGGCGCTGCGGCAGCTGAGCACGCGGATGGGCGGCACCCGGGCGACCCCGCGCACCCACGATCAGGCAGCGCAGTTGTTCCACGACCTGGAGATGATCGAGCCGGGACTGGTCCAGCTGCACTGCTGGCGGCCCGGCAACAGCATGCCCACGCGCCAGCTGGCCGCCTACGGCGGCGTCGCATACAAGCCCTAGCCAGGCACGACGCACGCTTATCGGGCGTAGGCTTGGGCAATGGCATTCGGCGGATGGCCGGAAGAGGCCCTTGAGTTCTACGCGGGCCTCGAGGCGGACAATTCAAAGGCGTACTGGACCAGCCACAAGGCTATTTACGAGGACAAAGTCCTGCGACCCATGGCGGAACTCACCGAGCAGCTCGCGGCCGAGTTCGGTGAACCGAAGATCTTCCGTCCATACCGGGATATCCGCTTCAGCGCCGATAAGACGCCCTATAAGACGCACATCGGCGCGACCATCGGCGGCACCGGGTACGTGCAGTTCTCCGCGGACGGGCTCGCCGCCGGGGCTGGCATGTGGCACATGGAGCCCGGGCAGATCACCCGCTACCGCTCCGCGGTCGCCGCCGACAACACTGGCGACGAGCTCGCGGCGATCGTCGCCGCGATCGAGAAGGACGGCATCGAGGTCCACGGCCACGAGACCCTCAAGTCCGCGCCGCGCGGCTACGCGCCCGACCACCCGCGGATCGACCTGCTCAGGCACAAGGGCCTGACAACCTGGCGGCACTGGGGCACCGAACCGTGGTTGCAAACACCGCAGGCCGCGGACCATGTCTTTTCATTCCTCCGAACGTGCACGGCTTTCTGCGACTGGCTCACCTTGAACGTGGGCGAGTGAGCGGCGCTGGCGAGCCCGGCCTGATCAACGTGCGCGAGGCTGGGCCTGAGGATTGGGAAGTGCTGCGGGAGGTGCGGCTCGCGGCGCTGGCGGAGGCGCCGTACGCGTTCGGGTCGACGTACGCGCGGGAGGCGGCGTTCACCGAGGAGAAGTGGCGGGGGCGGCTGGCGTCCCGGGCCGTCACGTTCTTCGCGTTCGCCGCGGGACTTGCGGACGGCAAGCCCGCGGGCCTGGCCGGCGTCTACGAGGAGGATGGCTCCGCCGACCTCGTGTCGATGTGGGTGCGGCCCGGCGCGCGTGGCCTGGGCGTCGGCGAGACGCTGGTGGTGTCGGCGGCGGGCTGGGCGAGGGCTCGCGACCACGACACGCTGTACCTGTGGGTCACCGAGTCCAATGAGGCGGCGTGCAAGCTGTACGAACGGTGCGGTTTCACGCCGACCGGGGAGCGGCAGCCGCTGCCTTCCGACCCGTCGCTTGACGAGATCCGGATGCGCCGGCCGCTCTGAGCTAGCCGGGCACGTCCGCGCTAGCCGGGCACGTCCGCGAATTCGGCGCGGACGCCGAGCAGGCGGACCGGGCGGCCGGGGGTGAACAAGGCGAGAGCCGCCTGGGCGGCGTCCTCGATCGCGCCGGACAACGCCACCCCGTGGGTCACCGTGACGAACGGCGCGTAGCGGACTTTGACGACTACACGAGCCACGGTTCGTTCCGTAACTTCGGCGGCGACCTGCCGTGCGAGGCGGGCCACCTCCTCCCCCACCCGCGCCCAGTCCGAGATGTTCTGCTGGAAGGTGACCTCGCGGCCGTGTGAGCGCGGGACGTACGGCGTGGGGTCCACGTCGGCGTCGCCGCGGCCGCGGCCGAGGAGGACAAGCCACGGGCCGGTCATCGGGCCGAACTCGGCGGCGAGGCGGTCCGGGTCGGCGGCGGCCAGTTCGCGCACGGTGCCGATGCCGAGGGCGGCGAGCTTGGCGGTCGTCTTCGCGCCGATCCCCCAGATCGCGTCCGGGGGACGGTCGCCGAGCAGGTCGTACCAGGTCGCGGACGTGAGCCGGAACACGCCGGCCGGCTTGCCGAAGCCGGTCGCGATCTTGGCCTGCAGCTTGTTCTCGCCGATCCCGACCGAGCAGTCCAGGTTGGTGGCCGCCTTGACGTCGGCGGCCAGGCCGCGCGCGTACGCCTCCGGGTCGTCGGTGTCCGCGCCGATGAACGCCTCGTCCCAGCCGAGCACCTCGACCGGGTCTCCTGTGTCTCGCAGGACGGTCATGACCTCGGCGGAGGCCTTGTTGTAGCAGTCGGCGTCGACGGGCAGGAAGACACAGTCAGGGCAGCGGGTCTTGGCGGTGCGCAGCGGCTGGCCGGAGTGGACACCTCGCTCGCGGGCCTCATAGGAAGCCGTGCTGACCACGCCGCGCTTGCTCGGGTCACCGTCGCCGCCGACGACCACGGACTTGCCTTGTAGCTCCGGGTGGCGGAGCACCTCGACGGCGGCGATGAACTGGTCGAGGTCGACGTGCAGCACCCAGCGGGTCACGATCCGAGTATTACCCGTTCGGCGCGCAGTCGGACGGCGCGCTTGGACCAGAGAGCGCGAGTGTCGAGGGCAGCGTGACCGTCTCGGTCTGGTGAGCAGTCCGACGCGGACCAGCAGGGTCAGCCTGTCCGATCCGTGCGGGGTCCCACAACGGCAGGAGTATGCCGCCCGATATATCCGCATATTCGGTGCCGGGTGATGTCACTGGTCCCCGCTGACGGGCCGGCCAGGGCAAGATCACAAGACCGGGGATAGTAGGCTGCGGCGCACTTGGCGTACTTTTCGCATGGACATTCCGGGCATATTAGGACAGGAAAACGTCACAAAGTACGCTAAGTGGAGAGCAGGGGCTCGTGTGACCGGTGATGCCGGCACCGGCCAGGGCGCGTGCTCGCGGCCGGCAGCGCGGCCAGACGGAACGCTCCCGTCAGCCGGCCCTGATAACTCCTGTCCCGGAAGGCCGCCCCGGACGCCAGCCCCGCCCCCGCCGACACCAAGATCCCACTCAAGCCGAGCGGCAACGCAGCCAGGGCTACCCGGAATATCCCACCTGAGCCGTGGGGGGCACGCACGTGGACGGCTGGCGGGAAGAGGCGGGAACGGGCTGGAGGCGCCACGGCTCGTTCGGGATAAGTGGTTTGATTTTTCTTTACTGCCGCCGGGACAATCGGCGTCGTGTTGCTGACGATCACCACTACCCGGGTGCCCGCCACTGACCTGGGGTTCTTGCTGCACAAGCACCCCGGGCGAGTGCAGTCGTTCGACGTGTCGAGCGGGGGGACGGCGCATGTGTTCTACCCGGAGGCGTCCGATGAGCGGTGCACGGCGGCGCTGCTGCTCGAAGTGGACCCGGTGGGGCTGGTGCGCGGGGCGGGCGAGGGCATCACGCACTACGTGAACGACCGGCCGTACGCGGCGTCCAGCCTGCTCGCGGTCGCGCTCAATGAGGTGTTCCGCACCGCGCTGAGCGGGCGGTGCGCCGAGCTTCCCGAGGTCGCGGCGGCGGCGATCCCGCTGGAGATCCGGGTGCCTTCGTTGCGGTGCGCTGGCGGGGCGGAGCTGGCCGGGCGGGTGTTCGGGCCGCTGGGGTGGGAGGTGTCCGCGACGGCGGTGCCTCTTGAGCCGGCGTCGTGGGGTGCGTCGGCGTACGTGGACCTGCGGCTGAGCGGGACGCTGCGGCTCGCCGACGCGCTCAATCACCTGTACGTGCTGCTGCCGGTGCTCGACGACGCCAAGCACTACTGGGTGTCGAGCGACGAGGTGGACAAGCTGGTGCGCGCGGGAGCCGGGTGGCTGGCGGGGCACCCGGAGAAGGGGCTGATCAGCAGGCGGTACCTGGCGCACCGGCGGGCGCTGACCCAGTCGGCGCTGGCGCGGCTGGCCGAGGCGGACGACCTCGACCCCGCGGAACTCGACAACGCTGTGCCGGAAGAGGAGGCGGCGGTCGAGGCCGAGGGTGACGAGGCGGCGGCTGAGCCTGAGGCTGAGGTCGGGCGCGTGCGGCCGCTGGCGGCGCAGCGGCGGGACGCGGTCCTCGCGGTGCTGCGCGAATCCGGCGCGCGGACCGTCGGGGACCTTGGCTGCGGCGACGGGGCCCTGACCGCCGCCCTGCTGCGCGACGCCCGGTTCGCCGCGGTGGTGGCCGCGGACGTGTCGGCGCGCGCGCTGGCGCAGGCCGCCAGGCGGCTGCGCCTGGACTGGATGCCGCAGTCGCGGCGCGAGCGGCTGCGGATGTTCCAGACCTCGCTCACCTATCGCGACGAGCGGCTCGCCGGGCTGGACGCGGCTGTCCTCATGGAGGTCATCGAGCACATCGACGCCGAACGACTAGGGGCGCTTGAGCGGGCGGTGTTCGGGTTCGCGGCGCCGGGGATGGTCGTGGTCACGACCCCGAACCGTGAGCACAACGCGGAGTACGGCATGCCGGAAGGCGCGCTGCGCCACCGCGACCACCGGTTCGAGTGGACCCGGGCGGAGTTCGGCGACTGGGCGACGCGGGTGGCCGACGGGTACGGATACGCCGTGCGGTTCGCGGGGGTGGGGGTCGAGTCCGCGGTCGGGGCGCCGACCCAGATGGCGGTCTTCACGCGGCCGGGAGCCGCGGGGTGAGCGGCGACGTGACCCGTGAGCTGGGCATTCCCGAGCTGAGCCTGGTGGTGCTCGTCGGCGCCTCCGGGGCCGGCAAGTCCACGTTCGCCCGCGTGCACTTCAAGCCGACCGAGGTGATTTCCTCGGATTACTGCCGGGGCCAAGTCTGCGATGACGAGAACGACCAGTCGGCCACCGCGGACGCGTTCGACGTGCTGCACTACATCGCGGGCAAGCGGCTCGCCGCCGGCAGGCTCACCGTGGTCGACGCGACGAGCGTGCAGCCGGAGGCGCGGGCGCCGCTGGTCGCGCTGGCGCGCGAGCACGACGTGCTGCCGGTGGCGATCGTTTTCGACCTGCCGGTCTCGGTGTGCGAGGCGCGGAACGCCACCCGGCCCGACCGCGACTTCGGCGCGCACGTGATCCGCCGCCAGCACTCGTCGTTGCGCAGGTCGCTGCGGAACCTGTCGCGCGAGGGGTTCCGCACGGTGCACGTGCTGTCGTCCGAGGCAGAAGTGTCCGGCGCTGTCGTCAGGCGGACCCGCCTGTACAACGACTTGCGGCACGAGACCGGGCCATTCGACGTCATCGGCGACGTGCACGGCTGCCGGGCGGAGCTGGAGGCGCTGCTGGTCTCGCTCGGCTACGTCCTGTCTCTTGACGGCGGCGGCCGCGCCGTCGGGGCGGCGCACCCAGAAGGGCGCCGCGCCGTTTTCCTCGGCGACCTCGTCGACCGCGGGCCGGACACGCCGGGCGTGCTGCGCCTGGTGATGGGGATGGTCGCGGCCGGGACCGCGCTGTGCGTGTGCGGCAACCACGAAGACAAGCTGCTGCGCGCGCTGCGCGGGCGCAACGTCAAGGTCTCGCACGGGCTCGCCGAGTCGCTGGCGCAGCTGGCGGCGGAGCCGGATCCGGAGCCGTTCCGGGTGTCGGTTGAGACGTTCATCGACGGCCTGGTCAGCCACTATGTCCTCGACGGCGGGCGGCTGGTGGTCGCGCACGCGGGACTGTCGCAGCGGCTGCAGGGGCGGGCCTCGGGCCGGGTCCGCTCGTTCTGCCTGTACGGGCAGACCACCGGCGAGACCGACGAGTACGGGCTGCCCGTGCGCTACCCCTGGGCGGAGGACTACCGGGGCCGCGCGATGGTGCTCTACGGCCACACCCCGGTGCCGGCGCCGGAGTGGGTGAACAACACCATGTGCCTGGACACCGGCTGTGTGTTCGGCGGGTCTTTGACGGCACTTCGTTATCCCGAACGATCCCTGGCCGCTGTCCCGGCCGACCATGTCTACTACGAGCCGGCCAAGCCGCTGGGCGCGGTGTCTGATGCGGGGCCGGGCGCTGCTGGCACGGTTCAAGGGGCCGGGCGGCGGGAACCGGACGTGCTCGACATCAAGGACGTGACCGGATCGCGGGTCATCGAGACCGGCTACCTGCCGCGGGTCAGCGTGCGCGAGGCGAACGCGGCGGCGGCCCTTGAGGTCATGAGCCGGTTCGCGATCGACCCGCGGTGGCTGCTCTACCTGCCGCCGACGATGAGCCCAGTCACGACATCGTCCGAACCCGACCTGCTCGAGCACCCGTCGCAGGCGTTCTCCGCCTACCTGGCCGACGGGGTCCGGCAGGTCGTGTGCGAGGAAAAGCACATGGGCTCGCGCGCCGTGCTGCTGGTGTGCCGGTCAGCGGCGGAGGCGCTCATCCGGTTCGGCGTCGCGGGCGGCGGCGCGGTGTGGACACGGACCGGACGGCCGTTCTTCGACTCGTCGCTGACCTCGGCGCTGCTGGACCGGATCCGGGCGGCGGCCGAATCCGCGGGGTTGTTCGGCGAGCTGGACACCTCGTGGCTGCTGCTCGACGCCGAGCTGATGCCGTGGAGCGCGAAGGCGGGCCAACTGCTGCGCGACCAGTACGCCGCGGTCGGCGCGGCCGCCCGGGCGGCGCTGCCTGCCGCTGAGTCGGTCCTGGCCGAGGCGGCGGCGCGGGGCCTCGACGTGGCTGGGCTGCTCGACAGGACCCGCTCGCGGCTGCGCAACGCGGACGCGTTCGGCGCCGCCTATCAGCGGTACTGCTGGCCGGTGGAGGGCCTGGAAGGCGTGCGGCTCGCGCCGTTCGCCGTGCTCGCGTCGGAGGGGGCCGCGCACACGGGGCGGCCGCACGCCTGGCACCTGGCGGTCGCCTCGCGCCTGGCGGTCGTTGACCCGGGACTGTGCGTGCCGACACGGCATGTCTTCGCCGACACGTCGGACGCGGCGTCGCGCGAGGCGGCGACGGCCTGGTGGTGCTCGCTGACCGAGGCGGGCGGCGAGGGCATGGTCGTCAAGCCGGCCGACGGGCTGGTGCGCGGTCAGCGCGGGGTCGTGCAGCCCGGCCTGAAAGTCCGCGGGCGTGAGTACCTGCGGATCATCTACGGGCCCGACTACACCGAGCCCGCCAACCTGGTCCGGCTGCGGTCCCGCGAGACCGGCCGCAAGCGGTCGCTGGCGCTGCGCGAGTACGCGCTCGGCCTCGAGGCGCTCGACCGGGTGGCGCGGGGCGAGCCGCTGTGGCGGGTGCACGAGTGCGTGTTCGGCGTGCTGGCGCTGGAGTCCGAGCCGGTCGACCCGCGGCTGTGAGTATTTGCGGGATCGCTCGAACGGCGCTAGCGGTCTGACCTGTCCAGCCACTTGCTGACCGCCACCGGGGTCCAGGCGGCCAGGCGGTCGAGCAGCCGGGCCGGGTCGGGCTCCGCGATCACCAGGTCGCGGTGCGCCGCGGCCACGAAGCCCGCACGCGTGGCCGCGTCGAGCAGCTCGCGCAGCGGGGCGAAGTAGCCGCCCACGTCCAGGGCGCCGCACGGCTTGACGTGGATGCCGAGCTGCGTCCAGGTCACCGCCTCGAAGAACTCGTCGAGGGTGCCGTAGCCGCCGGGGAGCATGACGAACGCGTCGGCCGCGTCCGCCATCGCCGCTTTGCGCTCGTGCATGGTGTCGACGACCGTGAGCTCGGTGAGCCCGCGGTGCGCTAGTTCTTTGCTGTGGAGCGCGCGCGTGATGACGCCGCGCGCCTGCCCGCCGCTGTCAAGGACCGCGTCGGCGACGACGCCCATGAGGCCGACGTGGCCGCCGCCGTAGACGAGCCGGATCCCGCGTGCGGCCAGTTCGCGGCCCAAGGACGCGGCCGCCTGCGCGTACGCGGGGTCCGCGCCGCGGTTGGACCCGCAGTAGACGGCGACCGCCGACAGGCGAGCGGGTGGGCCCCCGCTAGGCATCCACGGGCCGCAGGCGCTTCTTGGCCTCCTCGTAGAGGTCGGCGGGCAGCGGGCCCCGCTCGGCGACGGCGATGTTGCCGGCCAGATGGCCGGGGTTGGCCGTGCCGACGATCGTGCTCGACAGGCCGGGGTGGCTGAGCGTGAAGCGGAGCACGAACTCCATCCGCGACATGCCGGCCTCGGCGAGCAGGTCTTCCACGCCGCCGTCCCGCCAGCGGCGCTGGCCCTCCTCCGCCGTGAGGCCGATCGGGCCGGTGCGCCAGTTCTTGTCGTCGGCGGGCGCGCCGCGCGCGGCGCCGCCGCGGATCAGCGTGCCCGCGCCCGTGCTCACGGCCTCCGCGATCAGGTCCTCGTGCTCGCGCTGCACCGCCGAGTAAGGGATCTGGAAGACGTCGAAGACACCCATGGCGATGTGGTCGGGCAGGTGCGGGAGGATGCCGGACATCCCGATGAAGCGGACCTTGCCCTCGTCGCGCAGCTCACGGAGAGTCTCGACGGTGTTGTTGTCCGTCAGCACGTCGAGGCTTGGCGACATGTGGACCTGCACCAGGTCGAGCCGGTCGGTGCGCAGCCGCCGCAGGCTCTGCTCCACGTCGGCGCGGACATTGGCGGGGCTGTAGTCGTGCGGGTAGGGCGGCGTGGCATCCGTCGGTATTTCCAGCAGGCACCCGCATTTGGAGGCAAGGAAGTACTCGTCCCTGCGGTGGCCGATATGGCGGCCGATGAGTTCTTCGCTGCCGCCGTAGTCCGGTGAGGTGTCGATCAGGGTGATGCCGCCGTCGAGCACCGCGTTGAGCAGCCGCCCGGCCTCCTCATCGTCGATCTTGGGTCCTCTGGGCTGCCCTCTCAGCTCCATCGCGCCGTAGCCGAGGATCGTCACGTCCGCGCCTGTGCGCCCGAGGGTTCGTGTCTGGATCGCCATGAGGGCCACGCTATCGCGGGTGGCCCTCATGGCGATCGCGGCGACGCCCTGACGGTAGCGCCGTTATTTCTTGACGGTGACAACTATTTCTTGACGGTGAGTACCGCCGTCGTCACGGCGATGGTGAGCGTGTCAGACTGCCCGGCCGGCAGCGAGCATGGCCGTCAGTAGGCCTGACCGGCGGGAACCAGCTCGTGCGCCGGCTGCCGTGCCGACTGGGGGGCGGGCTGCGGCCGCAGCACGACCGCGGCTACGCCGATCGCCGCGACCACGAGGCCGCAGGCGATCCAGAGGGCCAGGTGGTAACCATCGGTCAGCGCGACCGTGGCCGCGTGGTGCTGCGCGATCAGCGCGTTGCTCCTGGACGCGGAGACGGTCGCCAGCACCGAGAGCCCGAGCGCGCCGCCGACCTGGCCGGTCGTGTTCACCAGGCCGGATGCCAGGCCCGCGTCCTCCGGGGTGGAGCTGGACATGGCCAGCGTCATCAGGGCGGGGAAGCACAGGCCTGCCCCGCCGCCCACCAGTAGCGCGACGGGGAAGACATGGCTCAGGTAGCCACCGCCCGCAGGGGCGAGAGCGAACAGGGCCAGCCCGACGGCGATCAGGACGAGGCCGGGGAACATCGTCGTGCGGGCGCCGAAGCGCATCACGAGCCGGTCGGTGTAGCGGACGGACAGGGCACCCATCACGACGGCGACGGGCAGGAAGGCAAGCCCGATCTGCAGCGGGTCGTAACCGAGAATCCGGCGCAGCGCCGCTGACGTTGCGCGAGGCGAAGATCCGCAGCGGCATCAGCGGGTTGCGCGCACATCGCTGCCTGACAATAAAGCCGACCAGCAGGGCCAGCGAGCAGGCGCCGAGGGCGAGTGTCTTGACGGCCAGCCAGCCCTGCTGCACGGCCGGGTCGACGATCGTGAAGACGCTGAGCATCATCGCGCCCGTGATCAGCATCGCCCCGAGGACGTCGGCTCCGGCTCGCAGTCCCGCGCCCCGGTCGGGCCCGATCATCCGCCGGGCCGCTACCGCGGTGACCGCGCCGACCGGCAGGTTGACGATGAAGATCCAGTGCCAGTTGAGGAGCTGGGTGAGGATTCCGCCGGCCAGCAGGCCCACCGCGGCGCCCGCGGAGGCGACAAAGGCGAAGACGCCGATCGCCTTCGCCTGCTCCCGCGGGTCGGGGAACATGGTCACGATCATGCCCAAGGATCACGGCTGAGGTGAGAGCGCCGCCGACGCCCTGCAGGAACCGCGCGGCGACCAGCATCTCCTGGTTCGCCGCGAGCCCGCAGAGCAGCGATGCGACGGTGAAGACACCCAGGCCGGCCACGAAGACGTTCCTGCGGCCGAGCAGGTCGCCAAGCCGCCCGGCAAGCAGCAGCAACCCGGCGAACGTGATGAGGTAGGCGTTGACCACCCAGGCCAGGCTCGACTGGGAGAAGCCTAGATCGGCCTGGATCGACGGCAGCGCGACGTTGACGATCGTCATGTCGAGGACGATCATCAGCATCCCTGTGCACAGCACCACCAAGGCCATCCAGCGAGAACGGTCAGTCATGGGTCTTCCTCTCGGGAGTCCGCCGTGTTCGGTTCGCACGTCGTTCTCCGGTGCGGAGTTCGCGTTCACGGTCGGCGGGACCTGGACCCGGTGGGGCTACACCTTCACGCCGGTCCCCGGCGGAACCCAGGTCACGGAGTCCTGGGAAGTGCTGCCCGACGGGATCAAGCGGTTCGAGGAGCGGTTCGGGGCCGAGGCGGCGGCGCAGCTCGCCAACCGGTTCGAGGCGGCGCGCACCGGGATCCCGGCGACGCTCGCCGCTTTGAAGCGGGCCGCCGAGGCAGGCTGACCCGCGGGTTCGGCCCTGCCGGTGCTCAGGGCCGCCCAGCCGAGGAAGCCGAACGGGTAGATGAAGTAGCCGAACCGGGTCGCCGGGCACAGGAGGAAAAGAGCGGTCAGCCCCGAGGCGAGGCGGACGGCGGCCCGCACCGGGGTCACGGGCGGCGCGACCACCAGCGACACGACCAGCGCGAGGCCCGCCACGGCAAGCAAGGCCAGCGCGGCGGCCCGCCCGCCCGGGCCGAGGGTGGCGAGCAGGTGACCGGGAAGCGGGCTCTGCGCCGGGGAGCGCGCGGCGGTCAGGCCGAGCGGGTAGGCGACCGTGTTCGCCGCGATCGCGGCCGGGTCTCGCAGGGCGGCCGGGGCGAGCGCGACAGTCAGGGCGAGCGCCGTGGCCAGCGCGGTGCCAGTGAACCTGACGGCGGCGCGCGTGCCGTCCCGTGCGGCGACCATGACGGCGATCACCGCCAGCGCCGGCCAGGCGGTGTACTTCATCGCGCAGACGACGCCGAGCACCAGGGCGGGCTGCCAGAGTCCGGCGCGGGCGGCGCGCCGGGTAAGCAGCGCAAGCGCGAGGCACGTCAGCGCGATCACCGGCGGGTCGGTGATGCCCATGGCCAGCGGGAACGCCATGACGGGAGACGCGATGGCGAACGCGGCGAGGCTGAGCGCGGCGCCCGTGCCCGCCGTGTTCCGGCCCGTGGTGTTCCGGCCCGTGGTGATCCTGAACGTGGCGACCAGGATGGCGAAAGTGACCACCGCCAGCCACGGCCGGGGGTCGCCGGGCAGCCCGGGCAGGCCGAGCCCTTTCGGCACGCCGAACAGGGCCATCACGGGGAGGTAGGGGTTGTACGCGAGCCAGCCGCCGTGCGCGAGCTGGGCCGGCGCCAGGTAGGGAGTCCCGTGGTGCAGCAGCAGCGCACCGGACCTGGCGACCACCGTCGCGTCAGGAGTGGACGGCTCCGCGGTCGCCAGCCATGTCAGCGGGGCGATCAGGGCGCCGGCCACGGCGGCGGCCAGCGCCGTTAGCTGCCCGTCGCGGCCTCGCCAGCAGGCCGCGACGGCCGCCGCGGCCGCGTAGCCGCCTGCCGCCCACTCGCCCCACCAGTGGTCGAGGCCGGGACCGCTGAACAGGGCGACACAGGTCGCGTAGACCGCGAACCCGGCATACCAGGCGGCTGGCCGGCGCAGGACCGCGGCCAGCCGGTCCCGCCGATCCGGCCGCCTCAGCTGTCCCGGGCGTGCCGCCCGCGCCACGATGACCATAGACAGCAGCTTTCCGGTCCGTCAGGCGCGGATCGATAGGCCTGGCCACCGAACTCGGGGTGGGCTAAACCCCCGTACGCGCGGGGTAGCTGGCCCCCCTGGCGCTTACGTCCGCGCAGGGTGTGACGGGCGGGGGGGTCAGCGCTCGGTGTCTTCGAGGGCGCTGGCGTCGGCCGGGACGTCTACCGAGTGCTGGCGCAGCGCGGTCAGCGGGACTATGTCCAGGGCTCGCTCGTGTGTCGATGCCAGCACGACCGGTGCGGCTACGCCGTCCTGGTGCGCGCGCAGCCAGTTGGCCGCTGTCACGCACCACCGGTCACCTGGTACCAGGCCGGGAAATCGGTACTGCGGCATCGGGGTCGTCAGGTCGTTGCCGATGCGCCGCTGATGGTCAAGGAATTCCTGGGTGACCACCGCGCAGATGGTGTGGCTCCCCACGTCCTCGGGGCCTGTGTTGCAGCTGCCGTCCCGGTAGAAACCGGTGAGCGGGTCACTGCCACATGGCTCAAGTTCGCCGCCGAGCACATTACGGTCGCCCATCCCAGCAGTATCGGCAGCGCGGGTCGCGATCCGCAAGACTCACCCCTCGATCACCACAACCCGACGCCTGCGTTTCGCGGGCGCGATCACATGCTGGCCGCCATCACCGCGAGCACGAACGTGCCGATCGCCGCGAAACCGTGGGCGATGGGAACGAGCACGGCAGGGTTGGGCCTGATGGGGACGTGCCTGGGCCTACCGTAGGCGTTGTCGAGCAGCTTGGCGATCATCTCGTCGGTGACCACCGACTCCTCCGGGTCGCTCCCATTGCCACCGCCGGCCCCGTCGGCGGCTCCGGCCGGGGTGTCAGGGACGACCACGGAGGGCTCGTCCCATGGCGCGGGCGCCCGCCGCTCCCCCGGCTTGCGCGCCGGGTACGGCGTCCAGAGCGTCACCGTGCAGAGCCCGAGCCCGATGGTGACCATCAGGATGCCGACCGCGGTCCACGCGACCGCGCGCACGCCGGTACCGACGTAGCAGGCCCAGACGATGAGCCCGGTGATGGCGAGCCCGGCGTGCCCGAAAATCAGCTGGGGCGGCAGCCCGCCCGGCTGTGCGCGCGCCCGGTGCAGGCCGCCGCGCGCCAGCCAGGTGCGCAGCATGTGGGCGCCGAGGCTCGCGGTTATCAGCCAGCTGATCAACGTCGCGAACCGCATGGCCATCTCCCTGGCAGCGAAGTCAGACCAGGATAGCCGTCCTCTAATGGTCCAGTCTGACATAGGTTAGACTGGACCATGTCGTACATCGAGATCCTGATACTCAGGCACCTCACTCGACGGCCCGCACACGGTTATGAACTGCGCAAACGGGTGGAACACACCACCGGGTGGCGGCTGAACAACAACTCGCTGTACCCCGCGCTGCGCCGCTTCGAGGAGGCCGGCGCGGTCACCAGGACGGAGCAGCCGCAGGAGGGCCGACCGCCGCGAGCGGTCTACACGCTGACGCCGCTGGGCCGTGAGCTGCTGCACGACATGATCGCCGACCTGCCCCCCGACCAGGCCGTCGATGACACCGAGTTCATGGCGCGGCTCGGCCAGTTCGGCCTGCTAGAGCCGGCCGAGCGGCTGGCGGTCATCGACGCGCGCCAGGCGGCCCTGCGGGCGCGGCTCGCGCACTTCGCCGCGATGCACGAGCTGGCCTTCGACCACTGGGCGGAGGCGGTGACCGCCGAGCTCATCCGCCGCGACGAGGCCGAACGCGACTGGCTTGGCCAGCTGCGCGTGCTCGCGGCCGAGCAGTGAACTGGCGAGGGGCAGCTGGCGGCGGGCCGGCTCGGGTGGGTGCCAACGTCTCCGACGAGGCGGCCGGGGCGATGGCTAGCCGGATGGGGGCGGGATTCGTCGTCCAGTACGCGATGCTGGCCGGGCCGTTGCTGTCCATGGTGGACTCCAGCGTGGTCAACGTGGCCGTGGAGCCGATCGCGCGGTCGCTGCACGCCTCGCTGGACACCGTGCAGTGGACGGTCAGCGGATACCTGCTCGCGCTCGGGACCGGGCTGGCCGGGACCGCCTACCTCGCGCGCCGGTACGGCACGCTTTCGGTCTACCGGGCCAGCCTGGTCGCGTTCACCGCGGCGTCGGCGCTGTGCGCGCTCGCGCCTGGCATCGGCACGCTGGTCGTGTTCCGCGTGGTACAGGGCCTGGCGGCCGCGCCGCTCGTCCCGCTGGCGATGTCGATGCTCCTCGGCAAGTCCGGCAAGGGCCGGTCGATATCGCCGGTCGCCGGGATCATGCTGTTCGCCGCGCCCGCGCTGGGGCCGACCCTCGGCGGCGCGCTGATCGGCGCCGCCAGCTGGCGGCTGATCTTCGCGATCAACGTGCCGCTCGGGGCGCTGGCCACGCTGGCGGCTCGGCGGCTGGGTGCGGGAGGAAGCCGGGATCGTTCGGGGAAAACTGACTTTGATCTTCCCGGGCTGGTGCTGCTCGCGGCGGGACTGATGCTGTTGCTGCTGGGGGCGGACCGGGGCGGGGAGGACGGGTGGGGCACGGCGGCGTGCCTGGGGCCGCTGGTGGCGGGGGCGGTGCTGCTCGCGGCGTACGGGCGGTGGGCGGCCGGGCGGGCGCGGCCGGCGCTCGACCTGTCACTGGCGCGGCGGCCGGTGGCGGCGCTGTCGATGGGGCTGTGCGCACTCGCGGCGGTGGTGAGCTGGGCGGCGGTGTTCCTGCTGCCGGTATTCGTGCAGTCCGTGCAGGGGCGGTCGGCGCTGGCGGCGGGCGTGGCGATGGCGCCGGCCGGGATCATCACCGGGCTGTCCACGGTCCTCGGGTCGCGGCTGCTCGTCCGGTTCACCGTGCGCTCGACCGTGTGCGCGGGGTTCGCCGTGCTCAGCGGCGCCAGCCTGCTGTTGCTGCTCGTGGGGGCGGGGACCCCGTTGTGGGCGGTGTCGGCGATGCTGGCCGTGCGGTCGGTGTCGATCGGCCTGGTGATCAGCCCGCTGCTGGCGGCCCTCACCGAGCCGCTGGAGCCGGAGCGGATGGGTGACGCGAGCACGCTGTTCAACGTGGTGCAGCGGATCGCGGGATCGTTCGGGATCGGGCTGCTCGCGTCGCTGTATGTGGCGCTGTCGCGGTCGGCCGGCGGGCCCGTCCACGCGCTGCACGTGACAGGAGTGGTGATCGCGTGCGTCGCCGGACTTGGCGTGCTGGCTTCCGCGGCGCTGCCCGCGGCGCGGAACACCGGGTTGCCTGAATGACCTTCCGCGCTTGAGGTGGCGTCGCACCGCGTGGGTTTGGTGGTATGACCGCGACCTGAGTGGCGGGAGAGCTAACGCTCGGCACGGCGCGCCGAGTCACACCAGCCCCTGGCACCCACTTACCTGCGCTGGCGCCGACTTTGGGTTGACCCCGCTGGTGATGGCAGTCTCGGTCCGCGCCCGTGAACATCACCGGGCACGGCTGCCACTGGTGCCACGCTGACAGGGCCGGCACGGGCAAGATCACCAGATCGGGGATAGTAAACGTAGCCAGGGCTACCCGGAATATCCCATGATCTTGGAACCGGCTTTTTTTGCCGGGGCGGGCGCCGTGATCGTCGACGACAAGCGGCGCGAATTCGCGACCAGCATCGCGCCGCACCACAAAGTAGGACAAAACGACACGAGTGAGGTGGTGTGCTGAAATGGCGCAATCCATGCGAAGGGGTTGCATAGCGGTTGTTATCTAGGCAAGCATGGCCTCACCTCCAGAAAACCGGTGCTCACGAGGCCCGGGTGAGCGATCCGGAGCGTGTGGTTGCATGGAAGACGTCATCGGTCAGGGGCGTGAGCCCGAGCACGGGCCGCGGCCGCCCTTGCCAAAGAGTTGGCGGATCGCGGGCGGGATGGTGGTCGTCGTGGCCGCCGGGGTCGCGGTGGGCGTGCTCGCGCCGCGACATGTCGGCATCGCGCCCGCGCCAGCGGGTGCGCCAGCTCCGTCGGCTTCCTCGGTTCCGTCGGCTTCCTTGGCACAGGCACCGGTCCCCGGACGGGCCGTTGGCGGGACGCTCCCCTTGCCGCAGAACCACCCGGCGATGGTCATCTGCGCGCCGTCGACCGGGGTGTGCTCGATGCGGGGCAACGGGCAGGCGATCACAGTCACGACCATCAGCAGCAACGGCGACAGGGTGGCTCAGGCTGTGCCTGTCCCGTGAGCGACAGCTTCTAGACAGACGTCTATGCACGACATAGCCTTGACTGTATGGTCAGTCAATCGCCATCCGCAGCCCTGTCCACGCCTGCCTCGACGTCACCGCACGCGTTCCCGCCCGCCCCGATCGATCCTGGCGGACTGGCCGAAGCGCTCAGGCCGTTCGGGGAGAGCAGGATGCTGCCCCGTGCCGCGTACACCGATCCCGCGGTGTTCGAGTGGGAGCGGCGGCACTTCTTCGGGGACGGGTGGATGTGCGTGGCGCGCGCCGGCGAGCTGCCGGCCCCCGGTGACCAGCTCGCGACCGATGTCGGCGCGGGCAGCGTGCTGCTCGTC
>Ga0335073_10005976_pt1 | contig 17094 bp, 19 predicted proteins | sample Lox_Sample_22_FD_207093 | JGI IMG/M metagenome (GOLD analysis project Ga0335073, IMG submission 207093) | Soil microbial communities from Loxahatchee National Wildlife Refuge, Florida, United States - Lox_Sample_2.2 | ecosystem: Environmental > Terrestrial > Soil > Wetlands | place: USA...
TACAGGTGCCCGATGATCTTGTGGTCCGTTGAGGAGAGCCAGCCCGCGAGGACGGAGCCCTTGCGCTCGGTCCGCCGCTGCCTGGCGAGCTCGCGGTCAACGGTCGGCTGATCGACGGTGGTCACGAGGTGCTCCCTGAGGCTGTGGCCTGGATCGCCTGCTGTTGCGCGATCCAGGTCTGGAACTGCGCGGGCGTCACGATCTTGAGCGTGAACAGCATCCTGCTGTGGTAAAGGCCGCAAAGCTCGCTGCAGTGACCGGTGAACGTGCCGGTCTGCGTGGCGGTGATCTGGAAGTGGTTGGGGTGGCCGGGGATCACGTCCCGCTTGAACAGGAACTCCGGCACCCAGAACGCGTGCAGCACGTCCGGCGAGGTCAGGTTGAACCGGACGACCTCGCCTTCGGGGATCTCGAGCAGCGGCAGCTGCTGCTGGCTGTTCGGCAGCGACGGGTTCCACATCTGCCCGAGCTCCACGACGTGGTACTGGGGGTTGTAGTCGAACTTCCAGCTCCACTGGAACCCGGTCACGTTGACGGTCAGGGCCGGCTTCGCGGACAGCGAGTCGATCGTGTTCTCGTCCTTGGCGGTGTAGTAGAAGAGCACCGCGATGAGGATGAACGGGACGATCGTGTACAAGATCTCGATCGGCATGTTGTACCGGACCTGCGGCGGGAGCTTGTCACCGCGCTTGCGGTGGAAGATCACCGCCCAGAGGATCATCCCCCACACCACCGCGCCGACCGCCAGGCCGGCGATCCACGAGCCCTGCCAGAGGCTGAGCGTCACCTTGCCCTGCTCGGTGACGGGGTTCGGGAAGCCCAGCCGGGTGAACGTGTCGTTCGTGCACCCGGTGAGGGCGAGCAGCATGAGGGCGAGCGCGCCTGTGCGCACCGCGTTGGCCCGGCGGCGCGGGCGCGAGCTGCGCGAGGCGGTGCCGCGCGCACCCGGCGCGGCCTCCCGGCGGATCAGAGTCAACGAAGCGCCTTCCCCACAACGTCGGCCGGCACCCCGCCCAGGGGCCGGTCCACGATCTTCTACAGCGTGTCGTGGAAACAGTATCGCGCTCGCCGGCGGCGCTGCATCCGGCCCCCGGCGTTCCGCCTTATTCCCCTGTTTCGGCACCCAAAGCATTCACCCGGATTCGTTGCGTTGTCCCGTGCGTAGCGGCGCGCCACCGGGGGCACTATGGAGAACATGAGCTGGTTCGGCCGCCGGGGCTCTGTTGCCTCGAGGGGAGCGATCTCCCCGACACAAGGGCTGTCCGCCCCCACGTACCCCCCCGACCCTGAGCCCTTGCTCACCATCGACGCGCTCGGCCGCAAGTGCCCGATCCCGATCATCATGCTCGCCGAGCAGATCCGCGACGTCCCGGTCGGCGGCGTCATCGCGGTGCTCGCCGACGATCCGGCCGCCTACTCCGACGTGCCCGCCTGGTGCACGATGAAGTCGCACGAGTGCGTGTTCCGCAGCGAACTGCGGTCCGGCTGGTCATTCGGCATCCGCCGCCGCTACTGACCCGCTCTCCGTCCGGTACCGCCCCGCATTATCCCGAACGGGCCCGCGGTGACTCCCCTGCCGCCATTCGGCGCCTGCCGGCGCCCGTCAGAGCCCCGTCAGAGCCCCGTCAGAGCCCGCACGTGAGGTCCCGCCGGTCACATCAGCCACTCACGTGGACTTTGTACCTGTCATGACCATTTTCGGTCTCATTTCGGGCCCGCGGACCCCGGATTGTGGTCACCACGGGTACAAAGTGGCGCCGGCGGTACAAAGACAGGTGTCCAGCGATCAGCGGCGGGGGCGTTAGGCGTCTTTGAAGCGTTCGGTGAAGCGGGGGTCGGTTTCCCACCAGGGGCGCTCGGTGTCGGCGGCCACGGTGGCCTCCGCGGCAGTGGCGTCCGCGGCAGCGGACGGGTGGGGGCCGGCGGCGGCCACCTGGGCGCGGGCGGCGTCGCGCGCGTCGAGCTCGGCGTCGATCGCGTCGGCCTCGGCCTTGTCCTCGCGCATCATCTGGATCAGCTGGACGGCCAGGAAGGGCAGGCCCACGAAGTCGCCGAGGATCCAGATCACGCCGCCGCCGATGACCTGGCTGGTCGCCAGCGTCGGCCCCCACGGGTAGCCGACCGCGTGGTAGTGCGGGCCGGCGATCAGGTTCTGGTCCGCGATCACCGCGATGCCGAAGAACGCGTCGCCGACCACCTCCGCCGCGGTGATCCACATGGCGACGCCGTACGGGTACCGCTTCGGCACCGGGTCGACGCGCAGCAGCGTCCAGAAGAACACGTACCCCGGCACCATCAGCACCAGGTAGGTGAGCTCGCGGACCGTCCCGCTGTGGAACACCGCCGTGTACCAGGACGTGAAGTACATCACCATGGGCACCGCGGTCAGCGCCAGCGCGGTGATCGCGGGGAACGTCGCGGCCCGCGCGGCCCGGCTCCTGACGGCGGCGTCCATGCCGCCCGCCGCCGCGGGCAAAGCGGTCTGGAGCAGCGTGAGCGGCTTGCCCATGGCGAGGAACAGCGGCACGACCAGCACGAGCAGCACCGTCTGCACGGCCCGCGGGTAGAACAGGACCCCCTGGTAGACGCCCACCCAGGACATCGTGGCGATCACGAGGAACCCCAGGCCGAGGCCGCAGAAGGCGATCACCCGGCCGGTGCCCCACTGGCCGCCATCCCGCCTGACCTTCGCCACGCCGGCCAGGTAGCAGGCGCCGAGGACCACGACGAGCGCGATCATCACCGGGTCGGCGGTCCACTGCGTGAACGCCCGCGGCACCGTCAGCCGCGGCGGGCCGGCATATCCGGATGCGAGGGGGGCCATGCCCGCTACGCTACCCGCCCGCGACGACACGGTGTCGTAGGGCCCCGCTACCGGGCACGTAAGGGCGGCGGTTCGCGTTGAACATCGTGGCGGCCGACGGCGGAATGGGGATCGCGATGTTCGAGAGGTTTACCGACAGGGCGCGGCGGGCTGTCGTCTACGCGCAGGAAGAAGCCAGGATGCTCGAGCACGACCACATCGGCACGGAGCACATCCTGCTCGGCCTCGTCCGCGAGGGCGAGGGCGTGGCGGTCAAGGCGCTCGAGTCCCTCGGCATCAGCCTGGAGACGGTACGCGAGCGGGTCGAGGAGACCATCGGCCGGGGCCAGCAGGCGCCGTCAGGGCACATCCCGTTCACCCCGCGCGCCAAGAAGGCGCTCGAGCTGTCGCTGGCCGAGTCGCGGCAGCTCGGTCACCACTACATCGGCACCGAGCACGTCCTGCTCGGCCTGATCCGCCAGGGGGACGGCGTGGCCGCCCGGGTACTGGCCGGGCTGGGCGCGGACCTGGACCCGGTCCGCCAGGAAGTCGTCCGGCTGCTGGCCGAGTACCAGGCCAGGAAGTCCGGGCCGGAGGCGGGCGGCGGGGCCGGCTAGCCGGGGCCGGCGGGAAGGGCCCCGGGGAGGCCGCCACGGAGAAAAGAAAGGGCCCCGCCAGGAGCCGGCGGGCTCGGCTGGCGGGGCACCGGGGACGTGGTTATCAGCTCAGGTGGGCGGTGAACTCGGCGGCGGCCGCGTCGCCGTAGGCGGCGGCGGCGCGGTCGGCGAGCCCGCCCGGCTTGAGTTCGTACTCCTGCGGGCCGATCGTCTCCAGGACGTGCACGGCCATCAGGTTGCCCAGCTGGACGGCGCGTTCGGTGGACAGACCCCAGGACACCGCGGCCAGGAAGCCGCAGCGGAACGCGTCGCCCGCGCCGGTCGGCTCCACGAACGTCGCGCCGGGGACGGCGCCGACGACGACCGGCGGCTCGCCCTTCCGCTCGACCCGGGCGCCGTCCGCGCCGAGGGTGATGATGCGGGTGCTCACGCGCTCGAGGACGTCCGCGTTGGACCATCCGGTCTTGGACTCGATGACCGCTTCCTCGTACTCGTTGCAGAACAGGTACTCGGCGTCCGCCATCAGCGTCCGCATGGCGTCGCCGTCGAGGAAGGCCACCTGCTGCGAGAAGTCCGCGGCGAACCGGAGGCCAGCCGCGCGGCAGTCGGCGGTGTACCGCTGCATCGCGCCCGGGTCGCCCGCGCCGACGACCACCAGGTCGACGGCGTTGGCGGCGGCCAGGCTCACGACGTCGATCTCGCCGTCCTCGCTCATGGCGCCGGGGTAGAACGACGCGATCTGGTTGCCCACGGCGTCGTTCGTCGCGACGAACCGCGCGGTGTGCTTGGTCGCCGACGTGCGGACGCCGGACGTGTCCACGCCGTGCGCCTCGAGCCAGGCGCGATAGTCGGCGAAGTCGGCGCCGACGCTGCCGACGAGGAGCGGCTTGAGGCCGAGGCAGCCCAGCCCGAAGGCGATGTTCCCGGCCACGCCGCCGCGCCTGATCTCCAGGTCACCCACGAGGAACGACAGGGAGACCTTGTCCAGCTTCTCGGCGATCAGGGTGTCGGTGAATTTGCCGGAAAACATCATCAGGTGGTCGGTAGCGATCGACCCGGTGACAGCTATTCGCATTGTGGGAGGTTACCGGAACCGCTGGCGGTCAGTGGAAGGAGTCGCCGCAGGCGCAGGAACCCGTCGCGTTCGGGTTGTCGATCGTGAAGCCCTGCTTCTCGATCGTGTCCACGAAGTCAATGGTCGCGCCCATGAGGTACGGGGCCGACATCTTGTCGGTCACCACCCCGACGCCGCTGAAGTCCGCGACGATGTCGCCGTCGAACGAGCGCTCGTCGAAGTAGAGCTGGTAGCGCAGCCCCGAGCACCCGCCCGGCTGCACGGCCACCCGCAGCCGCAGGTCATCCCGGCCCTCCTGGGCGAGCAGCGCGCCCACCTTGCTGGCCGCGGCCTCGGTGAGGGTGATCCCCTGCTGCGTCACGTCGTCCTGAACGGTCATCTGTGACTAGCTCCCGTCGTTCCGTGTACTGCCGCGCGAGCGGCATCGTCGTTCGCCTTCAACCATATGCCCGGCGCGGGCATTCCTGCCATGGAGCACTGTCCCTGGCGCTGGCTCACAAACCCGGGGCGCCCCAGACGGGGAACCACCTGGTGAGGTCCTGCTCGAGCTTGAGGTCGTCGCCGAGCACGTTCTTGATCTGGATCTCGAGCGCGTTGTCCCTGGTCTCCCCCGATAGCGGGGCGAAGGGGTAGAACGTGCCGCGTTTGTACAGGTAGACGAGCGCGAGCCTGCGCTCGCGCTCGTCCCTGAAGGCCACCAGCGTGCACAGCAGCTGGGGGCCGAACCCGTTGTCGACCAGCGCGCTGTTCACCGCGTGCAGGTCGGTGACGAGCGCCTCGAGCTCGTCGCTCAGGTGGCTGCTGACCAGCCAGGTGAACCCGTAGTTGTCCCTGGTCACCTCGACCGGCAGCCCGCCGCCCGGCTTCCCCGCGTCCATGTTGAGCAGGTCGCGGACCTCGTTCTGGATGTCGTCGAACGTCTTGCCCTCCACGCTGCGGAAGCACACCGAGCCGGATCCGGTCGGCGTGAATCCGGTCGCCGCCTGCAGCGTGATCGCCGCGGACGGCAGCGCGAACAAGTCGTCGAGCTTGGGCTGTACCGGCTTGGTCCGGCCCAGCAGGGTGTCGAGGAAGCCCATCGGCGGTTACCTGTGACCGCCGCCTGGCGTCTGCTCGCCAAGCTGCCGCTGGATCTTCGCCAGCTGCTCCAGGCGCTTCTCCAGGCTCGGGTGGGTGGAGAACAGGGCCGACAGGCTCGGGCCGCCGCCCTGGTTGCCCCGGCCGCCGCCGCGGGTCAGCTTCATCGCCGGCGCGAAGTAGAACGCGTTCAGCGGCTCGGCCGCCCGCAGGTCCTGGTTCGGGATCGCCGACATCGCGCCGCTGACCTTCTGCAGCGCGCTCGCGAGGGCGCTCGGCTGCCCGGTCAGCAGGGCCCCGCTGCGGTCCGCCGCGAGCTCGCGGTACCGGGACAGCACCCGGATCAGCAGGAAGCTGATCGCGTACACCACGATGGAGACCGCCATGATCGCGAACATGATCAGCGCGGCGTTCTGGTTGTTGCCGCCGCGGCCGCGGCCGCCGCCGAACAGCTCGGAGTAGAACGCGAACCGCACCAGCAGGCCGGCCGTGATCGCGAGCAGGCTCGCGACGGTCATGACCTGGACGTCCTTGTGCGCGACGTGGCTGAGCTCGTGCGCGAGCACGCCTTCGAGCTCCTCGTTGGTCAGGCCGACGCGGGGATCACGGGTCATGTCGAGCATGCCCTGCGTGACGCAGAGCACCGAGTTCTTGCTGTTGCGGCCGGTCGCGAAGGCGTTCGGCATGCGCGTGGGCGCGATCGCCACGCGCGGCTTGTCCATGTCCGCCAGCGCGCACAGCCGGTCCACGATGCCGTGCAGTTCCGGCGCCTGCTGAGGGGTCACCTCGCGGGCGCCGGCCGCGGCCAGCGCGATCTTGTCCGAGTAGAAAAGCGAGATGAAGGCGCTGCCGCCGCCGAAGATCAGCGCGATCAGCACGATCGCCGCGGCGGACGCGTGCGCCGCGGCCATGATGCCGATGATGAGTGCGACGAACGCGACGAACACCAGCCCAAGAAGGAACATCGTCGCGGTCATCCGGACGCTCAGTCCCCGGTCAGGCGCATACCTGGTACGCGCCATGTGGCACCTCCGATCATGCCAGGCCGCTTTGTCCGTGTATGTAACGCCCGCCTGGCCACTAAGGGGAATCTACCTGAAGAACGCTCAGCGCAGGCTGAAGCGTCCCGCAGAGACGGCCGAACGCTCCTCGCGCCCTTCTGCCCTTAGCGAAGAGCGGGTTATGGCAGGCCAGCCGAGTCGCCGCCGATCGTGCCGTCGGCCAGCAGCTTGCGCACCTCGCCGAGGGTGGCGTCCGAGAACGGCAGGATGAAGTCCGCCGTCGCGAACGTGTCGTCGGGCACCGTCGTGCCGGACTCGCGGACCAGCTGGATCGCCGCGCGCAGGGCGGCGTGGAACGCCGCGTCGTCCGTCTTCTCGACCGCCGCGTCCAGCTCGGCGTCGAGCGCCGTCAGCCGGGCGGCCAGGTCGTCGGCGACCTGGAACTGACCCTCGCCGAGGATCCGGACGATCACAACCCGTCACCCGCCTGCGGTTGCTCCGCCGCCTGCGTGGCCTCCGAACTGCTGGCATCCCCGTTGGCGCTGGCATCCCCGTTGGCGCTGGTGGAGTCCCCGTTGGCGTTGGCCTCGATCTGCCGCGGCGCGTTCGCCGACAGCTCGCCCTTCATGCGGGCCAGCTCCGAGTCGACGTCGTTGCTGGCGCCGAGCTTGTCGAGCTCCGCCTGGATGGCGTCCTGCTGCCCGCCCACGTGGTCTTCGAGCGCGCCGGAGGCGAGCAACTCGTCGATCGCGCCGGCCCGGGCCTGCATCTGCGCCGTCTTGTCCTCGGCACGCTGAATCGCCAGGCCGATGTCGCCCATCTCTTCCGAGATGCCGGAGAACGCCTCGTTGATGCGGGTCTGCGCCTCGGCGGCGGTGTACGTCGCCTTGATGGTCTCCTTCCTGGTGCGGAAGGCGTCCACCTTGGCCTGCAGCCGCTGCGAGGCCAGCGTCAGCTTCTCCTCCTGCTCTTGCAGGTTGGCGTACTGGCCCTGCAGGTCGTTCAGCTGGCCTTGCAGGCTGGCCCTGTTCTGCAGCGCCGCCCGCGCCAGGTCCTCACGGCCCTTGGACAGCGCGTCGCGCGCCTGGCCCTCCCGGCGGTCGACCTCTTTCTGCAGCGAGTTCATCTGCAGCTCGACCCGCTTGCGGGACGTGGCGACATCCGCCACCCCGCGCCTGACCCGGGTCAGCATCTCGACCTGCTGCTGGTACGAATAGTCCAGGGTCTCGCGAGGGTCTTCCATCCGGTCCAGCGCCTTGTTGGCCTTGGCCCGGAAAATCAGCGAGACTCGCTTCATCACGCTCATAGACGCGGCCGTCCCCTTCATTCAACTGAGCGCCGCCCCGGGCGGCACGACGCCACCGCGCGGCGGCTTTTGCCGCCGGCTACACCGCCATCAACCCTACGCGCTGCCGCGAGTAGTAGCCACTTATCCACCCCTCGCACCTGTTTGCCGGGGGGCGAAGTTCGCGGTGTTACCTACTAAGCTATGCGCGTGTTCCGACGTAACAGCGCCGGGGCGTCCGGCAGCACGGCCGAGGAGTCCTCGCCCACGCAAAGCCAGGAAGCCCCGGCCAAGACAAAACCGCCCGCGCAAGCGGGCAAGGGGCGGCCCACGCCCAAGCGCAGCGAGGCCGAGCGCGGCCGGTATCAGTCCATCACCGGGTCGTCGACCAGCGGCCGCGGCCCGGCCGGGTCCGGCCCGAAGGGCAAGATGACGCCCGAGGACAAGGCCCGGGTGCGCGCCGACCGCGACAAGCGGACGGCCGCGATGCGGCGCGGCGAGGAGTGGGCGCTCGGCCCGCGCGACCGCGGCCCGATCAAGAAGCTCGCCAGGGATTACGTGGACAGCAGGCGGCGGCCCAGCGAGTACTACATGTACGTGCTTGTCCTGCTGCTCGTCGCGCTGCTCTCGCGCAACAAGGCGCTGAACACCTACGTCTCGCCGCTCGTGATCGTGCTCATCGCGGTGGTCGCGATCGACGCTTTCTTGCTCCGCCGCTCGCTGCACAAGCTGGCCGCCGTGCGGTACCCCGGCGAGTCCACCCGCGGCATGACGACCTACGCGGTGATGCGCGCGCTGCAGATCCGCCGGTTCCGGATGCCGGCCCCCCGCCTGAAGCCTGGCGACCAGGACAAGGTCTAGCTTTCCGGGTGCAGGCTCATCGGGCCGTACTCTTTGCGGTCGTCGTCGAGCAGGGTCACCTGGTCGACGCCGGCGTCGAGGAGCCCGTGCCAGTTCTCGCCCAGCCAGCTCTCCGCGTCGCCCTGGCTCGCGAAGATCGCGTCCTGCAGGCCCGGGCCGCTTACCACCGCGCCGTCCGCCTTCTCGTACCGCCAGGTCCAGGGCATCCCGCCGAGCCTCTCTCTCGCTCCGTCAGCGTGCGTCGGTCATGCGAGATTAGCACCGGGAACGGGGATTAACCGCCCGACCCGACACGCCCCTCCTCGCAGCGGCTCAGGCGGTTAAGCATCCCGCTGTCAGGCGGAGAACAAGATCGCCCAGACCGCCTTGCCGCGCCCGGCGACGGGGCTCCAGCCCCACACGTCGCTCAGCGCGTCCACCATCAGCAGGCCGCGGCCCGCTTCCTCGGCCCCGCCGGGCGTCTTGAGCACCGGCGCGGTGTCGCTCGGGTCGAGCACCGCGCAGATCACCTCGCCGGTGCGGCGCAGCAGGCGCAGGCCCAGGTTCTCGTCCGACGGCCTGCGGTCACGGGCCGGAGCGGCGTGCGTGAGGGCGTTGGCGACGAACTCCCCGACGATCGTCTCCGCGTCCTCGGCGAGGGCGGCGAGGCCCCAGTCGCGCAGCGTGTTCCTGGTCAGCCTGCGCGCCGCGCGCGCGGACTGCGGTCCGCGGCTGAGCGGGCAGCTCACCGCCGACGGCGAGTCCCACCAGTCGGCGGGCATCCGCACCACTCGCGGGCGCCTGGACCCGCAGTCGAGCCGGGCGGAGAAATCCACCGGCCTGCGGGCGGCTGGATCGGTCCTGGTCCTGGTGGGCAACTGCGCCAGTTGGTTCAAGCTCATCCGTTACCCCGGGGAGCATCGTGCGTCGTCCGGGTGATCGACGCATGACTCATACTGCCCGAAGGAACCATGCAGATGCAAGGCCAGATGCACGTTCATTCGTATCGTGCAGTTAACGGTGCATCCGCGAACCCCGCATTTGGGCCAGCACCACGAGGATCACGATCCCGATTGACGCCCACAGCCCATAACGGGAGATGGCCTGCGCCACCGTGACCGCGTGCTGGCCGAGCGCGTACCCGAGGCCCACCAGCAAGCCCGTCCACAGCAGCGAGCCGATCAGGTCCAGGATGAGGAACGTCACCGCGCGCATCCCCGTCCAGCCGGCCACCGCGTAGATGAGGGCGGTGGGCACCGGCAGGAACGGCGCGAGGATCACGGCCGGCCAGGTGAACCGGCGGCCCGAGCGGCGGACCCGCGCGATGAACCTGGGCCCGTGCTTGCGCCGGCCGGAGAACATCACGATGACCCGCTCGCCCCACAGCCTGCCCGCCCACCAGTAGAAGATGTCGAAATACATCAGCCCGGGGATCGCGGCGAGGATGGCCACCGCGAGCGAGCCGTGCCCGACGCGGGCGAACGCGGCGGCGGACACGATCGCCTCGATCGTCCCGTTCAGCAGCTCGAGCACCACCGGGTGGGTGCCGACGAGGCTGGCGCGCAGCGGCAGCAGCAGCAGGTAGTACACGCCGCTGAGCGTGATGCCGGCCCAGCACACGATGTCCGCCCGGCGCGGCCGGCCGGCCCACGGCAGCCGCGGGTCGTCCCACGGATCCGCTGGCTTCCGCGCGGCCTGACCCTGTTCAGCCGACTGGCCCTGCTCAGCCGGCTGGTCCAGCGCGGCAGCCGTCGGCTCTTCGGTCACGGCGTTACGTTATACATGCCGGTGAGGTGCTCACAACAACGCGAGGCGGCCCGATGGAGAAGTACCTGGCGCCGGAGACGGCGGCGCGGATGGCGGCCGCCGCGGCCGCGTTCAGCGGGGCGCTCGATGAGCAGCGACGGTACGTTCTGATGAATGGATTCGAGGGCGAGGGGGCGCGGCGGGAGTGGTCGTACCTGCCTCAGCCCGAGCGGGCCGGGCTGCCGGTCGGCGCGCTCACCGACCCGCAGCGCAAGCTCGCGCACCAGCTGATCGCGGCGTCGGTCAGCATGCCCGGATACGCCAAGGTCGTCTCGATCATGGCGATGGAGCACGTGCGGCGGGCGCTCATGCTGCTGGACGCGCCGTCGATCGCGCACCTGTTCGACCCGGAGCGCTACTGCTTGCGGATCTTCGGGACGCCGGGGGGCGCGGCGCCGTGGGGCTGGCAGCTGGCCGGGCACCACGTGTCGCTCAACTTCACGGTCACCGGCGGGCGGTACCTCTCACCCACCCCGTGCATGCTCGGCAGCGTGCCCGCCTCCTACGGGACGCTGGCGCCGCTCGCCGACGACGAGGCGCGCGGGTACGCGTTCGTCAACTCGCTGACCGGCGCCCAGCGTTCCGCCGCGATCATCGCCCGCCGGCCGCCGCCGGACTTCGCCACCCGCCTGGTGCCGCGGATCGGGTCCGTGGAGCTGCCTGACCACGTGTTCGAGCCGGAGCCCGACTACACGATTTCCGACGCGGAGCGGTCGATCCTGGGCTACCTGCGGGACGGGCCGAAGGGCGTGCGCGGCGCCGACCTGGACGACACGCGCCTGGCCGCGCTCGTCGACCTGGTGGCGGCGTTCGCCGGCCGGCTGCCCGGCGAGGTGGCCGCGGCGGAGATGGCGCGGCTCGGCGCGGCGGGGCCGGAAAACCTCGCGTTCGCCTGGGCGGGCGGCACGGCCCCCGGCGACCGGCACTACTACCGGGTCCAGGGGCCGGACCTGCTGATCGAGCACGACAACACGCAAAGCGGCGGCAACCACGTCCACTCGGTGTGGCGGAACCCGGCGAACGACTTCGGCGACGACATCCTGGCGGCCCACTACCGCGCGGAGCATGTCCCCGGCCCGGGGCGATAGTGGGCGGCCGCGGACGCGTCAGCGCTTCTCGAGCTCCACGAAATCGCGCTCGGCCAGGCCGGTGTAGACCTGGCGCGGGCGGGCGATCTTGGTGGCCGGGTCGTGGATCATCTCGCGGTAGTGCGCCACCCAGCCGGGGAGCCGGCCGATCGCGAACAGCACCGTGAACATCTGGGTCGGGAAGCCCATCGCCCGGTAGATGAGGCCGGTGTAGAAGTCGACGTTCGGGTACAGCTTGCGGCTGATGAAGTAGTCGTCGGACAGGGCCACTTCCTCCAGCTGCTTCGCCAGGTCGAGCAGGTGGTCGTCCGGGGCGAGCTTGGTGAGCAGCTCGTCGGCGGTCGCCTTGACGATCCGGGCGCGCGGGTCGTAGTTCTTGTAGACCCGGTGGCCGAAGCCCATCAGCTTGACGCCGGCCTCCCTGTTCTTCACCCGGGTGACGTACGCGTTCACGTCGCCGCCCTGGTCGCGGATGTCCTCGAGCATTTCCAGGACGGCCGCGTTGGCGCCGCCGTGCAGCGGCCCGAACAGGGCGTTGATGCCGGCGGAGATGGACGCGAACAGGTTCGCCTCGCTGGAGCCGACGACCCGGACCGTGGAGGTGGAGCAGTTCTGCTCGTGGTCGGCGTGCAGGATGAACAGCATGTCCAGCGCCTTGGCGACCGCCGGGTCGACCTCGTACGGCTCCGTCGGCAGGCCGAACGTCATCCGCAGGAAGTTCTCCACGTAGCCCAGGGAGTTGTCCGGGTACAGGTACGCCTGGCCGACCGAGTTCTTGTAGGCGTAGGCGGCCAGTGTCGGCACCTTGGCGAGCAGCCTGATGGTGGACAGATCCACGTTCGGCTCGTCGAAGGGGTTGAGGCTGTCCTGGTAGAACGTGGACAGCGCCGAGACGGCGCTGGACAGCACCGGCATCGGGTGGGCGTCGGCGGGGAACCCGTCGAAGAACCGCTTCAGGTCCTCGTGCAGCAGGGTGTGCTTGGTGACCTGGCGGGTGAAGGTGCGGAGCTGGTCCTCTGTCGGCAGGTGGCCGTAGATCAGCAGGTAGCTGACCTCGAGGAAGTTCGACTTCTCGGCAAGCTGCTCGATCGGGTAACCGCGGTAGCGCAGGATTCCGGCGTCGCCGTCGATGTAGGTGATCTCCGACGAGCAGGCGGCCGTGTTGACGAAGCCAGGGTCGAGCGTGACCATGCCGGTCGTCGACAGCAGCTTCGTCACCTCGATTCCCGCGGATCCCTCGGTCGCTGATTTGACCGGGAGGTCGAGTTCGCTGCCGTTGTAATGCAGCGCGACCGAGCGATTGGCGGACGATGCTTCGGGCATTCGCGGTGTCCCTTTCACGCTTCCTCCGGGACGCGCACACGGCAGAGCGGTCGGGATCGCCGACCGCGGCACCGCCCCGTTGGGGTCCTTGAAAACTTACTTTGCACGCTAGTACGCGTCGCGCTCTGCGAAAACCAGGATGACATGGGACAACGATCACAGTTATCGCCAGGGGGGCCTTTCCGGGGCTTCCGGAGCGGCGCTGGGTGGCAAAAAGTGCCGTTTTTGCCGTCGCGGGGCCTTCATGGGGCGCTCCCCCGCGGTTCCGGACGGCCGGCTTAGGATGCCGGCATGAGATTCGCTATCGCCATTCCCCAGCTCTACGCCGACGGGGAATTCTCGCCGGCGGACTTCCGGGCGTACTTCGCGAGGGCCGAGGCGCTCGGCGTCTATGAGAGCGCGTGGGCGCAGGAGGTGCCGCTCGGCGCGTCGCCGCAGCTGGCGCCGCTTGAGGTGATGACGTACGCGGCCGCGTGCACGTCCTCGCTGCGCCTCGGGTGCACGGTGTTCGTCACCACGCTGCACAGCCCGGTGCACCTGGCCAACAACCTGGCCGCGCTCGACCAGCTCAGCGGCGGGCGACTCGAGGTCGGGGTGGGGTCGGGCGGGCCACGGCGGCCGTTCGCCGCGTTCGGGATACCGGGTGACCGGCACGTCGCCCGGTTCACCGAGGGCATCGCCCTGATGAAGGCGCTGTGGACGGAGCCGTCGGTCACGTTCGACGGGGATTTCTGGCAGCTCAAGGACGCCATGATGGAGCCGAAGCCGTTCCAGAAGCCGTACCCGCGGCTGTGGTCAGGCGGGTCCGCCGAGGCGGCCGTGCGGCGCGGGGTCCGGCTGTGCGACGGCTTCTTCGGGGCGGGGTCGTCGCCGACGGCGGCGTTCGCGTCGCAGGTGTCGGTGGTGCGCGAGGCGCTGGCTTCGGCTGGGCGGGCCGAGGGGTTCGGTCCCGGGGAGTTCCCGATCGCGAAGCGGGTCTACATCGGGATCTCCGCGTCCGCCTCCGCCTCCGACGGGGCGCGGGCGCGGGAGCGGATGAACGACACGCTGGCGCAGATCTACGGCCAGCGGGTGCCGTCCATCGAGTCCGCGACGGTCGCGGGCACGCTGGCCGAGTGCGTCTCCGGGGTCCGCGCCGTGATTTCCGCGGGAGCGGGGATGGTCCTGTTCACGCCGCTGTACGACGTGCACGAGCACATGGAGCAGATCGCCACGGAGCTCATCCCGCGGCTGGGCTAGCGCGCCGGCCGCGGTCACACCCCGATGGGGTGCCAGACCGTCTTGGTCTCCATCGTGGCGAACACGCGCTCGAGCCCCGGTTCGGCCGCCCAGTCGGTGACGGGCTGGCGCACCACGCGCTTGAGGTTCCCCGCGGCGGCGACCGCCAGGTCGTCGGCCAGCGCGCCCGGCGCGTCCAGCGCCCCGGCCAGGTCGATGGCGTTCACGTCCATGTGCGAGGCCAGCCACGGAGCGATCTCGGCGACCCGGCCGGTGAGCACGTTCACCACTCCCCCGGGCACGTCCGAGGTCGCGAGGACCTCGGCCAGCGTCACGGCGGCCAGCGGATACTTCTCCGACGCCACCGCGACCGCGGTGTTGCCGCTCACGATCGCGGGCGCCAGCACGGAGACGAGGCCGAGCAGCGGGCTTTCCCGCGGGGCGAGCACGGCCACCACGCCGGTGGGCTCGGGCAGCGAGAAGTTGAAATAGGGGCCGGCCACCGGGTTCGCGCCGCCGCGCACCTGGGCGAGCTTGTCCGACCAGCCCGCGTACCAGACCCAGCGGTCCACCGCCGCGTCGACCTCGGCGAAAGCCGACTTCAGCGTGCCGCCGGCGGCCAGCCGGACCTCCTCGGCGAACTGGGCGCGGCGGCCCTCCAGGACCTCCGCGACCCGGTACAGCACCTGGCCACGGTTGTAGGCGGTCGCGCCTGACCAGCCGGGAAACGCCTTGCGGGCCGCGACCACCGCGTCGCGGGCGTCCTTGCGCGAGGCCAGCGCCGCGTTGGCGAGGAACCCGCCGCCGGAGCTGAGGACCTCGAAGGAACGCCCGCTCTCCGAGCGGGGGAACGCGCCGCCGATGTACAGCTTGTAGGTCTTGCGGACGGCGATGCGGCCGGCGCCGGCGCCGGCGGCCGCGGCCCCCTCGGCGGTGTCAGACATCGGCGCTCCCCGTCACGTCCAGGTAGGCCTCGAGGCCGTGCCTGCCGCCCTCCCGGCCGAACCCGGACTCCTTGTAGCCGCCGAACGGCGACGACGGGTCGAACCGGTTGAACGTGTTCGCCCAGACCACCCCGGCCCGCAGCCGGGACGCCATCCACAAGATCAGCGATCCCTTCTCCGTCCACACGCCCGCGGACAGGCCGTACGGGGTGTTGTTCGCCTTCTCGACCGCCTCGGCCGGGGTGCGGAACGTCAGCACGGACAGCACCGGCCCGAAGATCTCCTCCCGCGCGATCCGGTGCGCCTGCGACACCTCGGTGAACAGCGTCGGCGGGAACCAGTACCCGCGGTCGGGCAGCGCGCACGGCGCGGACCACCGGGACGCGCCTTCGGCCTCGCCCGACCCGACCAGCTCAGAGATCTTGTCGAGCTGGGCGCGGGAGTTGATCGCGCCGACGTCGGTGTTCTTGTCCAGCGGGTCGCCGAGCCGCAGCGTCCCCATCCGCCGCCGCAGCGCCGCCAGCACGTCGCCGGCGATCGACTCCTGCACGAGCAGCCGCGACCCGGCGCAGCACACGTGGCCCTGGTTGAAGAAGATCCCGTTGACGATCCCCTCGACCGCCTGGTCGACCGGCGCGTCGTCGAAGACGACGTTGGCGGCCTTGCCGCCGAGCTCGAGGGTCAGCCGCTTGCCCGACACCGCGCAGGCGCGCGCGATCTCCTTGCCGACGACGGTCGAGCCGGTGAAGGCGACCTTGTCGATCCCCGGGTGCGCCACCACCGCCTGCCCGGTCGCGCCGTCCCCCGTCACGATGTTCACCACGCCGGGCGGCAGGTCGGCCTGCTGGCAGATCTCGGCGAACAGCAGCGCGGTCAGCGGAGTCGTCTCGGCCGGCTTCAGCACGACCGTGTTCCCGCACGCGAGCGCGGGCGCGATCTTCCAGGCCAGCATGAGCAGCGGGAAGTTCCACGGGATCACCTGGCCGACCACGCCGAGCGGCCGCGGCGACGGCCCGAACCCGGCGTAGCCGAGCTTGTCCGCCCAGCCCGCGTGGTAGAAGAAGTGCGCCGCCGCCAGCGGCACGTCCACGTCCCGCGATTCCCTGATCGGCTTGCCGTTGTCCATGGTCTCCAGCACGGCCAGCTCGCGGGCTCGCTCCTGGATCAGCCGGGCGATCCTGAACAGGTACTTGCCCCGCTCCCGTCCCGGCATCGCGGACCAGGTCCGCTCGTAGGCCTGCCGGGCGGCGGCGACGGCCTTGTCGACGTCTTCCGGCCCGGCCTGCGTCACCTCGGCGAGGACCTCCTCGGTGGCCGGCGAGATCGTCTTGAAGGCGGAACTCCCCGCCACGAACGAGCCGCCGATGAACAGCCCATAGGAGTCGCGCAACGTCACGATCGAGCGCGACTCGGGCGCGGGAGAGTACTCGAAACGCATAGCCAACCTCAGTCCACCGTCATGTAATCGGGACCGGAGTACGCCCCGGTCTCCATCCGCACCCGCTGCATGAGCAGGTCGTTCAGCAGGCTGGAGGCGCCGAGCCGGAAGTACCGCGGGTCCAGCCAGTCCTCGCCCGCGGTCTCGTTCACGAGCACCAGGTACCTGATGGCGTCCTTTTCCGTCCTGATCCCCCCGGCGGGCTTGACCCCGACCCGCCGCCCCGCGAAGTCGAGGTAATCGCGCACCGCCTCGAGCATCACCAGCGTGACCGGCAGCGTGGCGGCGGGCGTCACCTTGCCCGTGGACGTCTTGATGAAGTCCGCCCCGGCCAGCATCGCCAGCCAGGACGCGCGCCGCGCGTTGTCCAGCGTGCCCAGCTCACCGGTCTCGAGGATCACCTTCAGGTGCGCGTCACCGCAGGCGCCGCGGACCGCGGTGATCTCCTCGTACACCGACGCGTAGCGGCCGGTCAGGAAGGCGCCCCGGTCGATGACCATGTCCACCTCGTCCGCCCCGGCCGCGACCGCCGACTTGACGTCGGCCAGCTTGACGTCGAGCGCGGCCCGGCCGGACGGG
>Ga0335073_10005977_pt1 | contig 17092 bp, 11 predicted proteins | sample Lox_Sample_22_FD_207093 | JGI IMG/M metagenome (GOLD analysis project Ga0335073, IMG submission 207093) | Soil microbial communities from Loxahatchee National Wildlife Refuge, Florida, United States - Lox_Sample_2.2 | ecosystem: Environmental > Terrestrial > Soil > Wetlands | place: USA...
TCGCCGATATTGTTAGACCGCTGAAGGACTTGCTGGCGAGTTTCACGTTTGGCAAAGTCGTGCACGAGGGGCTGACGCTGGCGATTGTCGGCCGGCCGAATGTCGGCAAATCGAGCCTCTTCAACCGGCTGGTGGAACGCGAGCGCGCCATCGTTACCGCGACGCCGGGAACAACGCGCGACCTGGTGAGTGAGACAGTCTCGATTGGCGGCATTCCTGTACGGCTGGTCGACACTGCCGGAATTCGCGAGGCATCGGACGAAGCTGAGATCATCGGTGTGCAGAGGTCGCTGGAGGCGGCGGCGGATGCCGACGTCGTGCTGATTGTCGTCGACCCAACCTCGCCGGCAGACTTCGGCGACTGGCCAAAGGGAGGGTCCAATCCCGATTGCGAGCTTGTTGCGAGGACCGAAGGCCGGCAGCGGCTGGTGGTGGTGAACAAGATCGATCTTAAGCCGCAGGCCCGTGCTCACCTGGCAGAGGCGTCCCCCGACTTCCTTCCGGCACTGCCACGGATGCCTGCTCGTTTGGCCACATCGGCGCTGACCGGCGAGGGAATTGACGAGTTGCGAAGCCGGATTATCGAACTGGTGGGTGGCGGCAGCGTGCAGCAGGAGCCGGGATTTCTTACCAACGCCCGCCAGCAGCAGCTAGTGACCGAGTCGCTCTGCGCGCTCGATCGCGCCGCCGAAGCCGCGCCGCTGCAGACTCCCCATGAGATGATCCTGCTCGATCTTTATAGCGCGCTGCGCCCGATGGATGACATCACCGGCGCGACCACCACCGATGACATCCTGAACCTGATCTTCAGCTCGTTCTGCATCGGAAAGTAGCGATGAGCAATTAGGTTGAGCTTTCAGACACGCTGCGGCTTTGTGACAAGTTCTCCACTGTGACAGGAGCTGCCGAGCCTGGTGGGATAAACACACCTTCGCATGAGGTCGATAGGACTTCCGGCGAGCGACGCATGCGTCCCGCTCGATGGCGCCAGAGGTATGCGAACAGCAACACGGCAGCGAACGCAATCAGCACGATCCAGGACCAGGAGAGCGCGAAGCCAGCCTCGGGCGCGGTCACGTTCAGGGGCAGGGTGATCGCGGCGGTTTCCATCCTGTGGCGGGCTGTGACCTCAAGATTCCAGTGGCCGGAGTCCGGCAGTTCGACACCGGCGGATTGCAGTAAATGGTTTTCCGAGTCTGTGGCGGCGCGAACGAATTTCGACTGCGAGGGCCCTTGTTTTGGCTGCGCACGAAGACCAACGGTTGCCTCCGGCACGGCATCCTGGGTCCGGCTGTCTTGGACAAGGACGGCGAAATCGTTTTCTCCTGGCTGCAAGTCCGGCGCTGCGAAAACCGAGATAATGAACGGCCCGGAAGTCTGCCTGGTCCGCAACACCTGATCGTCGTCGTCCGAACCACCCGAGCTAAGGACTGCCAGGCAGACTCCAGCCAGCGCAAACAGCACGATGAATCTCATCGCCTCGACTTTGCGTGCCCCCGATTGCCGGCGCAGCGATCTTGCGAAGCGGAAGGCGCGCCGGGCGCCTTGCCCAGCCGACAACCGCACCGGCGCCGGCATGGAGCGGAATTCCGACGAGGGCAGCGACAGCCATTGCACGGCTATGATGAGCGCCGGAATCACGTAGGCCATCGATCCCATCACCCACATGATGGCGCCTGCGGCGACCTGATCGTGCGTCGCGGAAAATCCGCTGAGCCTGGGCATGGCCGCATACGAGGGATAGAGCAGGCGATCGGAGAATACGAGGATGGCCGATAAGGCAGTGTTTTGCAGATCGGCCAGCAGAAGGTACGGAACCACCAGCCATCGCGGCGACTGCGCTCGGCTAGGCCAAGGCTGCACAACCGGCCACCAGAAGATCAGCGAGGCAAAGAAGAAACAGGCGTGCTCGACTTCATGCCACGAGCTCGAAGCCAATGCCAATTCATACAGCCGGGGCGTGTGCCATGCGAACATGACCACGCCCATGAGCACCAGCGCAGCCCAGAGATTCGTCAGCGCGCGTCCGATCCGCTGGGCTACTCGCCAGTTGAGAAAAGGCCCGGCAAACTCGCGCGCTGCGAAGATCGGCAGACCGCGCACCAGCGGGATCAGAGGCGCGCCCAGCAGAATGAGCGGCGGCGCAATCATCATCAGCAGCATGTGCTGAATCATGTGCGCCGTGATGATGAAGCTGGAGAACGTGTCGAGCGGCGAGGCGAGCGCGACCCAGACGGTCAGCAGGCCGAGCAGAAAACTGATGCAGCGCCACGCGGGCACGAAGGGCACTCGGGCGCGGCGCATGAGAACCCAGCCTCGCAAATAGATGAATGCCGTCAGCGCGAGTGCGAAGCTGGCGGCGGGCGGAACCGACCAGGAAAGCAGAACGGCTTGTCCCACGGAAGACATGAATCGCCCGGCTTCAGGAGTTGCCGCTTTGTGCCGATTGCGCGCCCGGCGGAGGATCGGCATTCCAGTCGATGGCTTCTTCGCGGAAACGGTCGAGCACCTGATCGCCTCTCACTTCGCTGAAGTAATCCCAGGCCCACTCGATGAAGGCTTCGACTTTGGCGCGAGCCGGGGTCAACAGCGCGGCGTGTACGCCCAGCCAGGCGGCAAACGCGATTGCTCCCTGCAGCTCGTGATGGTGTGGCCCGACCTCAGCGACCGCGGCCTTGCGCCCGATCATCGCCATAATGCCCTTATCAAGATACTTGAACGGCTTGCGTTGCTCGCCCGCCAGATCGGCAAGAATGTTTTTCGCGCACCACTTGCCCGCTTGCTCCGCCACGGAAGCCAACTGCGGCAGCGGACGGCCATCATTACCCATGATGTTGGCGAAATCGCCGAGAGCGTAAACGTTGGGGAATCCCGGCAGGGTGAAATCGGGCTGCACATCAATTCTTCCGCCGTGGCCTGGGGGCACGCCGACGCTTTCCGAAAGCGCACTGGCTTTGAGGCCTCCGGCCCAGATGACGGTGCGAGTCTCCACCCGGGTACCATCGGAAAGCAGAACGTGACCCTCGCCGACCTCGTTTACCGCCTTCCCAAAGTGAATTTTGACGCTACGCTCCTCCAACATCTTTGCCGCGTAAACCTGCGCTTTCTTGGAGAACGCACTGAGGACGGCATCGCCTTTGTCCACCAGATGAATGCAGATCCTCTCGACCGGAAGCTTGGAATACTCCTGCTTGAGGGCGTGATGCATCATGTCGCCGAGCGTACCTGCCATTTCGCAGCCTGTCGGACCGGCGCCAACCAGGACAAACGTCAGCGCGCCTTTTTCGATGAGCGACGGATCGCGATCGGCAGCTTCCATGACCGCCAGAATGCGCGAGCGCAGCAGCTCGGCATCGTGGAGGGAATACAGCGGGAAACTGTGCTTGTCCGCTCCGGGAGTACCGAAAAAGTTGGCCTGCGATCCGGCCGCCAGCACCAGATAGTCGCCGCGATGCACGATGCCATGCGCAGTGGTGACGCTGCACGCCTTCGGGTCCGCGCTGACGACTTCATCCATCTTCACATCCACGCTGGGATGAGGCAGGAGCGTATTGCGGAGGCTGAAGGCCACATTGCTCGGGGCCAGGAATCCGGCTGCGACCTGGTACATCAGCGGCTGAAACTGCTGGTAATTGTTGCGATCGATGAGCGTGACCCGAACGTCCGGATGGTCTGCAAGTTTTCGCGCGCAGTGGAATCCGGCGAAACCTCCGCCGACAATGACAACCTGTTTCATGACTGGAAACCCTCTTTCGGGGATAATTCAGCTACAGGAAGGCCTCGAAAGACTATAGCTCAGTCTTTTGCCCTATCGACTAAGAAAAATACTAGTGGAAATCCCGCTGCGATTGGGCTAGAAAGGCAAGCACCCCATTTCAGTGAACCACCGAACATCGTTGTGAGCAGGAGTGTGTCAATGCCGAAGGCAGCTTTTCGTCACGATTACAGAGTCTTGGACGTCCTCTACTCGCCGCAAGCGCGCCGGAAGGCGGCTGCCGCGATTTGTTTTTGCCTGACCGCACTGCTGCTCGCCGGATGCGAAAAAAAAGAAGAACAGCCCAAGCCAGGGCCGCCTGAGGTCGGTGTAGTCGAGCCGGTGCAGCAGGACGTGCCCATCTACGCGGAATATGTGGCACAACTGAACGGGCCGGTCAACGCCGAGATCACGCCCAAGGTGCAGGGGTATCTGCTGCGGCAGGATTATCAGAACGGCTATTTCGTAAAAGAGGGGCAGCTTTTGTTCGAATTGGATCCGAGGCAATATCAGGCGGCGGTTGACCAGGCAAAAGCCGACCTGGCGTCTGCCGAGGCGAATCTGGGCCGCTTGCAGGCGGATGTGGCCCGCGACACTCCGCTGGCGGCGCAGAGCGCGATCCCGCAGAAGCAACTGGATAACGATGTAGCTGAACAGGCCTCGTGGGAAGCGCAAGTCAAGGCCAAGAAAGCATCGCTGGCGAATGCCGAATTAAACCTGGCATGGACCAAAGTTTATTCGCCCATTGATGGAATTGCCGGCGTATCCAACTCCCAGGTTGGTGATCTGGTCGGCACCTCCACCAAGATGACCACAGTGTCCCAGGTAAACCCCATCTGGGCATACTTCAACATCAGCGAGAGCAAGTTCCTCGAACTTGCACCCAAGGTCAACGCGGTCATCACCGGCAAACTTCCGATTACGCAGGCCAGTCCAGCCAACATCGAGTACATCCAGGCAAACAACGAGCCTTATCCCTCCAAAGGCAAAATCATTTACGTAAACCGCCAGGTCGCTTCGCAGACGGGAACGATCCAGGTTGCGGCGCAGTTTGACAACCCTGGGGCGCTGCTTCGACCGGGCGGTTTCGGACGAGTGCGAATTCTGGGCGGCACGGATAAAAACGCGCTGCTGGTACCGCAGGCCGCTGTCATCCAGGTGCAAACCGCGTACATGTTGCTGGTGGTCACGCCGGAGAATCGCGCGGTATTTCGCCCGGTGAAGGTGGGACAACGTGTCGGTACCAACTGGGTGATCAGCGAAGGCCTTCAGCCGAATGACAAGGTCGTGGTTGATGGGTTATTGAAGGTCCAGTTGTTTGCCGCCCAGGCGCCGGAGTTGGCTAAGCAAGGGATTCCGGTAATTGCCAAGCCATATACGCCGCCCGCAGCCGACGCCGCGCCGGGGAGTAACTGAGCATGCCTAAATTCTTTATCAACCGGCCCATCGTGGCGATGTGTATTTCGATCCTGATGGTACTGGTCGGGGTGGTGGCGATGCTCAGTCTGCCGACCGCGCAGTTCCCGAACATCGCCGACCCGCAGATCCAGGTCATCGCCACCTATCCCGGGGCCGATTCGCAGACCGTTGCTGAATCGGTCGCGACTCCGATCGAGCAGCAGATGTCCGGCGTCTCGGGCATGAACTACATGTATTCCACCAGCGCCAGCAACGGAAACATGACGTTGACGGTGGACTTCGCCCTTGGCACCGACGCCAATACCGACCAGATTCTGGCGCAGATGCGCACCAATCAGGCCAACTCGCAGCTGCCCAGTGCGGTGATCAACAGCGGCATTACGGTACAGCAATCCACCTCATCGCCGCTGCTGCTGATTGCGCTGTCGTCACCGAATAAGACGTACGACAATATCTTTCTCGCCAATTACGCCAACATCAACCTGAATTACTCGCTCACTCGCCTGCCGGGCGTCGCGTCGGTGTCGGTCTTCGGCGCCGGCCTCTACAGTATGCGGGTTTGGGTGAACCCCGACACGCTGGCGAATCTTGGCGTCACGGTTCCAGAAATCATCAGTGCAATACAGGCGCAGAACACGGTGAATCCCGCCGGGCAGATCGGCGCGCAGCCGGTGCCCCCAGGCCAGCAGTTTACGTATAACGTGCGCGCGCCCGGACGGCTCACGACGCCGGCAGAGTTCGGCGAGATTATTGTTCGTGCGCAGCCCGACGGCGGCATTTTGCGATTAAAGGATGTCGCACGCGTCGAACTTGGCGCCCAGACCTACAACCTGCAGAGCCGTTTCAACGGCAATCCTTCGGCGTTGCTAGCGATCTATCTAACGCCCGGCGCCAACGCGCTGCAGACGGCCGGCGAGGTCAAGAAGTTCATGCAGGAGGCCAGCGGGCGCTTTCCGCAGGACCTGACCTACGCCGTGCCTCTGGATACCACGCTGGCGATTACGGCCGGAATTCATGAGATCCAGAAGACGCTGGTGGAAGCCCTATTACTCGTCATCCTGGTGGTCTTCATTTTCCTGCAAGGCTGGCGCGCGACACTGATACCGCTGCTGGCGGTCCCGGTTTCCCTGGTGGGCGCCTTCATCGTCTTCCCAATTCTCGGATTTTCCATCAATACGCTCTCACTCTTCGGACTGGTGTTAGCCATCGGCCTGGTGGTGGACGATGCCATCGTCGTCGTCGAAGCCGTCGAGCACAACATTGAGCAGGGACTGTCGCCTCATGACGCCGCGATTAAAGCCATGGACGAAGTTTCGGGGCCGGTCATCGCCATCGCACTGATTCTGGCTGCCGTGTTCGTCCCGACCGCGTTCGTTCCGGGAATCACCGGCCAGCTCTACAAGCAATTTGCGGTAACGATCGCGGTCTCCGTTTTGTTCTCGGCCTTCAACGCCCTCTCGCTTAGTCCGGCTCTGTCGGCGTTGCTGCTGAAACCGAAAAAGGAAACGCGCGGTCCTCTGGGCATGTTCTTCCGCGGCTTCAACAAAGTTTTCGGGCACGCCACGGACGGTTACGTGGGCATCTGCCGTCACCTGATTCACAAGGCCGGCTTTGCCTTCCTTCTGCTGGGCTTTTTGTGCGTCGGCGCGTGGTTCTTCGGCGGCAAGGTCCCTGGCAGCTTCCTCCCGGATGAGGACCAGGGGTATGTGTTCGGCGCGCTGCAATTGCCCGACGCTTCGTCGCTGCAACGAACCTCGGAGGCGGCGAAGCAAGTCGAAAAGATCATGATGTCGACGCCGGGCGTGCAGAACGTCAGCTCGATCATCGGATATAGCCTGCTCAGCGGGGTGCAGAACACCTATAGCGCTTTCTTTTTTGTCTCCTTCAAGCCGTGGGAGGAACGCAAAACGCCGGACGAGAGCTATGAGGCGATCAAGATGCACCTGGCGCGGGCCCTCAGCCAGGTCAACTCCGGCATCGCGTTCGCATTCCCACCCCCTGCCATTCTCGGTGTAGGTACATCGGGCGGATTCACCTTCATCCTGGAGGATCGCTCCGGCAGCGGCACGAATTTTCTTGCCGAGAACACGCGCGTCTTTATGGAAGCGGCGCGCAAGCGTCCGGAGCTGACCGGTCTGCTGACGACGGCGCTGTTCGGAGTGCCGCAGGTTGGCGTCAACGTCGATCGCGCCAAGGTCCTGACCCAGCAGATTCCTATCAGCAATGTCTATCAGACGCTGCAGGCATTTATGGGCGGCGCGCTGGTGAACTACTTCAACCAGTTCGGATTGCAATGGCAGGTGTGGGTACAAGCTGATGGCCAGTTCCGAACCGACGCCAACAACTTAGGCAAGTTCTACGTCAAGAACTCGAGCGGCGACATGGTCCCGCTGAGTACGCTGACCGACACCTATCCGCGCAGCGGCGCGGAGTTCATCATGCGCCAGAACCTCTATCAGGCGGTGCAGATTAACGGCAGCGCTGCGCCGGGTTACAGCTCCGCGCAGGCCTTGGCGGCGCTGGAAGAGGTCTTTCATCAAACCATGCCGACGCAGATGGGCTATGACTGGAGCGGCATGTCCTACCAGCAGGAGAAGGCTGCGCAGGGGGTCAGTCCGGCGACCATCTTTGGGCTGTCGTTCCTCGTCGTCTTCCTGATCATGGCGGCGCAGTATGAGAGCTGGACACTGCCGTTCTCCGTGCTGCTGGGCGTTCCGATTGCGGTCTTTGGCGCCTTCGTCGCGCTCTATTTCCGCCGCCTCGACAACGACGTCTACGCACAAATCGGTCTGGTCATGCTGATCGGACTCTCGGCTAAGAACGCCATTCTCATCGTCGAGTTCGCCAAGATGGAGTACGACAAGGGATCGTCCCTGCTCGAGGCTTCGCTCACGGGAGCGCGACTGCGTCTGCGGCCGATCCTGATGACGGCTTTCGCCTTCATCCTGGGTTGCGTGCCGCTATGGCGCGCCACGGGCGCCGGCGGCATTTCACGCCAGGTTCTGGGATCGGTGGTGATCGGTGGCATGCTGGCGGCAACCGTACTCGCGATTTTCTTTATCCCGGTATCGTTTGATGTCGTCGAGCGATTCGGCCTGTGGCTATCGCGTGGCAAGAAAGAGACGCCGCCGGAGACGCCCAGACCCGACGCAACCGCGAAAGGAGCGGGACATGACTAGAGCGACACTATCCACTGCGGTTGTGATGCTGCTGTCGCTGTGCGCCTGCAAGGTGGGACCGAATTACCAGCGGCCGCCGCTGGATGTTCCCGGAGACTACCGCGGCGTCGCTCCTCAGGCCACGCCTTCGAACACGGCTGCGCCCTCGCCGCTGAAATCGGTACCGCCCGGCACGTCACAGCAGCCCACCCCGGCGCCGGAGCAGCAACCGTCGCAGCCGGCTCCTGCCGCTGCCCCGCAAGGTGGCGCAACCTCAGAGCCCACCGCTGCCCCAGCCGGCCAGCAACAGCCTCAGGCTCAGGTTCCGGCCGGCGGCCAGTCAGGACAGACCTTCGGCAATACGTCGTGGACCGGGGTGTATCAGGATCCAGCGCTTCAGGAACTCATCAAGGAAGCGCTTGCCAACAACTACAATCTCCGCATTGCCGCCACCCGTGTGCTGGAGGCGAATGCCAATCTTGGCATCGTTCGCGCCAACCAACTCCCCAGCCTGCAGGGGGTCGCTTCGGAAACCTATGAACGCAATATCCAGCTTCCCGGTGCTCCCACGTACGGAACGCTGGGTTTGAATTTCAACTACATCGTGGATTTCTGGGGCCAATTCCGGCGCGCCACCGAGGCGGCGCGCGCTGTGCTCCTCTCCACCGAGTACGCCAAGGACGTGGTGCAGATCTCGTTGATCGATTCGGTGGCCACCAATTACTACCTGCTGCTGCAGTACGACGACCAGCTGGAGTACTCGAGAAAAACCGTCGATGCCGATCAGGAAATCCTGAACCTGAACCAGATTAAGTATCACGGCGGCGACGCGGCCATCACCGACGTTTATCAGGCGCAGGTCCTTTTGCAGCAAGCCCAAGCCGGCGTGATTACCTATCAGCAGCTCGCCGAACAGGCAGAGAACAACATCAGCATCCTGCTGGGCAGGAACCCGGGTCCAATCAAACGCGGGTTACCTCTGGCGGAGCAGCCAGTGTTGCCGGAGATCCCCGCGGGCCTTCCTTCGGATTTGCTGCTGCGGCGTCCCGACGTCCGTGCGGCCGAGGAGAACCTGGTCGCCGCCAACGCCAACATCGGCGTGGCTAAGGCCAATTTCTTTCCGCAATTTCCTATCACCGCTACGTTCGGATCGATGAGTAACGCTTTGAATACTTTCCTCGCCGGCCCTGGAACTTTCTGGGCGATTGCCGGTTCGGCGTTGCAGCCGATTTATGAAGGCGGCCGCATCCGCAGTGGCTACCGCCTGGCCTGGGCACAGCGCGATGAGGCGGTGCTGCAATACAAGCAAACCGTGCAGCAAGCCTTCGCCGATGTCTCCAACAGCCTTATCGGGTATGAGCAGGCAAGCAAATACCGGATGAAGATCCAGGAGCAGACCCAGACCTACGCCAATCTGGTACGCCTGGCCAATGTGCGCTACCAAGGCGGCTACACCGCATTCCTCGAGGTGCAATACAACGAGCAGCAGTACTTCGAGTCGGCACTGCTGTTGTCGCAAGCCTGGTACACAGAGCTGCAATACTACGCTGCACTGTATCAAGCGCTGGGCGGGGGCTGGGACGTACACTAGCAGAAGAACTTCCGCATCCCGCCTGGCGACAGGCCGGGACCGGGCCGGCTGCTCATGAAGATTCTGGACTCGCGCGTGATCCGCCTGGCCCTCGCCAGCATCCTGGGCGGAGTACTCATCGGCGTTGTCGGCGGCGCCTTTCGTTACTGCCTGATTACCTCGGATGAATGGCGGACACGCCTCGTCGTGTGGGCGCACCGCAATCCGGCGTATGGATGGCTGCTGCCGGTTGCGCTCGCCGCCATCGGAGCCTGGCTCGCCCGGCTTCTGGTGATAAAGTTTGCCCCGACCGCCGAAGGCAGCGGCGTACAGCGCGTCGAAGCCGTCTTCAGCGGGGAAGCTGAGCCCGCGTCTTCGCTCGTGGTACCGGTGAAGTTCTTTGGCGGCCTTATCGCGATGGGTTCGGGGCTGGCGCTCGGCCGCGAAGGCCCGACCGTCCAAATGGGTTCCTCGTTCGGGGTTCTGGTATCGCGATTTCTAATTCGCGACGACGAGGACCGGCGTGTAGTCGAAGCGGCCAGTGCCGGCGCCGGCCTGGCCGTAGCGTTCAACGCTCCCATTGGCGGTTCCATCTTTGTCTTCGAAGAACTCACCAGCAGCTTTACACCGTGGCTCTTGATCGCGACCCTGGCTTCGGCTTCGGTTGCGGTGTGGCTGATGCGCATAATGCTGGGCAACACCCTCAGCTTCACGGTTCCACAGGCCAGCCCGACGGAGGTGTGGAACAAGTGGCCGTTCCTGGCACTGGGCGCATTGCTGGGAGTGGGCGGCGCGATCTACAACTCGGCGATCATGGCATTACTGCGCCTGACCGACAAAATGGCGCGCATTTCCTCGTTGAAGCGCGCGGCCATCATCGGCGCCAGCGTCGGAGCCGTAGCCTGGTTTGTGCCTGCCATGGTCGGGGGCGGCGATGTGCTGACGCAAAGCATACTCGCCAACCGGTTCACGCTGGGGATGCTGATGACATTGTTTGTGGTGCGGTTTGTACTCGGTCCGTGGTCATACGCAGCCGGGGCCCCGGGCGGACTGTTCGCACCTATGATTCTCCTGGGTGCGGCCTCAGGAGCACTTTTTGCCTCGGTCGTGAATCACTTCATGGTGCACGCTCCCTTGTCGGTCGTCGCCTGCGCCATCGTCGGCATGGGCGCGCTCTTCACCGCTTGCGTGCGAGCGCCCTTGACGGGAATCGTGCTGGCGGTCGAGATGACTGGGCGCGCCGATCTTACCCTCGGATTGCTGGGCGCCTCGCTGATGGCGATGTTGGTGACCACGCTGGTACAGAGCGAACCTATCTACGAAAGCCTGAAGCGCCGCATGCTCTCGCAGACGGTGGTCAGCCGCAGAAAGGTGGATGTCGGCGTAGAGCGGCCGGGCAAATCGTAATCGGCGCAGGCAATCAGGATTTTGCCGCGGGCACTGGCTTGGATCGTTGCCGTAACCTTCGTTCATGATTGACCTGGAGCGGCTCACGGTATTTCGTGCAGTGGCGCAGGCGCGCAACTTTACGCGCGCTGCCGACCTGGTACACCTCACCCAACCCGGCGTCAGCAAGCACATTAAGCACATGGAGGACTATCTCGGCGTCCCCCTGTTCGATCGCCTGGGAAGAAGGGTCGCTCTGACGCAGGCGGGAGAAATTCTCCTCGAGGCTACCGAGGAGGTATTTGCTCTGGTCGAAGCGGCGGAGCAGCGAATTCGCGACTTGTCGGGCATGCGTGCCGGGCGCATCCGGGTTGCGGCCAGCTTTCCCATCGCAATTTACATTCTGCCGCAAGTCGTCGCGGCGTTTCGCAAGACCTATCCGGCAGTCAACCTCAAACTGCAGATGTCGACCAGCGCCGACATCAAGACCGAAGTCCTCGCCAATCGAGCTGATATCGGTCTGGTCAGCAGCGAGGTTCATGATCCCAGGTTGCTGGCCAGGCAGTTCCGCAGCGATGATCTTGTCGTGATTGTGCCGCGCAATCATCGCTGGGCAAACAGCCGCCAGATCCTAGCCAAAGATCTGCTCACGGAAACCTTCATCGTAGCGGCCCGCGGAGCCGGCGTGCGGGCGATCATCGAGGAACGCCTTCGCGCCAAGGGACTCGCTCTGGAAAACGTGCTGAACTTCGTGAATTCCGAGGGCGTGAAGCATGCGGTGGAAGCGGGATTAGGGATCTCGGTCCAACCCAGAAGCATTGTTCAACGCGAGATCGCGACGGGCTCGCTGCGGGCGCTCGCCCTGGGGGACATCGACGCCAGCATACGATACTTTTTTGTCTACCTTCGTAAGAAACACCTCACCGCCGCCGACGAAGCATTCCTTTCGGTTTTAACCAGAATGACATCAAAGCCGGCAAGGCAGAAAATCTGAAACGCGCTGGCTCTAAGCGCTCCCGCACGCTTAGGAAAAGACCTGTTAATGGTGAGGTGGTTGCCATCGGCCTGACGTATAATGGCGCCCACTACCCTACTCACATCTGAAGAAAAGGCGAGTGCGGCACGGCGCAATCTATCGAAAGTCGACCCGCTCGGTAAAACTTGCGGAGAATTACTTGTGGCCATTGAATTCTCGCGCCGCCGGTTCTTGAGCGGCTTAAGCTCGGCTGCCGGATTTGCCCTGTTGCAATCAGCTTACGGTCAACCGTTGTCGGCTCGTGTTCCCGAGGGAGAACAGGACTGGCCACCGGCGTCACTCACCACGCTGAGAGCCGTTACCCGCACTCTGGAAATCAACGGCAAGCCCGCAAGCGCCATGGGACTGCTGCAGCCGAATGGCGCTCAAGGAATGACCACCACCTTGAACCAGCCGTTCATGGTCCTGCTGGAAAATCAGCTTCCGGCGCCGACGGCAATTCATTGGCACGGCTTGCACCCGCCCAATAACGAGGATGGAGTGCCCGGTGTGACCCAGCCCGTGGTGCGCACCGACTCCGGCATTCTGTATAACTTTCCCGTACTGCCAGCGGGAACGCACTGGATGCACTCGCACCAGGGACTACAGGAAGCTTACCTGTTGGCAGCGCCCCTGATCGTGCACGACCCGGCGGATCATGCCGACGAGCAGGAAGTTGTGATCATGCTCGCGGATTTTAGTTTCATGCCGCCTGCCGAAGTATTTGCCACGCTACGGGCACGGCGTTCTCCGCTCACGAGCGGAATGAAGACCAACAAGCCGGATGCGAACGACTGGAACTATGACGCCTATCTGGCAAACGACCGCACGCTGACCGATCCGGAGGTTATTCGCGTCGAGAAAGGCGGCCGGGTGCGTCTGCGGATCATCAACAGCAGCACCGGCACGAATTATTTCGTTGACCTCGGCAACATGAGTGGCGAGCTGATCGCAGCCGACGGCATCCCAGTCGAGCCGGTCAAAGGCAGCCGCTTCCCTGTGGCCATCGCGCAGCGAATCGACTTGATGGTGGAGATACCAAAGGAGGGTGGGGCATTTCCCATCCTCGGCTTGCGCGAGCTCTCAAGCGAGCAAACTGGCGTGATCCTGGCGACGCCGGGCGCCGCCATCAAGGCACTGCCGCAGAAGAGTTCTTCCCCGACGGGCCTGATGACCATGGACCTGGAGCGACGGTTGGTAGCGGTGAATCCTCTGGCTCCGAAGCCAGCAACATCGACCACGGTGTTGCGTCTGCAAGGCAACATGATGGGATATCAGTGGATGATTAATGGAGTGGCATTCGACGTCAGCGATCCGGGAAAGGAACAGCCTCAGGTGATCGTTAAGCCGGGTGGCCGTGCGATCATCAAGTTCGTGAACGAGACCCCAATGGCACATCCGATGCACCTGCACGGACACGCTTTTCAGGTCATTGGGATCAACGATATTTCCCTAAACGGCGCCTTGCGAGACACCGTCCTCGTGCCCGGCAACGGGACGGTCACGGTGGCGTTTGACGCCAACAATCCCGGGCTATGGTATGTGCACTGCCATGTGCTGTGGCATTTGGCGGCGGGAATGGTGACGATGGTGCAGTACGACGGTTGATGTCCGTAAGCACCTGCTGGGCCGCTGAATTACGGCGGCGGGAAGGGCGGTCCGTAAGGCCACGGACCGTATCCGTAGACTACAAACGGATTGGGATGAGGAACCAGTCTCTGGTCGCGAACAGCGGCCCACTCTTCAAAGCCGTCCGGTGACGGCGCCTTCTCCGCCGTGTGCTGCAGCGAGTTGCCGCTGCGGAAGCGCACCTGATGCCCGGAGTTGACCGTAACTGCGGGTCCCGTGCCGGTGGCGACGATAGCGCCCTTCCGAGTCGTAACCAGCGTCTGATCTTCGGCGGGAAACGCGTTTACCGTGTAGACTCCCGACTTCATAACCGTCAGGGTCGCATTGGGCGTGTCGATCTCATAGATCTGCCCGGGATACAGACGGATCACGGTGAGGCTGATTTCGCCTTGATTGACGCCGAGTTGGACGGTGTTGGCGGTCAGGGCGCGGAGGGTGACGCTGGCCTCGGCATTCATGCGCAGGTAGGCGCCTGCCAGATTGATCTCCGTGCGTGAGTTCTTGCCGGTCCAGATGTATTCAGACGGGCTGAGCGGTTGGTTCACGCGCGCCGTGCTCCACTGGTTCGTCTCAGCCGGGGCGACCGACACCTCGCCGGACACATACTGCACCACGGCGGTTCGGCGGGCACCAAAATAAGGAGCCGGCGGCCGGTACTGCGCATTCGCCGGGAGCAACAAGCCCAGCGAAACCAGCATGAGTAATGAGCAATAACTAACTTTCAGCGGCAACTTCACAAGCACTTCCCTCACAGTGTGAACACGCAATTGCGATCAAAGTCGCACGTTAACATCCGAATCCAGAGATGCGCGGTGGATCGGAGAGGCTGGCTACACCAGGAAAAGCATAGACCGAGGACGCTGCCGGTCACCGGTTTCCGGCTTGCTCGGCTGCCTTCATTACCGTCTTCTTCATGCGCAGCTCTCCGGCCCAGTAAAGGCTGATCTCATGGCCCTCAGGATCGTTAAGATAGGCGTGCCGCCAGCCCCAGGGCATCATCTGCGGGAGTTGGGTGAAGTAGAATCCACGCTTCCGCAGCTTCTGGCAAAACTCGTCGAGATCCGGCACCTCGAAGTACAGGCGCACGCCGTCGCTGGCAACTGCCGCTCCCGGACCCGCCTGATGCAACGCGATCGTGCCGTCGCCGCCCGGCGCACGCATTCGCGCGTATACCGATCGGCCTTCGTGACGAAAATCTTCGATCAGTCTGAAACCGAGCCAGTCACGATAGAAATCGATCCCGCGCCCCACATCTTTCAGGTAAATCATCGCGTGATTGAAGCTGAGCTTGCCGCCGGACACGGGCGCCGGCTCGACGGTGGCGGCGCTCGCTTTTTTGGCCGCAGCCCTGGTTTTCTTAGTGGCGGCCGGCAGAGGCTTGCCCGCGGCGCCCTTCCTGGCCGCCTTGCTTACCTTGCGCGCGATAGCTTTCTTCCGGGCGACCTTCTTCATAGAGTCACCGCAACGGCAAACTGGCTAAATGGCGAAAGTATGTTCGGCGCAAGCAGCCTTGTCAAGCTGGATCGCCGCAGTGCGTCATCGCCAGGAGTTCGTGTCGAACGGCGTCCCATAGCGATCGACCATGGCAACTTCGGACAGACTGCGACGTTGCACGGGGCCGAAGTTTCGTTCCGGATAACCGATCGGCATCAGCGCAAACGTTCTGTATTCCGGCGGAAGGTTCAGCACCTGCTTGATCTCTTCTTCCGCAATCGTGTGATTCGTTGTGATTACAGTTCCGAGTCCGAGCGCACGACACGCCAGAATTATATTTTGTATCGCCGGATAGATGCTGGCTCCGGCAGTCCACGGCGCGGCTTCGCGCATGGCCGCCTGAACCTCCGCTGGAATTTCATGGGGAAGGTCAAACGGGGCGATCCTGAGGCATGGCACCAACAATAGCGGCGCGTCCGCCATGTGATCGTAGAGGTGCATGCCGCCCTGCATCATGCGGTCATATTCCGCGGCCGGCTGATTCGCCGGCCGACCCTGATGCTGATAACGTTCCAAAACCCAGCGGCTGACCCTCTGATAAATCGCGCCAATCCGTCGTCGCTGCTCCGGGTCGCGTATCACCATGAAGAGCCAATTCTGGCGATTGCCCGCGTTGGGAGCGCGAATCGCTGCATCCAAAATCTGCGCGACCACCGGCGCGGGAAGGGGGTCGGGTTTCAGCCAGCGCATGGCCCGCGCCGTGTACATCACTTCAAACAGCCTGCTGTCGTTTGCGGGCAGGTCGTATTGATCCGGCATTCGGTAACTCCATGAAAGTTCTCGCCGCGCTTGCCCTGGGTTGCTAGCTGCAAGAGCTCACCATGCGTAGCGAAATCATCTTAAGCCTACCCGTCCCGCCAGACACTCGCTGATCGGCGAGGAGCCGGAAATAAAGTGCCCGCCCGACTTTGTCGCGACCTTGGCCGGAACCGAGGTGACGCCGCTGTCTGAATCCGAACAGTGCTGGACCGGGCGGACACCCGTCTCCGCCACTCCCCAGGCAGAAGTCATTGATCTTCAGGCACATGGCGCTATTTCTCAATTGGCATGCCGCCTGCATCCACTAAAAGGGGGCTGTTCCGGCAAATCTCCCCAGATATTCGAGGTTGTACTCCTGATGCTGGCTGACCTGAAACTTGCGCTGCGGCAGCTTCGCCGCTCACCCGCCTTCACCCTGACTGCGGTGCTCACGCTTGCGCTCGGCATCGGAGCCACGACGGCCATCTTCACTCTGGTGCACGCTGTCCTGCTCCGCTCGCTTCCCGTGACTGATCCCGCGACCCTTATGCGTGTCGGGGACAATGAGCAGTGCTGCTTTAACGGCGGTCTTCCCGACTACCAGGAACCGGTGTACGACTGGTCGCTCTTCTCCTATCCCCAGTACGAACAATTCCGCGACCACACGCCGGGCTTTGCCGGCCTGGCCGCCTTCGAAGCGAGCGATCGCCAGATGGCCGTGCGCCGCACCGGCAGCGGTGATCCCGCCGAGCCCTGGTACGGGGAGTTCGTCTCGGGAAATTCGTTCGAGACACTCGGCCTTCGCCCCTACGCCGGACGGCTGCTGCAACCCTCGGACGACGCGAAAGGCGCAGCCCCGGTCGCGGTCATCAGCTTTCAGACGTGGGAACAGCAACTGGGACGCGATCCCTCGGTGGTTGGTTCCAGCT
>Ga0335073_10005979_pt1 | contig 17091 bp, 14 predicted proteins | sample Lox_Sample_22_FD_207093 | JGI IMG/M metagenome (GOLD analysis project Ga0335073, IMG submission 207093) | Soil microbial communities from Loxahatchee National Wildlife Refuge, Florida, United States - Lox_Sample_2.2 | ecosystem: Environmental > Terrestrial > Soil > Wetlands | place: USA...
ATAATCTCGGCGTGGACGGCGACGCGATCCAAATTTGAGATCACCGCGATTCTGCAGGAGGCCAAAATACCTGCCTTCCCGAGTATGAACAGCAAGGACCTCGCCGAGGACCCGCAACTCAATGAGCGTGGCTTTTTCGAGCGCCTGTCCCATCCTGCGGTCGGCACCCAAACGCACGCCGGCATCCCCTGGCTATTGACGAACAGTCCGAACGGCGTTCGCACGGCAGCCCCGACACTCGGCCAGCACACCCGTGAGGTTTTGCGCAATCTACTGGACTACTCAGACGAAAAGATCGAGGCGCTCACGCGCAACGGCATCCTCGCCTGAGACATTCAGTAACTAGGCATACGGTCAATGAATTGTTATGACATAGGCCTCGCTTACAGCCTGCGCAGCAAAATTTAGAGAACTGAGGTAACATCAATGGCCATCAACACAGTCGCCGGCAAACTCGATCCTAGAGAACTGGGGTCGACCCTTATCCACGAACATCTCGCAGCCGGGATGCCGGGATGGGAGTTCGACAACCATCACTTCGACCGCAAGCGCGAGCTCGCCAAAGTCGTCGAGCGGCTCAAGGAAATCCGCGGCCTTGGCATCTCAAGCATGGTCGACCCCTGCCCGATGGAACTCGGGCGTGACCCTGAGTTCGCCGCCGAAGCCTCGGAGAAATCCGGCGTCAAAATCGTCATCGCCACGGGCGTGTACAACGAAGCGCTCGGCTTCCCGATGCATTTCCGCATGCTTGAACCTGACGACATCGCTGAAATCTATGTGCGCGAAATCACCGAAGGTATCGGCAAAACGGGAATTAAAGCAGGTATCATCAAGACCGCGACCGGCGGCGTGCCCGGATGGACGGTGGACGAGGCTATCACGAAGAACGAAGAGAAGGCGCTGCGCGCTGCTGCACGCACCCAAAAGGCTACCGGCGTCCCGATCCTATGCCATAACAATGAAATGTCGCCGTTTGGCCGCGAAACCCTCGATATCTTCGAATCCGAGGGCGTCGATTTCAACAACGTACTCATCGGCCATGCCTGCGGTGTCGGTAACATGCGTTACTACTTCGATATTCTCGAGCGCGGCGCGTGGCTTGGCTTTGACCGCTTTGGGATCGAGCCGATCGCTCCCGACAAGATGCGCCTTGCTTCGCTAGTCGGCCTGCTCGCGGTTGGCTACGACCGCATCATGCTCTCGCACGACGCCGTCGCGTGCTGGCTCGGACGTGAAACTCCTGCCGTCAAGAGGATGATGGACGCGTCTCCAAATAATAACTACGCACACATCTCAAAGAATATCCTGCCGGCGATGCGCAAGATGGGTGTCAGCGACGAAAAAATTCGGACACTGATGGTAGACAATCCGAAGAACTACTTCGGCGGCCACTAGAACACGATCCTAGGTTGAGTAAGCGAATTAGCGGAGATAGGGTTCGTCTTCAAATCCGCGCGACTGTGAGGCTGCGAACTAGCCGCACTGAGACTTCGTCTCGCATTTGAGAGAATGTGGAACCTGGTGGGAGGCGTATGGCGAAACCAGATGCTTCCCACCTACCATCAACTGACTATTGCTTTATTCTCGCGATGACAGCGCGAACGTGAATTCGAGAGCATCGACTCCCTCTGCACCACCCCTGATATAGTCGACTGTCAATTCATCCTTCGCGCCGAATACGGCATCGGAGTCTATGTAACGATCGCCCGCTATATACAGCGCGGTCGTCAACGTCTCGTATCCTTCTGCGCTGATTAGAAAATGGATATGGGCGGGACGGAAGGAATGTCTTCCTTCGGCCCTCAGGAGTTTGCCCACTGGCCCGTCAGTCGGCACCGAATAGCTCATCGGCTTGGTCGTGCGAAAAGCGAAACGTCCATCCGGTTCACTCCGGAAACGCCCACGCATATTTATTTCCGGCTGATTCGGATCCTGCAAATCGTAAAGGCCATTTGCCGCTGCCTGCCACACATCGATTAACGCATTCGCGAGCGGCTTACCGTTGCCATTGATTACTCGCCCTTTGACTGACAATGGTTCCCCTTGAGTCAGATCATGAGCGATACTCTCGCCATTCTTTAGCTCCGGCATACCAGGCCGATAAAACGGTCCGAGCAGGCTCGATGCCGTCCCACCGTGATCGCTATTCGCATGCTCGATCATATCCACCAATGCGCTGAGCCCCAGCGTGTCCGACAACAGGATAAATTCTTGACGCTTGTCATCGCTCATTTGACCGGTACGTGTCAGAAACTCGATTCCCGTCGTCCATTCGGATGGTGTCAGCCGCACCTCTCGCGCAAAGTCATGTAGATGGCGGGTCAGCGCGATGACGATCTCTTTGAGCCGCGCATTCGGTGTATCAGACAGACGCGCCGTCGCTTCAGCAGTTATATTCGCTTCACTCAAAAGCTTCATCTTACTTGCTATTCACTGTGCCTTCCGCTCGTATCAACTCGCGTGCTGCGGCTTCAACGACCGTTCCCTTGAAGAAATCTGGATTGACCTCAGCCTTGGCCCGCGCGGGATTCGCGAAAACAAAGTCGCGAAAGTCATCTTCTGTGATAAGTCCGTGCTCAGCCAACTCCCACGCCTCTGCTGCAGCATCACGCATATCTGGCAAATCCCAGTGTCCTATATCTGAACTATATATCGCGTTGAGACGCGCGCCGAATGCGTTCTTGCCACGATCGAACGCCAGCGCCGTTATGCGATCGTCACCCTCGCAGCCGAAGTAGAACTTCGGCACGAAAAGATCGCGAATATCAGTCACCGTTTGGATTTGACAGCGTGACCATTCATCATTTGCCGCCGAATCCTCGCGCGCACCCCACAGCAATTGCGAACGCTCCTCGATTGGCATCCGCTTTAATTCTCGACGGTAAGTGCCGTACTCATCGAACAACTGCGCCATCAATTGCTCGTCGAGCTTCGCTGGATCGAAACGATCGAGGACTCGCGGATTATGCTTCTCCCAATGGCCGGCGATATCCCCAAGCAAGCTGGAAGCCCATCCCACTCCACCTTCGAGGAAGCCAAATCGCAGTTGCGGAAAGCGCCGCGTCACGCCGCCAAAAAACACCGCCTTACAGATCGCTTCGCTCGACGCGGCGAAGTGCCCAATATGGTTATACATGAAGTTGCTAATCGAATTACGCAGCCCGATTCCGGCAGACGGCGAATGGAACGTCGGCGCTACCTTAAGCTTTACACATTCAGCCCAAACCGAATCGTAATCGTATTCACTATCGAGGCACAGGCTGTCCAGCCAATAAGCGTAGCGCCGCGCCGCTCCATCAGCCGCTGTGATTGGCCGCCGCACCCATGCAGCCATTACCGCTGCCTTGAGCCCGAGAGTCGCACAGTGTCGCAATTCGGCGATCGCCTCGCCCGGGGTGTGCATCGGAATTATCGCCACCGGCGTGATTCGATCGGAGTATTCCCGGAAGATATCCGCATTGAGATTATTGAGTGCGCGACAGGCGACACCGCGTAATTCATCGTCGCTGAGATGGAGCAAAAACAGTCCGAGGCTTGGATAGACGATCGTGAAATCGATACCCATCTCGTCGAGCCGCTGATGCATCAACTTCGGCAATGAACTGGTGGCTCGATCAAGTGTATTTTTCGTTGGATGAACCCACCAATGCGGCCGCGGCTGCCGCTGCGCCCGACGTTCTGCTTCCGTCAGCCGGTACCATCTGAAGGAGAACGGGCTGTCGGGCAGAGATTTCAACCGTTCGACGGCAGAGTCGCCGCCAAGTTGCCTGAGATAGTCGAAAAACTCGGGCTCGAATTCCGCCACATGGCCGTCGGAATCGATTATTGGATGATTCAGCTTCGCTCGAATTGCCGCCGAGCGCGATTGTTTTCCGTTTGTCGAGCTCATCTGGCTATTCCTATGTAGAGTGGCTATGCGCTCCGCAGGTTTTAGAAGGCGATTGGGTTCGCCTTGAGCTTGTTGCTTGCGTACAGTTCGGGCAATGCCGGATCGGCGTTTTCCCACACTAGTAGCATCGAGCGCTTGGGCGACATCCCCTGATGGCGTATGTCGGCCGGCATTGCCGCCACATCACCAGCCTTCATGATTACGCGCGCTCGCGCCTCACCGGTGTCTCTATCAGCTACTTCCCAATGTATCTCGTCGCTTAGCTGAATGAACCATTCAACACGATCATTGCCGTGAATTACCGGCAACATATATTCCTCAGTCGTTGGACAGAACAAACTGTCTTTGACGACTGAGCAGACCGATGGGTTCCACGTGACGTCCGAGCGCGAGAGGTAGGCAAATAGGTTGAAGGCATGTACGTCATGCTCAAAGCCTGGTTCAGCATGAATTTCCGGTTCGTCCTGTGGTACGTCAGCGAATTGCCGATTGATGCCGTAGCCATTCATATCGTTGCGTAGTGGCGTATCATCCGCCGCCCCGGTCATGCGCTTGGCCGTGACGCGCTGGCGTTTGACCGCGTTCTCGTTGCTTCCGCGCTTCGGGCCGAACGCACTACCTGTCTCACCGGGCGCCGCAAACGGATCGAACCCTTCATTAGTCCAATCTTGTAACATCGCCTCGAAGACATGGCGCGCTGTTTCGCTGTCGAAGGTCTCGGAGTGATCCTTGCCAGTATCCCGATAACTCGCATTGTATGATCCGGCGAAGATATCGACGGTACCATAGTGGTTTGCGGTGCCGAATACTTCGTCGAAATTGACAATGCCGTAGAAGAAATTCCATGCTACGTCACGCATCAGCGCTTTCAGAAAACGATCAGCAGGAAGTATGTGACCGCCATTCGGCCATTCGACGTGCACAAAGTATTCGTCGCGCTTAAATATATAGTTGCCGAGGATGAAGCTCTGGTAACCCGCGTCATTCATCGCCTGGGTTGTTTTTCCGGACATTTTGTCGCCTCGCGCCGCTTCCTTCGTTCTATCTCGATTCAGAGAACTGTTCCTTATGGCAGTAGACAACGGCCAGCGCTACTTCTGGCAAATCTCCGCCCAGCGCTCGACGGTGAGATCGCCGGCGATCGTCTGTATCAATATCACCGCGGGTTGCTCGCTGTTAAATTGGTAAGCTGAGCCTTTGGGTAACAAGGCCATGTGGCCGCGACGCGACTTGATTTGACCCATCGCACGGCCGCGCGGGTCGCCTTCCAGCAGCGTCGCTCCTTCATGTTCAGGCGAAACGATCATAATGTCCGGTTTAACCAGGCGGATGGCAACTTCACCGTCCATCACTAGCGCTGCTTCATCGTGGGCACATGCGTACCATGGCGAGGTGCCCTCAGCCCTCACGACTTCGACGACATATTTGAGATTCCGTGCAATCGCGATTCGTTCCCATCGCTCCGCCTTGCTTGCTACCTCGAAAATATTCGTGAAGGCATAGTTGCGCGGATCGTCTCTAATGGCCTCGACACCACCTTTCTGATATTGCCGAAGTGAGCCAAATTGCGTGTGATATGCCATTACGCGATCCTCTTATCGCTCTTGAAGCGTGGGGCACGGAAATCCATCAACTGCTGGCTGACCAGATCCGACCAACTACGACCATCCGCTTCTGCGCTAACACGCGCTTGAGCGCGATGTCAAACCTGTTCTGCCAGAAACTCTGTCGGCGATTTCGGCTCGATATCGCAAGCGACTCGTCATTGCCTTGGCACATCATTGACGCGGATGACTAATGCGCATCGCCTGGCCGAAGCTTATTTTCTCCAGATTACAGCTCGAGCATGAGGACTACTCACTCATCTTATTGGTAGTTGCAATCAAGCTTCTACTGCTATGCTTCGGCGCATGGACCTATCCAATTCAGTATAATGAATCGCTCGGTTCCTTTTCCGACGTGCTGAGCTTATGGCACCGGTGGGACGCTACTCACTATATCGAGATTGCCCACAGCGGCTATCAATCCACCGGTGAGGCACGTCTGTGGCTGGTCTTTTATCCGCTCTATCCAATCCTGATCCATCTGACGGCGTTGATAGTAAGAAATGCTCTGTACAGTGCATTTATTGTTTCGTCCGCAGCGTCGATTGCCGTTGCAGTTTTGATGCGGCGTTTGGTAGCGATTGATTTTCCCGAACCGATCGCGTCGGACGCAGTATGGTTTCTCTATATTTTTCCAACCTCCTATTTTCTTCACGTTGATTACACGGAGAGCCTCTTACTTCTCCTCGTTGTAGGGGCTTTTTTGGCCGCTCGCCATCGCGATTGGCCGCTCGCCGGCGTGCTTGGGATGCTTGCAAGTCTAGCCCACGGCAACGGTATTCTGTTAGCTCCGGCGCTTGGGCTGGAGGCACTCCTCAGCATATGGAGGGCGCGCCGATGGAGTAACGAATGCTTGTGGTTGGGCTTGGTACCACTGGGGCTGCTCGGCTTTCTATGGATTAACTATCGAGTCACCGGTAGCGCCTTCGATTTTCTAAACAGCGAAGGCCATTGGGCCCAAGGACTAGTGCCACCCTGGCGGGGTATCGGCGGCACGATCGGCGTGATGCTGAAGTACAGTCCAAATGAGGCGCAGATGATCGGCACTCAAGTGCTCTTCTATATGCTTCTTGCTCTCGGCGCCTGTGTCTACTCAGCAGTCAAGCTGCCTCTATCCTATACAGTCTGGAGCACTGCGAATTGGCTATTGTTCGCTTGCACCTCATGGGATTTGAGCGGCCCGCGCTATGTTCTGGTTATTTTTCCAATCTACATTATGTTCGCCGACTTTGGCCGCCACCGCCTGTGTTATCAGCTTATAACTATATGGTCACTGATCTGGCTGGGTTTCTTCGCGAGCCAATTCGCTGCGGGTCATTGGGCCTTCTAGTTAATCCAGCCGCCTAAGCATCGATTAACTCGAACAGTTGCGTCCACTTTTAGGTCCAGCTTAGTTAAATTCGAGCGTCCCCCACACTGCAACGTCTAAAATGCGACGGCGGCACCCGCATTACCACGGATGCCGCCGAAGGTTTGAAACTGCCGGAGAAGCTTATTCTCTCAGGCGGTTTAGTGGACTATTTGCCGGTGCCGCTCAAAGTGATGTTCAGCGGTGCCTTGGTAGTGCCAATGACAGTGAGCTTTCCAGGGCGCGAACCCTTGACGTCTGGCGTAAAGACTACATCGATCGTGCAGTTGCCACCTGCGGCTACCGTCGTTCCCGTGCAGATATCTGCGGTGGTCCCGTAGTCTGCTGAGCCTTTTCCGGAGAAAGTGATCCCACTGATCGAGATCGGAGCCTTGCTATTGTTCAGCACTGACACTGACAATGGAGTGCTCGGAGTGCCGACCGCTACCTTGCCGAATTTCAGCGATGTCGGCTTGGCCGTCAACGATACCGCCGTGCCCGTACCCGCAAGCTTGACCGGCAGCGTAGGCTTCGTTTCGCTATTGTTGCTGACAGTCAACGAACCGGCGCTCTTGGCGACGGCCAGCGGCTGGAAGACTACCGTCATTTGACACTTGCCATTCGGCGCGAGCACCTGACCGTCGCATCCGTTGTTTACGAAGCTGTAGGTACCGTTGTTATCGCCCGCAAGGCTAAAGCCAGTGATGGTAATCGATGACGGGGTTTTTCCCTTCTTCGGATTGCTCACGGTGATGGTCTTGGGCGGACTGACAGCGCCGCTCGAACCGAACGCCGTAGCCGGGAAGGTTATCGACGCCGGACTGATCGTGAGCGTACCCGGCACAGGGGTCGAGCTAGCCGTCGGCGTTGGCGTGGGGGTCGGCGTCAGCGTGGGTGTCGGCGTTGCGGTGGGTGCGATGGTGGCCACTAGCTGATAGACGCCCTTCCCGTGCGTGCCGATGAAGATCGCATTGTTTTGATTTTCTTCGATATCGAACACCGGGATCGCCTGCAGCGTCCCTAGGTTGAACGAGGCCCAGGTATTACCGCCATCCAGGCTCTGGAATACGCCGATATCCGTCGCGGCATACAGTGTGTTGCCGGTAGTGTCAGCCTGATCGACCAGCACCCGCAATACCGGTACGTCCGGGAGCGCGGTCGAGGGCGGGTTCGAACATGCCGTACCGCCGTCGGCTTCGGCCCACGTATTCCCGAAGTCCGTAGTTTTGAAGACGTGACCGACACCTGTACCGGCGCTACCGCAATCGAATCCTGAGAGGCTCAAGTAAGCTGTGTTCGGATTGTTGTGGTCGACCGCAATCCCCGTTGCTTGCGTCGAACCCTGCAACAAGGGAGACAGAGTTTGCGTCGGTGCGGTACTCCACGTGCCACCTGCCGCGTTGTTGGTCGTGTCCAGGTTCAGCGTAGTCGTATTGCTCACTACGAACTGATCGGTCTGCAAAAACGGATCCGCCATCGACAAAGCCCAACCATTGGTGTGAGACACAGGCTCGATATCCTGTATTGCGCAGGTCCCGTCCTGGCAATTGCCATCCGTCAGATCATAGTTCGCTTGTAATACCCAGTTGGCTCCGCCGTTGTTTGAGACATAAACGGCGTGCCCGCCGAAGAAGACTCGATGGGAAGTTGTCGGATCGACCGCAATTGGCGGATAAAAGGCAGCTCCCTCATCGCCAGCAGAATTCATCGCTGCGACGAGGTTTTTTGTAGGAGCAGTTGAAGACCAGGTAGCTCCGCTTGCTGTCGAATTGGCATTGTTCGAGAAAGCGAAATAGATATCCGAGAGGTCGGTGGTTCCAGTGTCCCAGTTATCGTTCGAGGACGTATGATAGGCGTAGTTCGGGTCCGTCGGATCGTACATCGCGAACCCGCCGTCTCCAGCCTCAGAGGTTGGGAAGAACCAGTTTGACGCTGAGCCTTGATATTGCTCAATGCCCGCACCCTGGAAACCTGCGATCAACAGCGAGTTGTTGGTCGGATTAGGGCCGACACTTTGTACAAGCGTCGTATCAATTGTGGTGTTGAGAGAGGTGAAGGTGGTATTCAAGCTCGTCGCCGGATTGAAGCTGTACATGCCGCCGTCATCCGCCAGGAGCATTTGAGCAGTCGCAGGATCGTAAGCGAATGCGTGTTGATTGGCTGCCGCTCCACCCTGGGTGGTGTTAACGAGCGGCTGCCAGTTCATGGTCGATCCAGTGTTGACGCCTTTGTAGATGCCGACGCCGCCAAAGAACACCGTATTCGACGTCCCCGGTAAGACAGTCAATGTCTGGCTATAGAAGGAGTTGACTTGATTGTTGGGGTTGTTGCCGTCAAACGTGACGCCCCCGCTGCTGAAAGACGGCACAGCCTCTTGGACCAGAGTGGTACCATTGGGCGAATACCAGAAATTAATGAAGGCGTTGCCGTCAACGTCGCCCATCATGAAATATGCGACTCCAGACTTGTTGGTTCCCGTTGGCTGGCCGATCGCGATGCTTGAGCGGCTGCTACCCGGAATAAAGGACGTGAACGTCCCACCTTCGTTGGTTGATTTAAATATGCCACCGGAATTGGTGGAGTTACCCTCCAAGCCATCAACCGCGACATACAGGTTATGCGAGCCGCTGGCGTTAACGGCAGGATCGATCTCGACGTCATCTACTGGACAGGGGTACGCAGTGCTCAAGATATAGCAGTCGCCCAGTGCCGTCGGCGCATATTGCGTCCAAGAGGCCCCGTCGTCTGACGATTCCCATAAGCCCGCCTGCGTGGCATCGCTCTCGACGATACTTGCATCAGCGCGGCTGGCGCTGGAACCCCAGGTGGCACCGACGAAAATAATACCGTTCGCCGGATCCAATGCGATTTTAGAGACGGCTACCGCGCCGTTGGCGAACGACGCCGGCATAATCTGAGACCAGGTGTTGCCGAGGTCGCCCGAACGGAAGACTCCCGCGCCATAATAATCATCGAGGTTCCCATTGGGATTGCCCGTCCCGACGTACACTGTGCTCGGCGTGGTCGTGGTGTCGATTGCGATAGCCCCGATCGCTTCGCTGGGCTCACCGTTGAAAATCTGGCTGAAAGTCAAACCACCATCGGCGCTCAGATAAAGTCCACCATTCGCCGATCCGGCAAAAATATAGTCTGTGTTATTCGAGGTCACATCTGCCGGATTCGTGTCGACCGCTACTGAAGTGAATGCTCCCGCTCCGGGGTGTGGAGGACCAAACACGACTCCTGGGGCAAAGTAGGTTAGCAGACTGATCGGATCTGGCCCCAGGAAATCCCATGAGCATAGTGCGGCATCGCTACACGCGGTCGTCGCCAAGGTTGCCGAAGCCAGTTTACGCGCCGATCCGGATGAGTCTTGTTCATTGACCTGAGTGATTGCATCCGTGAACCCGCCGGCGGGCAAGCCGTGAGCAAAGCCTTGTTTGGAGAGCCAGTACGTGCTCTGGGCTTTCAGTTCCTTCGCCGAAAAGGGAATATGCGTGGGACTGGTGGCAAGCGCGGAGCCGCCCGTTTGGGCACTGGCGCCACTATTCCGAAGCCCGATGGCAGGGATTGTTAAAATACAACCAATCACCACTAAAACTAACCATAGCCACCTGGTCGACCCTCGTTCCCGTTTGAAACGCTTAATCACGGAAGCCTCTCTTTCCCTGCTTGGGGAGCGGAATAAACTAAGCCGCCACACGAACGCGCGATAGCAGGGCGATTCTATAATCGCTCCCCTCGTACCGCGCTGGATCGTTACGGCGAATCACGACAATGTTCTTGTAATTCGTCACGGCCACATCGAGCCGCTCAGCTCTTCTTCTTAAATTAGGAAGACAAGCCTGCAAATCACCCAAAGAGCCCGAACGCATCGCCGCCGCATCAACGCGGCGGCGTTTCAGATCTTCCCGCATGTGCTGCGTAACGGAGCCCATCGTGATCAGGAGCGGCTCCTCTCGTGAAGCTTGTCCGAGCCGCGCGAATTGGACGGGATAGCAGAATTAGCGCTGGCAAACACCCGCGCCGCGGCTGCCTTGTCGTTCGCGGCCTCCTTCGATGATCGTGCAAGCTCGACATCGATGACGTCGGTGACCACATCTTTGGGGAGTGCGCCACTCAGATAGTAGCCGTTAATCAAGATCGTCGGCGTACCGCTGAAACCCAACGCCTTCCCCTCGTTGATGTTCTGCGTGACCACCGCCGCCTGGACGCCGGAATCCAGGCAACTGGCGAATTTGGTTTGATCAAGCTTCAGATCTGCTGCGGTTTTCTTCAGGCCATCAACCTGCAATTCGTTGACAGTCGTGCTCGCAAACAGTGCGTCGTGGTATGCCCAATACTGGCCTTGCTGGCCGGCGCACAATGCAGCTTCCGCCGCCTTCTCTGCGTATTGATGCATCGGCAAAGGGAAGTCTTTGTAAACGAACCGAATGCGGTCGCCGTATTGCTCTCTGATACTCGCCAAGGTTGGCTCCATCTGATGGCAATAAGGACATTGATAATCGGCGAACTCGACGATAGTTACCGATGCATCGGCAGTACCTACTGAGGGCGAATTGCCGGGCGTTACGTCAAGCCGTGGCGGCAACAGCGCGATCTTTACGCCTGCCGCCTTACGCAGGGACTCGGTGTAATCGTCGAGGCCCTTTTTCTCTTCGAGTTTCCGAACGTGCTCTATGATCTTTGGGCGAGCGTCAGCATAAGGCATCTGGGTCTGCGCCCCGAGATAATAAATCTTGATCGCCTCTTCGCTGGGGTCTTTGATGCGATCGTCAACATGCTTCTTGGTCAACTGATCGACCGTCAGATGCTCGCGGGCGGCTTCCTTTGCCAGAAGTTGATCGTCCACAAATTTCACGGTGGCAGTTCGCTCGGCCATGAACAGGCCGAACTTGGACGAAAGAATTTTCGATTTCGCGCCTAGAATTTCGTCCGGCTGTGCCTGCTCGACTTGGCCTAAAGTAATCTTGCCGCCCCCCACGATGGCTGCCACTTGGGAAGATGCGACATCACTTTGAGCCGACTCGGTATTGGTGTCAGCCTTCACGATGCGAGGGTATAGCCCACTCAACATTACTAAAGCACCAATAAACACACGTGATTGCGCTGTCTTTAACATAGGCACCGTATCTGCCTTCGGTTCTCTCTAAATGACTTTGGGGATTACGCGGAGAGTTTGGGTGTCGCCGCCGGACAGATCCGGCGGCAACAGTTGGTTAGTTAAAGGATAGAACTACTCTTATTGAACCGAAACAGACGGATCCGACCAGTTAGACGGGTCGCAGACGCCGTCGCCGGTGGCACCGATCTCTGAGCCAAGCACGCCCAGCGCATTCTGGATGGTGGCCAGATTGGCCGCATCCGGGTTGCCGTCGTCGGTGAACGGGAGCACGGTCGTGCCCGGCCACCAGATGCCATCGATTTCCGCCACGGTTACCGTGGAGATCCAGGCATTGACCGCAGTGATAGGCGTGATGGCCGCCGCTGGATCGCAAGTGATCCCTTCAGTCGTCGACGCGAAGGGGCTGGTGCCCGTGTTCGGCGTGCCCGAGATGATCTCGATTACTCCAGCCAAGCCGCCATCAAAGGCGCCCGCATAGAACGGGTTCTCAACCAGACTGGACGTGTAGAACGAGTAATCCTTATTCGCGCTCAGACCGACCGCACAAGATTCCTGCAACTCCTGCGTCGTATCGAACACATAGATGAATGCGCAGGCATTCGCACCCGAGACGTTGTCCAGACGAACGGTACCATCGTCACCGCTGCCCCAATAGCCGAGGTCGAAATAGGTCGCCAGAAGCGGTCCCGGACCGGTTCCACCAGTGCTGCTGGAGATCGCGGCCTTCAGCTTCGCGTGAGCCGGCGCAATCGCCGAGCCTGCGGCTACGAGAAGCGCGGCACCGGCGGCCACCCGCGCTGCTCCCCCTAGCAATCCCTTAACGTTGATGCTCATATCCTTCTCTCCTCCTGTTGGCCTTCCTGGGCGGAATTGCACCAGAAAGAACGTTTGAAATATTGCCTCTCGCGAGGCAGAGCGAAACCGGTTTTAGGGCGGACGTTTTTAGCTTTTGCGACGCTAATGCTGCGCTGGCCCGCCTAACATCGCAGTTTAATCTACACACATCTTCGTTTAAGCACAGCAGGTTGTTTGTTAATTTGTAGCGCTATAGGGGCATCGATTTGGCTATTTTTCACCTTACGAGCGCTTTTAACCCAACGGAGTACTTATTCTGCCAACTGCAACACATCTGAACACTAAATTGTTTCATATCGCATCAAGCGTGCTACCAAGACACGACGAGCCACGGCATAGTTAGTTGGCTCTCGCCCACGCCTGGAGGACTACCCCGCGAACGCCCCGAGCGAGTCCGGCGAGACCGCGATTGAGGGTAAACTAATCGCTCCTCAGGCCGCCTCAAGCCAGACTTAAGGCGTAAGCGCCACCGCTGCTGCAATTTACAGAATTTTGGCGCAAAACGCCAAAGGTCGCAGCCTAAATCGAAGGGATACCGAGTTAATTTCAATTAACAGCGATTGACATAAAGAAAAGTCTGACTGAAACTGAAGCGTCTCTGCACAAGCCATTGCCCAACTCTGGAAAGATAAGCATGCGCGCCATCGAACAGCGCATCACTAACGCCGCCGCCTCAGCTAACTCGATCCAGGGGCGCCAATCATCGGTTTCCACTATTGCTCAGCGTCCCCGTCCAGCCATCGCTGCCGACGTGCTCGAACGCCTCCGTTCGCGCATCAGCCACTGGCATTTGCCGGAGAATTTGCTTGAAGAGCTTTTTGGGCGGAACTCTCTACTATCGTATTCGCGAGGCGCGACGATTTTTCCGCAGGGCTCGCCAGCCGAAGTCGTTTTTCTTATCCATAAGGGCCTCGTGAACTTGTATTCCTACCAGCCCGACGGTAGCCGGGTGCTGATCCGTCTGGCCGGCCATGGCGAGCTGATTGGCTATTGCAATACGCTCGACTCCAAGGGGCGTGCCGTTCATATCCTTGAGGCTGTCAGCCGCACAGGATGCCAACTCGGGATGCTCACGCGCGATCAGCTTGGCAACGTCCTGCAAAGCCTCGACTCCAGGACCTTGATCCGGCTGATGGACGTCCTCAACTCGGCGTGGTCCGGTGAAATGCTTCGTTGGGCCACCTGCGTTCTGCGTGATTGCCGCGGTCGTCTGGAGTTAGTCTTCGCGGATCTTGCGCATCGGCTAGGCGCGCACGACGCCCGCGGTATCGTGTTGTTGCCCGAACTCAGTCATCAGGACTTGGCCGAAATGACGGGCTGCTCACGCCCGATGGCTAGCCGCGTCATCGCCGAGATGCTCAAACAGGGTATTCTGGCTCGGCAGGAAGGCCACTATATCGTCCCGGCCGGTTCTGAAATCGAGGCGATGCTTCCGGATTATAACCCGTCGCGCGTCTGAACGGCCTGTCTCGCCAAGGCAGTTCCAGAAAGGCTTACCGCATCGCGGCAAGCCAGCATTCTCTTGCGCGTGAGCGCCACTTGCGCGCATCGTTGAGGGCTGTGAACTAAAACCTTTGGAGGCTTCCTATGAGTGTTGAAGAGAACAAAAAGATCGCAGCGGCTTTCTTTGAAAATCTGAGCAGTGGCAATGGCGCCGCGGTGATGAACGCGTTGGCCGACACGGCGACGTGGTGGGTTGCAGGTAATTTCGCCTTGTCTGGCACCAAGACCAAGCAGCAGTTCGCCGAATTGGTCGGCAGCCTCGGCCCAAAAATCGACGGCCCCCTAACTATCAGGCCCACCGGGGTCACCGCCGAGGGAGAACGCGTCGCGGTCGAAGCTGAATCTCACGCCAAAATGAAAAACGGCAAAATCTACCACAACCAGTACCACTTCTTGCTTGAAATTCGAGACGGGAAGATTCAGTCGGTCAAAGAATATCTCGACACTACGCACGCCGCTGACGTCCTTTGCGGTTAAGACGCAAGCCGCACAAGATCGCCTGATTAAGCTGCCGGAGCGTAACGCGCCGGCAGTCGCATCTGAGGCTTAAGACCGGCGTCCAGCGTAGCGAGATCGAGTTCGGCACTTGGGATTTGCTCTTTCCGGCTCACACGATGGGGAGTTTTCGACAATGAAGGCTTACGTAACGCCTAGCGTTTGCTGTTGCCGCGACCGTTGGGATGTCTGCGGATAACCAGTGCAAGCCTACCCCGACGGGGTTGCGGCAAAGCAGCCAGGGACGTTGCCGCTAGTACGCGCCCGCGTGGATTTAGTGGGGGCCTACGCAGGATCGAGCCTGGCGCAGTAGCAAGCTTCTGGCGTGCGGCGGCCTCTTTTTTTTCAGACAGCTGATCGGCCTTGAGCATTCCGAAAAATGCTGCGTCGGCGAGCACGACCTTTAGCAATGCAAAGACTACGACACACAGGGTCATCGGCACAGCTTCCGCCCATGAATCCGAGCCGGCGACCACCACTGCCACAGACATAGCGACCGCGGTGAGTGTGAAAGTTCCGACCAGTACGACTAGCGAACGGCGGGATTCCTCGGCTTCGCGCGCCGATTTTGCCTTCGGCTTTGATGCCACCGCGCGGCGGCGAGCTAATTGTACGACCGAGCCCATCGGATCCTCGTCCAGCCTTGCTTGGCGTTAATTTAGCCGCCGGATCACTCTGTTTTTGCTGATACCACCCGGCGGCCCGTTGCCGTCACAGAGGTGGTAAGCGCTATCTTCGCCGCATCGATGCAGTCTTGTAAAGCCCGCGCTAACATAACCGACTGGCCGCGGTGAGCGACAGCGTTCGCTCGCAAACCCGCCTGCTACGAATCCCGAGCCAAGCGGTTATAATACTCTGGGTGCTGCGCGTTTGACCTACAGCGACCCGCCACCCCCGGCCTTGTGGAACCCTCGTACGCCCATCCCACCGTCGCAATTGATTACGCTGCCGGTCGCCGTCGAAGAATTGCTCTCCGAGGCCAGTAACACATAATGGCCGGTGTAGTCGCGCGGCTGCGGCATCCGCCCAAGCGGGATGAATTTCTGCACAAACTCGTCCTGTGGAATTGACGAAATTGAGCGCTGCTCCATCCCCAACGCGCGCGGGCCTCGAATATCGGACGGTATGGCACCCGGCGCCACCCCATTCACGCGGATTTTTGGCGCCAATTCGAAAGCAAGTTGCCGGATCAGTCCGACCACCGCATGCTTCGACGCGGTATAGAGCGGCCCACCGCCCGCCACATAAAAGCCAGCGTTCGATACAGTGAAAATCATATTTCCGCGCGTCTTGAGCAATTCCTGCACGACCGCTTTCGCTCCGAGCATGTACCCCTTGACGTTGATTCCGAACAGTTCGTCGAAGGCATCGCCAAGCTTCTCGGCAGGGATTTTTACTAGAGGAACTGAGTAATCCCAAATTCCCGCATTGCCGACGAAGCAATCGAGGCGCCCGAAGCGCGCGACTGTATCCGCTACCGCTCGGTGATTGTCTGCATAGCTCGTTACATCTCCGGTAATGGCTATAATCCGGTCGCCGAATTGATCACTCAGCTCATTATTCCGATCAGGCGATCGCTCGAGTACTCCGACGGTCGCGCCTTCTTCGATAAAGCGTGCGACGATCGCACGTCCGAGGCCCGAACCACCACCGGTCACCAACGCGACTTTACCTTCGAGCCATCCCATCTTCACTTCCTTTATCGCTGATGCGGGCCTCGATGGCGTGCTTGCACGAGGCTTAGACGCATCGCGTCTCTCTCAAGGCTCTCGCTAAAAGAAAAAACTCATGTTGCGGGCTATGACTACGGTTTGATCCAGGACGATCATGCGTCGTGCGATCAGCCATCGCGTCGGCGCATCGATGCGCCGCAGCAAGTCATGACGCATACCTGCGAAAGTCTCAATTTCGCGCTCGAGCCTCCCGCGATATAACAAATAGTAGCACTGGGCTTCGTATTCATCCGGATTCACCGTGGCTTGCGCCACGATATTACTCACGAAATGGCGAGTGCGAGACGATGGATCCTCAGCCCATGCCGTCGTCGATTTGAGCCGCTTGATCCGCTGTCCGAGGCTATGTTTGGTCTCGTCGAAATGGAATGCCCCGCCCGGCCCTGCAAACTCCTGCGCCGCTTCACGCCGCAAACGATTGTACCGCGTAGGCATCACATACTGGATATCGTCAGCCAGTAGCGCATACCACTCATCCCATCGCCGGTCGTCGAGCAGCCGCGCTTCATAGTAGAGAAACTGCGCAATCTCATGATGCA
>Ga0335073_10005980_pt1 | contig 17091 bp, 11 predicted proteins | sample Lox_Sample_22_FD_207093 | JGI IMG/M metagenome (GOLD analysis project Ga0335073, IMG submission 207093) | Soil microbial communities from Loxahatchee National Wildlife Refuge, Florida, United States - Lox_Sample_2.2 | ecosystem: Environmental > Terrestrial > Soil > Wetlands | place: USA...
CGTATCGCAGGCCGTAAACAATGATGCGCGGGATGAGACCTGATCTTGTCAATTTCGCTCCACATGAGCTTCTCCCGCGGTTCCAGATCCGCGTCCGCTGACACCAGGCGAGCGGATGGAACCGAGCGGATTCAAAGCCGACCGCCTGCAGGACTGCATCAATGACCTGATGGCTCTCCAGGCGCTCTCCGCAGTATGGAGAGGTCGAGAGATCGACGGGATCGGCGGCACACTGCTCGACGCGCTGATATCCGTGCTGCGCCTGGACTTCGTCTATGCGCGCTTGACGGATGCGGCCGCTGGATCGCCTCTCGAAATGGCGCGCTTCGCTCAAGCGCGCGAGCCAATTTTATCTCCGCACGCGCTCGGTCAACTGCTCAGCGATTGTCTCGGAGACGACTGTTACGAATGGCCGTCGCAGGCCTGCCGTCGAATCGAAGGCACGGATTATACGGTGGCAACCTCGCGATTGGGGTTGAGTGGCGAATTCGGGGTGATAGTCGCGGGATGTCAGCGGACGGATTTTCCGCAAGCGACCGAGACCCTGCTTCTCAGTGTCGCGGCGAACCAGGCAGTTGTCGGATTACACGAGGTCCGCGAACGAACTGCTCAAAAGCGCATCGCCGACGATCTGGATCGGCTAGTCGCCGAGCGCACCGCCGAACTGGCCACGCTCGTCGATAGCATTCCGGCCTTGGTAGCCGTCATGACCACGCAAGGCGATGTCGAGTTCATGAACCGGCAGATGCGGGAGTACTTCGGCAGGACGTTGGAAGATTTGAAAGAATGGACCATGGATGGCGCCGTTCATCCTGACGATCGTGAAGACGCCGGCGCTGTCTGGCGGCGCGCTATCGAGACCGGACAGTCGTGTAAATTCGATCACCGCTTGCGGCGCCCCGATGGCGTCTACCAATGGTTTCAGGCCGCCGGGCTGCCGCTGCGAGGTCCCGACGATCGCATCATCCGCTGGTACGTGCTCCTCGCCGATATTCATGAACGCAAAATTGCCGAACAGAGACTGCGTCAGGACGAAGTAGAACTGCGCCAGATTACCGATGCCATCCCGGTCATCGTTCACGTGTTGGACGCGGATGGAACCGTGCTTCATGTCAATCGAGCGGCGTCTGACTACTTCGGTGTCGCTTGGGAGAACGTGCCGGTCACCGACCATCTAACTCGCTTCACGCATCCTGAAGATCTGGAAAAGCAGGATTGGCCGGAGGCGATGGCCCGCGGTCTGCCCTTTGAGCACGAGCTTCGAGCAATAGGAACCGATGGCGTATTTCGCTGGTTTCTGGTTCGCTGCAATCCTTTGCGCGACGAACAGGGACGCGTCATTCGATGGTACGCGACCGGGACCGACATCGAGGACCGCAAGCGAGCTGAAGAGAGAACCCGCAACGAAAATCTGGCGCTACGCGAGGAAGTAACACGCTCCTCGATGTTCGAGGAAATTGTTGGATCCGCTCAACCTCTGCGAATGGTGCTGGCACAAGTCGCCAGAGTCGCTCCCACTCATTCCACCGTTCTGATCTCAGGTGAGACCGGGACCGGAAAGGAGCTGATAGCACGGGCGATCCACAAGCGCTCGAATCGATCGACGCGGCCCTTCATCAGCGTGAACTGCGGCGCCATCCCGCAATCGCTGATCGCCTCCGAACTGTTCGGCCACGAAAGAGGCGCGTTTACTGGCGCGATGCAACGTCGCGCGGGCCGGTTTGAGGCTGCCGACGGAGGAACGATTTTTCTTGATGAAGTCGGCGAGTTGCCCATGGAGGCGCAGATCGCCTTGCTGCGGGTATTGCAGGAGCGGGAATTCGAACGTATCGGAGGCGCCGAAACGCTCAAGGTTGATGTGCGCCTGATCACGGCGACTAATCGCGACCTGAAACAAGCCGTGAGCGCGGGCATATTCCGGCAGGATTTATTCTATCGGCTAAACGTCTTTCCGATCGAAATACCGCCGTTGCGTGAGCGCGCAGGTGACATTGCCTTGCTCGCCGAGTACATGATCAGTCGCTACGCCAAGCAGGCCGGAAAGAAATTCAGCGATATCACCAGCGGCACGCTCGAGGTATTCCAGAAGTACCAGTGGCCTGGAAATGTTCGCGAGCTTCAGAATGTAATCGAACGCGCCGTCATACTCTGCGACGGACCGACATTTTCGGTTGATCCGACCTGGCTCAGGTGGGCCCCGGCGGCGACCCTCAATTCTGCCCCGACGGGCCTGAGTGCCGCGCCCGAGAGTGAGAAGGAATGGATCGAGGCCGCCTTGGCGGAATGTCGTGGGCGAGTTTCGGGGCGTTCGGGTGCAGCAGCCAAACTCGGAATGCCGCGCCAGACGCTGGAGTCAAAAATCCTCCGACTCGGTATCAACAAGCACCGATTCCAGACCTGAGGAATCTCCATATTAAAACTGAGCGGGCAGTACTGCTGATTTGTCAGCAATTGTTCGGCAATTGCCGAAGACTCGAGGTACTTCGGCAGGAAACCCCACTTCGCACAAGCAAAATCGCCTCGGCCCGTTAATTGCTTCGTCGGTCGGCATTGACATTCAAGATCGAAACCGTTGCGGGCCCAAGCCGGCTGATCATCAGGCTGATCGGTCGGTTCGATGCCGATTCACTTCCAGAACTCGAGGCGCAAATCGCGTCGGTCCAGGGCAGCGTTGAGTTTGAAATGGAAGAAGTGATGTTGTTGGACGTCGAAGTGGTCAGGTTTCTAGTCGCGTGTGAGGCGCGAGGAATCCATCTTCGAGGCTGCTCGGCGTACATACGCGAGTGGATGCGTGGCCAACAGGACAGCGGCATTGATGAATAGCTCATACAAATCGAGCGTTAGTTGCAATTTGTCTGCTGAGAGCAGTTCGATAGGTGGTGGCAATGTCGTTACAAAATACTTCTTCCAGATACTCAGTAGTCTACCCCTCTGAGTCCGCACGGATTGTCGGCAACAACCGGAACTCGATTCCCGCAAAAGCCAAACAACTTGGCAGTTATGGCACCCTGCTCGATCGCCTGCGAAGCGGCAATCAGGATGCTTACGAAGATTTGGTGCGAACATATGGTGGCCGGCTATTGGCCACTGCGCGGCGTTATCTGCGATCGGAAGCAGACGCTTGCGATGCTGTCCAGGATGCGTTTCTATGCGCGTTTAAATCGATGGATAGCTTCAATGGTAATTCGCAACTATCAACCTGGCTCCATCGGATCGTGGTGAACTCTGCCCTTATGATCCTGCGTGCCAGGCGCCGCAAGGGCGAAATGGATAGCGTCGAGATCGATGAACTTTTGCCGCGGTTCGATACCTCTGGCAACTGGATCGAGCAGAGGCTCCTTTCAATGCCGGTTGACCTGGCAGTTGAAGCTTCAGAAACCAGGGCCATCATCAGACAGTGCATCGATCTTTTGCCGGATAATTACAGGACCGTCTTGATTCTGCGCGACATCGACGAACTCGACACAGAGGAAGCCGCAGACTTGCTCAATCTTACACCCAGCAGTGTTAAAGTTCGGCTTCATCGCGCCCGTCAAGCCCTGAAGGTTCTATTGCAACGCTATCCAGACTTCCTGACTCCATAGATAAAACCTTTGCGACCGGGAGAAGGATTTTATTCCGCGGCGAACCAGCTTCGCGTCGCACTAATCACGCGGCTTCAACTCCCGACCGGCAGCGAGCCGATCGGGCTCGGCAGCTACTGAAGCGCGCCGGAGGCTACTAGTTCGGTGATGCGCGCTTCGTCATAGCCCAGGAGGCTCTGAAGTACATATTGATTATCGCGGCCGACGGCAGGAGCCTGTCGCGGAGTTCGCGCGGGAGTACGGGACAATTTGCAACGTGAACCTTCGACCACGGTTTTGCCCTGGATCGCGTGATCGATTTCGACGAGATACCCTCTGCTCGCCAACTGCTCGTCCTCGCAAACTTCTTTACTGTTCTGAACCAAAGAGGCTGGCACGCCCGCGCTTTGGAGCAATTTCTCGGCTGCTTCAGCTTCAAATCGAGCGGTCCATTCGCGGATGATGTCGTCCAATCGAATGCGATTACTCAGGCGGCTGGACACTGTCGCGAAGCTCTCGTCGTTCGCGAGCTCATTATTCTTCATTACGGAGCATAGACACCGCCACTGTTCATCGTTCAAACAGGCAATTGCTATCCAGCGGTCTTTTCCAATCGCCGGATAGACGCCATGCGGCGCACAGTTGAGATCGTCATTTCCCAAGCCCTGGACCACCCGTCCGTTCGCAGCGCAGTCGAGTAAGGCCGGAGTGAGAAAATGCAGAGCTGACTCGGCCTGTGATTGATCGATGTATTGTCCCTTGCCCGTGCGCCTTCGGTAATCCAGTGCAGTGAGAATTGACACTGCTCCGAATCGCGGCGCCAGGTAATCAGTATAAGCTCCGAATGGCCCCGAAGGAGACCGATCAGACCAACCGCAAAGATTATAGAAACCGGAGACGGCTGCCGCCATGTTGCCAAAACCGACGAAGCCTGACATGGGACCCGTCTGACCCATCAAGCAGGAACTTAGCATTATGAGGTCAGGTTTGACCGTGCGCAGAGATTCATAGTCGAGCTTCCATGCACGCATCGCCTTGGGCGAAAAGGATTCGCAGACTACATCGGCCCATCGCACAAGATCCAGCACCACTTCCCGTGCCTCAGGCTGGTTCAAATCGAGGCCGAGCCCCAGCTTGCCGGCATTGTAGGTACCGAACAGCCCCGAACCATCATGCGCAGCTTGATTTTTATAAAACGGACCGACGGTGCGAGATCCGTCTATTCTACTGGTAGACTCAATTCGAACAACTGTCGCGCCATAGTCGGCCAGCGCTCTGGTTGTGCCCGGTCCCGCGAGTGCCCACATGAAATCCAGGATTTTAACATCCGCAAGCGGCAGCATCAGATTATTCCTCTTCGCGTCAGGTCTTGAATCTTGCTCGCTGAGAGTCCGAGTTCCTCAAAATAGATTTCGTGATTATGTTCACCGACTAACGGCGGCCGACGGCGATAAACGATAGGTGCTTCACTGAATTTGGCGAACGGGCCAGGATACGGGAACGATCGCGCCAACTCCGGATGTTCGAGCGCTTGCCAGTACTGTCGAGCTTTGAGTTGAGGACTGGCGAGCACATCACTAACTGTTGCGATAGGCGCGATTAATAGACCGCGCTCGAGCGCGACAGCGAACAGGTCGGCCTTCGTTCGAGTGGCAACGAAGCCAGCGATCAGTACAACTATCCTCTCGTATTCTTGCATCGGCTCTTTGCCGCTTGCGAGCATCGCGCCGAATTCGATCCAGTCCTTATCCCGAGTGGCAGCGTCGCAAGCTCCCTGCTCGTATAGGTAGTTCATCAGTCTTTGAGTAAACACCCCAAGCTGACGCCCGAATAGAAAGCTGAGCGTGATGTAGCCGTCCTTCACTCGCCACACGAGCGGCACACGCATCGCTCCCACTCGCGCTCCCCCCGCCATTCGCCTCGCCTCCTCGGCCCCCAAGCGGAACGCGAGATTATTGGCCTGAGTAGCCGCAGTTACCGATTGCTGCGCCGACACGTCGACGTGCTGTCCGAGGCCTGAGCGCTGGCGTTCATGATTTGCCACTAGCGCACCCATCGCGGCATCGCCACATGCGTGAAGATAAGCTTGCGGAACACTGACCCTGATCGGTGCCCGGTCTTCATCGCCGCAGAGCAAGAGCGGGCCGCCCGCGGCGAGGATTACGAGGTCACTATCGGCGTAAGATGCTTTCGGTCCAGTCTGACCGAACGGGGTGATCGATACGTAAATGATCCCACGATTGTTCGCAGCAAGCTTGTCGTAACCCAGATGACGATCGCTTAGATAACCGGGATTGTAGGATTCAATGAGAAAATGCGATTTGGCGGCGAGTCGATAAAGCAACTCTTGCCCTTCATTTGTTTCGAGATCGAGTGTGATGGCTCGTTTGTTGCGATTATACGACCACCAGTAGATCGAACGATCGGGATCGGGGCGATCCTCAAAAAAGGGGGCGAGTTGGCGCGCTGGCGACCCTCCCGGCGGTTCGATCTTGATAACGTCAGCACCCAGATCCGCCAGAATCTGCGCGCAAAGCAACCCCCGCTCCGTCGTCAGATCGAGCACTCGATACGGACTCAGCATCGCGTCGTCTCCTCGCTCTCGAACAAGACGCTTTTAGCAGAACTCGAGGCAAATCTGGATCAGTGCGTATCTTAAAAATGGCGCCGCTAAACGCAGGTCGAGATTCCTCGATCCCGCTCACCCTCGAATGTGGGCGCAATTCCAAGGCGGTCTATGGGGTCTGTGTCGGACACCATAGACGACCTCGCAACGCTTACAGGTCAGATGAAGTTCTGCGCCGCCGCAATACGTAATCGCTTCGGACCTGGATTCTCTAAACTCACCTCACTGGTTAACCGCGCACACCGGCGCGCTCGCATCCGAGTAGTGCGGAAACTGTCCTGGATTGGGCATGCGAGTAACCTTTTTCGCGATGTTATCGGCATAGACCAATGCCGGCTGCGAGGTAGGCGGCTGCCAGGGATTTCCGCCCGTACCATTGAGCCAGCTATTGGCAGTACCGTCTCCGCCAAATACCTTGCAGTTCGATACGCCGGGTATATAATTCGAATCATTCAGGACGATCCGATAAGTGGTGCATCCTTCCTTGGGGCAGTTGTAGTAGGACTCACCGGTGCTCAAGGCACCGGCGTCCGTTTTTTGAGGACAGAACTCCGGATCCTGCGGGTTTCCTTTGCAAATACCAAGCGGCGACGGACCCACGGCGTTCGGATCGGATTGGTACACCCATAAATAGAGCATGCCAGTGCTGGTATCGTAAAAATATTTGTTCAAATCAGGGAGCTTGGTTGTCATATCGACCGTGTTCATCTCCGTCAGACTTTTCGCCTCAGTCAACGGCGGAGTATCAATCGGGAACACGCAGGACACCTGCCCTTGCCGATCCGTGATTTGAGTAGTGCCTTCGGGGCAGGCGCTATTCCCTTTCAGAGCGATCCCCGGAGAGGGACAGCCGGTAAAGTCGGCGTTGCTCGGGAGCGGTCCCAGCGGTCCAAGGTTATTAAAGCCTTGTGTATCGAGGTTGGTGCACCATTGTTTAGCATCAATAAGCTGGTTCAACTGGTTGTAGTAACTACGCAGAGCAATGTCGTTAGACTGAACGCTGCCGCCACCCCACGATCGATAGCCAGTCGAGATCTGGAATTTGTCGGCCGGGTGGTTTCCCGCCGTGTCGGTGTAACAGATACCTAGTTGGAAGTAGAATGGATTGGTGGAGCTGATAGTGGGCTTGACGGTATCGACCAGGCTGACATCCACGAGACTGCCTATTCCCGCTCCCGTAGGTCCCGAACCCGGGAAATCGTAGGGATCCGCTCGCACCGCATAGCCATAGCCGCTCGCGACCTTCGGTTCCCATACGCCAAGTCCATTGCGGCTGTGGAGCGACATCGCTCCATGCTGGTTGAAGTCAATGTCAGTCTTGTAGAAGGTTAACAACTGTGACAAGTCGCCGTTTAAAGGCGGGACCGAGTTAGGAAACTTGTTGGGTGTCCCGTCGTTTTTGGAGTTTACTGGAAAGAGCGGAGACTCGAATTCCAACTGACCGATTCCGCTCGGCACCATCGCAGCGGTCGGACGGCCCTCCAGGTCCACATTCTGCTGGCCTTCGGCCCGGCACTCATCCACCGAATTGGAGGAAAAATTAAATGGTAGATTGTTGAGCGAAACCGGGAACGCAGGTTTTCCATTTGGGTCCATCACCTCGTATCCGCTCAGCGTTCCATCGAGATCGAGGATCGAGGTGTTTTTGTCGCCGTCGTTGAAGGCGGCGATATTAACCAAATCGGTATAGACCTGGTGGCGAAAATTTACATTCGTGAAGTTGAGGTTCTTGGTACTAGCCGCCACCGGGTAAGCGCTCTGATTGCTGTCGAGCCACCCGATCCCGGCGTCGCCTTCGTAGTGCGTGTAGTTGTTGATGAAACTCCATGATGCAACAACGGCCTGGTCGGCTTTGGTCCACAAAGTCTGGGAAGGATCCACCAAATAGTTTACGAACCGGTCCTTCACTATCAATGGCGGACCGTCATAGCTCATAAAGCCGAACATATTCTCGTCCGGAACCGGGTAGCCCTTCTCGGTAAATTCGCCGCCCGTAGCCGGACCGGATTGAGGAACGGTCTGGTCAATGCAGCCGAATGTTCCGCCACGAACCTGCGCGCCAGCGACCAATATCTTCGAACCGCAAGGCCCAAATCGGTCGACGTTGTTGGTGCTGATCCCGACCATGGTTGACCGACTCATTAATGACCAGACGCCGGGATAGTTGCCGTCGGCGCCACCCGAGGTCACGAAGGAAATGCCGCGGCGATTCGTGGCCAGGCGCCCCTCATCGACAAGATAGAAGGTCGGCCGTAGCCAGATCCCGCGATAACGGATTCGGCTAAGGGTGAGACCATCAAATTCATCCACTACCGGATGATTGGTAGTGTTATTAGGCGGGTTCTGATATTGAGCGTTCTCATAACCGGTTATCGAATTCCCGGTGCCGAGCTCGAACTGCTCGTCGTTTAATCCGCGATAGCAACTATGGCCACGGTTGTTCTGAAAAAGGCCGTATTTTGCCGGATTCTCCACTACATATTTCGGACCGATCGGAATGTATTGCACGCCGTTCACATTCGCGTCCTGCGGCGACTCGTACCAGTAAGCTGCGCCGGTGTCCTGGCACCCTGCAATTGAATTGTTCATGAGCTTCGCGCTGGGATTCAGCAGCCAGAATCCGCTGGGCGGCTCAAAATAGAATGGCTTTGAAGTGTTGCCCGGATAGCAGGTGGGCGCTATCTGATTGTCGGGCACCCCTGCGAGTATAACTTTTCCTTGCGCATCGAAACCGGCCGCGCACTGGCCGCGTGTCGAAATGGCTGCTGACGTGAGACCCTGGGTCGAAACGAACTGAGAGTCCGCATCGAAGATATTGATCTGATCAAAAACCGTGTTCGAAGGCGTACCGTTGGGCGGCGTGAACATGTTATCACCCACCCAATAATATTTCTTGATCAAATCCGCCCGGCTCATCTCGGCAGTCGTGTTCACATCGAACGAGTTGCTCATTGCGCCGATGCCAACGTTGCCGTCGAAGGTGATATTGTTTTCGTTGCCAACCTCTTCGTAAAAAATATGTCCCGTGATACGTGCGCAGACGTTGTTGGTATATTTAACATTCTGCGTCGAATGAACCGTGATGCACTTGTTGTAGCTATGATCGACGCTGTTGGAATCGACCAGGATTTTCTTCGCGCCCAGATCGCCATCGAGGTGGAAGTGGATTGGATAGCTGCCGAGTTGCTCCTTGCCGAACTTTTGCAGCTCGACACCTTGCATCGATACTTCGGTCAACCCCTGGAGAAACTTCAACTCGCCGCCCCAATGCTTGCTGCCGGCAGTCGAGTCAGCGTCCGAGGTTAGCAGGATACTGCGGCTGATCAGCGCTACTTCAGCGCGCTCGTCGACTCCGAAGTTCAGGTTTTGCCGTTGCGTAGTGCTTGAACCTGCGTCGTAGTTGCCGGTGGACGGCACGCCGGGGTTAGCTCCGCCAAAGTGATAAAAGGCGAGCGGTTGCGAAAGCGTTATTTTCGACCCGGTGCTGCCAGCGGTGGGATCCTTGCCGATGCTTTGAATCTGAACGAACTCGGTCTCCCACGGGCTAAAGCTGGTAGTGGCAACTGCTATCCAATCGCCCGGCTTCCATGCGGCAATCCCCGCACCGCCTTCGTCGGCGTCCGTTCGCGAGGCCGTATAAATTACATTGGCGGCAGAGGTTGGAGGTTCGAGAACTCCAGTCGAGCCCGCAAACTTGGTCGGATCTCCTGCAGGCTCGGCCAGATAAGTCCAATTGACGCCCGCGTTCGGAAGCGCGCCCGGCACCCCCTTGCGTCCAAACATCCGGATAATGCCGCCGCTTTCAACCTGGATTCCCTTTTGGTAACCGGGACAGGTCCCGTTTCCGGTTGCCCCTTTGGAGAGATCGCCGCACTGCGTTGACGGCGGCCGGTCTCCGGTGAAGGTCACAACCACTCGCGGACCAGCGGTTACGCTTGAGGCCAGCGTGCCGATCGGGCAAACCGAAGAACCAATCTCGAGCGTCCCGAATACGTCAATCCCGGTGGTAGTGAGACTGACCTGGCCGAGCTGAGTCTGGGTATCAGGTACGATCAGAGTGCCGCCCTTGTTTATGGTGATTTGCTTGTAATTGTTGGTTTTTCGGTCGACTACTACCTCTCCCTCGCAGCCGCGAGTCGCCCCCTCGCCGATCTTGATATTGCCGTTTCCATCGTCACATTTCGTGATCGATGTGCCGACCGGCGGTGCGCATGCAAGCAAACCAAGCGTCGGCGGTGTCGCAAGCGGAACCAATCCGAAATTCGGCAACGGAACGGTTAACGCTTTGGAAAGACTGGTGATCGTGGGGAATGCGAGCGTATGACTGACGAGCGGGCCGGCGTTCGCGTTGCCTGAAAACAGGATGATCGTGGAGAGCAGACCCAATAACGTTATCGGCGCAAACAAGGCCTGCCGCACCAGTTGAATCATCCTATCGATTGTACTCATTGAACGTATCTCCTGAGCATCTGACGAGCGCTTTCTGAGCGCCGGTAAACATCTTGCGATCGAGAAATTGGCAATTATGATTCAAGAGGTCGGCAACGGGAAGAACTTGACACCCGAACCATTGCCGCATTTGAACGTCGTGCTGGTTCCAAAGCAGCTGCCAGATGGCAGCGGGAGGCTGATCGAAAGCGGGCTTTTTCTTAGCTTCGCGAGATCGATTTGCGCCAGGTAGTTGACGGGTTTCTCGAGTACGTATCCCAGATTGTTGCAGACATCGATTGTGTTGCCGTAGGGAAAAGTCGCAGCGAAGAACGGGTTGCCATCGGGATCGTTGGGAATTGTGCTGCGAACCCCGCTGACTCTGCTCGAAGTAAGCTTGACGACAGGAAGTGAGGGCAAGTCGAGCAGCGCAACCTGGTTGCCACCCTCGGCGGTCAACAGCGCTTCGTGAGTCAGAGGATTTATCACGACCCCAGGCATTCCAATCGCCCCGGTGCCGGTATTGAAATTTATCGAATTGGGCGGCAGTGATTCATTGAGTGTGCAGTTCGCTCCCGACGTAAAGGATGCCCCGTTCAGATTGATGATCGTCGCAGTTGGGGAGCCGAAATTACCGGCGATCCAGATATGGGTCGTGGGATCGACCGCCAACCCCTCGGGATCCGCATCCAGCCCCAAGACGTTCTTGTCGCTCAGCGTACAGGCCTGCGATTTCGGCAGATTATCCGCAGCCAGCAGCGGGTCAATCGCGTCCGAGCTGGCGAGCGAAGCATTGTTTATAAAATCAACTGCGAAGTTACTCAACGTATCCTCTGACGGAAGAATTGGTCCGAAAGTGCGCGTCGAAAGGTTGAAGATCGCAGCTCCGGTGCAGGTGCCCGGCTTAGGACAATCCTCAGCATCGCTCATCGAAACCAGCGCCGTGCTTCTCACCGGATCGAATACCACGCCGTCGGTTTCCTTGGGCCGGCTGCCGGTCGGAAACGGTATGGCGGTTATCGCGAACGAGCTTTCGTTGATCAGCAGCAGGCTTCCCGTAGTCGAGCCATTGTCAGCCGCCGCGAGCAAAAGTCCATCCTGGATATCGACTGCCATGCCGCGGGCCAGCGCCATCATTTTTATGTCTATTACTTTGAGGAGTGCATTGGACTTGTCCGGATTGGCGCTCAGATTGAGCACTGCAATCTGGCCATGCGCCTCAGTATTGAGTATCGGCAGAGGCACGTAGCCGAGGTTGAGTGCACAATCGATTGCAACGAGGCTCTCGGTGCTGGGTGTCGCAGCCTTGCATCCTCCCAGTGTTGCCGCATACACGAGGAGAGCAACCGCGCCCAGTGCTTTGAGCGAACCGCCCACGGAGCTACGGTTGTGCTCGACAAGTCCAGGCTGATCTTTCGGCACCGCATCGCAAAATATCAGAGCTTCTGGCGTCATTTCGCATCACCTTTCTCGGCAACCGCGTAACGAAGCGGCGGTGGCGGTAATTAACTCGAGGCAGCGTAGCTCGCGCCACATCCGATGGCGTTGGCTTTTGGCGGGCGGGATGCAGTCCGGCAGACAAAAAGGAACGCGCCAAGCCCAACATGGAATGGGTGCCCATCAACCGCGAGCACAAAACGAGCTAGGGCACTTCTCCCCGGCGTATCGCGCGCCTCTGCATGGCCATTGGGCGACAAATCTAACATGAGCCGAGCGGGCGCTTTAGCGGAGGTGTTGAGGCATCAGCAAGCCAGTCCCCCTAACCGCGCTAATCTATGCACCTTTTCAGGGTTTGCGACAATGGCGGCCCAGCGGATTTGGGAGAGATTTTGGAACGCGGGCAAATCCAGCGGCGATCGATGTCATCTCCATCCGGATGCGAAAGTGAAAATGCAGGAGGCGGGACATTGATAAACTCGCCCTACGACTGGTTCCGCGACCGGAGGCGTCGGCTCGGCCTGGCTCTTCGAGTCCGCACGCAGGCGGATCGACGCTTTCAGGCTGTCAATCGATTGTGAGCCTATCGACGGCTGTGGCCTACCCCGCCGACTCGGGCTGGAGAAATCGAGCGGAATTCCAGAACGGCAAAGCCTTGGACCGGATGATGGTCGATGGCGCCCCGCCTAGAACGGCCGATCGCCATTAATCGTGACGCGTTCCATCCGGCGTTTTGCGCCCCGGTTATCGGCGACGACGCGATGCTGGGTGCAGCGGTTGTCCCACATCGCGACCGAGTTGACCCGCCAGCGAAAGCGGCAGCTGAAATCGGGGGACTCCATATGCCGATACAGGAATCCAAGCAGCGCGGCACTCTCGCGCGGTTTCATCCCTTTGATCGACGCCGTAAACGTGGTGTTGACAAACAGTCCCTTGCGTCCGCTCTCCGGATGAGTGCGCACGACGGGATGCTCTGCCGAGATTACTTGACGGGCTTGTTCGCCGCCGATGTGCTCGGTCTTGTAATCAGGGCGCGCGAAGGAGCGCGCGGTGTCGTGAATCGCGACAAGGTCGCTCAGCAAGCGCTGCATCGTGGACGAGAGCGCCTCGTAGGCGGCATACATGCTCGCCCACATCGTGTCACCGCCGAATTCCGGTGCCACGACGCATCGCAGCACCGAACCGAGCGGCGGCTCTGGCACGAAGGTCACATCGCTATGCCATGCCTCCGCGAGATACGGATGAGCCTCGTCGCTTTCGAGAACGACGAATTCCGGGTGCCCCTCGTTTTTGAGCGGTTGCAGGTAAGGATGAACCTGGAGCGTGCCGAAGCGGCGCCCGAACGCCTTGTGCTGATCGCGGGTTAGCTCCTGGTCGCGGAAAAACAATACCTGGTGTTCGAGCAGCGCGGCACGAATTTCATCGAACGTCCGATCGTCGATCTGCCCGAGATGAGCGCCGCCAACCTCGGCGCCCAAAGCCCCGGCGATGGGGTTTACTGAAATCCGCGTGAAGTCACTCATCTTGCGGTCACTCCGTTGACGAAGAATACCTCTCAATTGGCGATGCTCTCAAGTCGCGCAACACGAATCGAGCGCTTCGCGGCATGACCAAGAAATTAGACGTTTCAATCTGGCCTGCGTTCCGCCGGTGAGCTACGTTCTCGATAGGCCTGATCAAGTTCTTGCTTTTGCGGAGGCGCACTATGGACAAGGTCGAGACCATTGAGAAACACGTTTCTGGTGCTGCGGATAGAATTCCGTCAGCCTACGTTCCACCGTTCCAGCTCACGAAAGGTCAGTCCGCGCCGATCGCCGCCAACGGCGGTCTGTCCTACATGTCGCTCGATCGAAACGGCGATGCGGGAACTGCCGCTGCGACGCGGGACGCGCTTGACCAGCTTACAAAAGGCGAAGGACAGGCCGTTATCGACATGATCGAGAGCGCGCCTCCGGGCCCAATCAAGACCAAGTGGGGCATAGGGTTTCGCACCCAGTCGGAGTGCCTCGATTATATTCGCACGAACAACATCAAAGCTCCCGACGGCGGGATCGCGCTTCCGATGCGATACTCCGTCCACGAGGCGCCGTCGTACTCGATTGTTTCATCCAACGCGCTCTGGCGCGATCCGGCACACGCTGCCGATGCGAAAGCATTGCGCCAGGAAGAGCGGGATATCGTGCGCCGATGTCTCTATTTTCCAATCGTGTTGCGCGACGCGCGCCGAATCGGCGAGTACTATCCGGGACTCTCGCCCAACAGCCCGCAATGCATGGACAAGCTCGGCGTTTCGCTCGCTCACTGCGAGTCAAAGTGCCGAAACTTTTACGATGCGGCTGAAGTGGAACGGGTATTCTACCCGGAGATGGAGAAGCTCCTCCTGGAGTTTTTCCCTAACGCCACCGATGCGCTGGTCTACAACCACGACGTGTTCGACAAGGATTACAAAGGCGACCGCACCGAGGATCAGGCCAACAAGAATCCGGGCGTCAACGCCAACTACGCCTACCTCGTGCACAACGATTTGAACGACAATAGCGGGCGCGTGCGATGCCGCGAGCTGCTCACCAGGAACCTGCGCAACTTCGGCCGCGAGCAGCACTACACGGAAGCTCAGGCCGACGCGAAGATGTCGCGCCGCTTCGTGTCGATCAATCTCGCCAAGCCGATGGAGACTGTGCAGCAGAATCCCTTCGTGTTATGCGCCTGGCCCTCGTTCGCCGATCAACCGTACATCACCAACTACCGCGTCTATGACGATCGCGTCGGCGAGACCACCCGCTTCACGTATCGCCCCAACCACGAGTGGTACTGGTTCCCGCAGCAGAAGCCGACCGAGGTCTCGATGCTCAAGTGCTACGACTCGGTCACTGACGGTTCCGTATCGCGCTGGTCCTTCCACGCCGCGTGCATCGACCCGACCGCGCCTCAGGACGCTCCGTGCCGTAAGAACGTGGTGGTGCGATCGTTCATCTTCTTTTAGAGGTGAGCGCGTCGTCCCGGTGCGCTGCTTCAGAATCTCTCCTTGAAGGGTCGCACGTCGATATCCTGGGTCCATGCGCTGCGATCCTGATGCGCGAGGTGCCAGAACGTTTCCGCGATCGCCGCGGGATCGAGCATGTCTTGTTTTTTCAGCTGCGGCGCAGCTGGAACCGAGATCGCCTCACCGCCCTTCTGCCGGATCTCATCTTCGAAGCCTCTGAGCTTATTGGCGTCTCGAGCCACCAGGGCGACGCGATATTTTTCGGCGAATCTTCTCGCCAGTGCGGCTCCGAGTCCTGCACCCACTCCGACCGCCACAGCGACAGGTTGATCACTCATATCGAATCTCCACGGGCGACTTGACTAACTTCTATTTTGGAAGTTAGTCTCCAGTCAACAAAACAATCTATCCGTCATGCGCTGGAACGATATCGATACCGTGGAGTGCTCGATCGCGCGCGCCCTCTCCGTCGTGGGCGAGCGCTGGACGATGATGATCGTGCGCGATGTCTTCCTCGGCATTCGGCGGTTCGACGCCTTGCAGCAGGACCTGGGCCTGACGTCTCATCGCCTGTCGCATCGGCTCGGCAAGCTGGTGCGTGACGGGATCCTGGCGCGCGTTCTGTACGAGAAACGGCCGCGCCGTTATGAGTATCGCCTGACGCCTAAGGGCATCGACCTCTTTCCCCTGATTGTCGTGCTCAATTCCTGGGGCGATCGGTGGATGGCTGGGCGCGAAGGTGCTCCGATCGAATTGATCCATCGCAAATGCCGCAAGGTCATCAGGCCGCAGCTCGATTGCCCCGATTGCAAAGAACCGATAGTGCCGCGCGATATGAGTTTGCGGCCCGGACCTGCGCTGAAGAATCGCGGGTTGCCCGGCAAGACTTTTAAAGCTGTCCCAGTTCCAGACGAATTCAGAAGCCGCTAATCGGAGGACATCGCCTTGGCGAATATATATCGAATCCATGGAATCGAGCTTTCACCATACTCAGTGAAGGTGCGTTCGTACTTCCGCTACAAGGAAATTGCGCATCGATGGATTCCGCGAAGTCTCGATACCGAAGGCGACTACCAGAAATTCGTGAAGCTGCCGCTGGTGCCGCTGGTTGTGAGCCCCAAAGAGGAAGGCATCCAGGATTCCACACCGATCATCGAGCACGTCGAGGCACTCAATCCGTCGCCGTCGATTCATCCCACCGATCCGGCGGCCAACTTCATTTCGGTGCTGCTCGAAGAGTTCGGCGATGAGTGGGGAAACAAGTGGATGTTCCACTATCGATGGGCGCGCGAGGCCGATCAGCTTTCCGCTGCGACGCGGATCGCGCGCTCGCTGATGCCGGCGGCGGACGACGCGCAGTTCGCGGGCGGAGTTAAGATGGTGCGCGAGCGAATGGTTAATCGCGTATCGTTCGTTGGATCGAATGCGCAGACCGCGCCGCAAATCGAGCAGTCATTCCGCGATACACTTCCGCTCCTCGAAGCTCATCTGGCAGCGCGCCCATATTTGTTCGGCGGGCGTCCCGCGTTCGGCGATTTCGCGATGTGGGGACAACTATACAACGCATGGACCGATCCAACTCCGGGTGCATTGATTAATGCGACCTCGCCCAACGTCCTCGCATGGATTCATCGCATGCTGTGGCCACGGTCGGAGGGTGAATTTGAGCCTTGGAGCGCCTTGAGCCCAACCTTAAAGCCGGTATTGACTAGTCAAGTCGCCGCCCTGTTCCTGCCCTGGACGATAGCCAACGAGAAAGCGATCGACGAGAGCAAAGAGGAATTCGCGGTGGAACTCGCGGGCAAGACCTGGACGCAGAAGCCGCAGAAGTATCATGCGAAATCATTGGGCGCGCTGCGTACGAAGTATTCGCAGTTCCAGGCTCGCGACAAGATCGATCCGATTTTGAAGGATCTTGGTTGCCTTGATTTTCTTCGCGGCTAGAAGCGTTCGAGCCAACCCGATCACGCGATCGCTGCGAGGGCGTGCTCGAGATCTGTGATGAGGTCCGACACGTCCTCGATGCCCGTCGAATAGCGAACGAGGCCCTCCGG
>Ga0335073_10005981_pt1 | contig 17089 bp, 15 predicted proteins | sample Lox_Sample_22_FD_207093 | JGI IMG/M metagenome (GOLD analysis project Ga0335073, IMG submission 207093) | Soil microbial communities from Loxahatchee National Wildlife Refuge, Florida, United States - Lox_Sample_2.2 | ecosystem: Environmental > Terrestrial > Soil > Wetlands | place: USA...
TGGCCTTGCGGGCTGCATCGATGTCCACGAGCACCCGGCGCCACGCGAAACCGTGGTGACGCCGAGCGCTCCGCCGCCCATGGTCGAAGCGCCTCCTGGTTCAACAGCAACGGTGGTGACCCACTAGCCCAACCCCTCAACCATTCCGGCGATTGGCGCGACAGGCCGGGGGACCCAGGTCCTCCGGCCGGTTTGCTTGTGGCCCGTCGCCGCCGCTTGCTTTTGGCCTGTCACCGCCGGTTGCCTGTGGCCCGTCGCCGCCGCTTGCTTGTGGCCTGTCACCGCCGCTTGCCTGCGGCCCGTCACCGCCGTTTGCTTGTGGCCTGCCGCCGCCGCTTGCTTTTGGCCTGTCACCGCCGGTTGCCTGTGGCCCGTCGCCGCCCCCGCCAGCCTACCGCCGCGTGAACCCACGATGGCGCATTTGCAATGCAGCCGCGGCTTCTGCCACCCCTCTCCGCGGCGTAGGAACCGGCGGCGATGGACACTCTGCCGCTTGAACTCCCCCTCGCCCCGGCCACCGGCTTCGATCGCGAAGACCTGATCGGCCTGGGCGGCGTGATCGCCCTCGGCAGCACGCTGTCCTGGCTGACGACCACCCATCCCAGCGCACTGCCACCCTGGCTGCCGTATAACTTCTCGTGGGTGGAGTTCCTCGCCACCACGCTCGGCCTGTGGTGGTATTTCCGCGGCGTGGCGCGCGCCGCGCCCCAGAGCAAACCACGGGCGTGGCGTCATGTGGCGTATCTGGCCGGCATCGCCATCATCTACGCCGTGGTGCAGACCCGCTACGAATACCTGGCGCTGCACGAGTTCTTCCTGAACCGCGTGCAGCACATCTTCATGCACCACCTCGGCCCCTATCTGATCGCGCTGTCCTGGCCCGGCCCGTCGCTGTATCGCGGCATGCCGCGTCCGTTCCGCCGCATCACGGAACTCCGCATGCTGCGTGGCTGCCTCGCCATCGTCCAGCAGCCCCTCCCCGCCGCCCTATTGTTCGTCGGCCTGATCTATTTGTTCCTGATCCCCGGCGTGCAGTTCCACGCGATGATCGATTCCCGCCTCTATGCCCTGATGAACTGGAGCATGATCGGCGACGGGCTATTGTTCTGGTTCCTGGTGCTGGATCCGAGGCCGAGGGAGCAAGCCGGGCTCGCGTTCGGCACCCGCATGGTGCTGCCGTTCGCGGTGATGTTCCCGCAGATCGCGCTGGGCTCCTACATCACCTTCGGCCCCAGCGGACTGTACCGCTACTACGAATTGTGCGGCCGGCTTTTCCCCTCGATCTCGGCGGCCTATGACCAGCAGATCGGCGGCATCGTCGCCTGGATTCCCGCGGGCATGATGAGTGCCATCGGCTTTGTCACCGTGCTGAACGCCTTGCGCCTGTATGAGGAAAGCCTGCCCCCACCGGAGGAGCCCGATGAAGCACCCGACAGCACGCGGATCGTGGTCTATGCGTCGGCATGGACCGGTCGCCGCTAGCGCCACGCTTGCCCTGGCGATGCTGGCCGCCCCCGCCGTGGCCGCCAGCCCCGCATTGACGGTGTCGCATCCGTGGATGCGGTTCCTCACGCCGCAGATCCCAGCCGCCGGCTATTTCAAGTTGTCGAATGCCGGCAGCAAGCCCGCAGTGCTGTCCGGCGCGTCCTCACAGGATTGCGGCCAGCTCATGCTGCACCAGAGCATGGACAAGAGCGGCATGGCGGAGATGAAGATGGTCGCCGCCATCACCGTGCCCGCACACGGCTCGGTCACGTTCCAGCCCGGCGGCTACCATCTGATGTGCATGTCGCCCTCGGCGGCGATGCGCCCTGGCACCCACGTGCCGGTGTCCCTCACGTTCAACGATGGATCGTCGGTGACAGCGGATTTCCCGGTGTACGGGGCCAAGGGCAAATAAAATCGACAGCCGGCGCGTGTCCCGATGCGAGCCATCGATTTGTCAGATCTGCCACGCAGTGTCGGCGGCCGTTTCGCCCGAGCGTGCCATATGACTGACAAAACCAGATTGCCCGTCAACCTGACCGGCAGTACCGCACGGCCGGGTCAACCGATCGCTGACGCCGCGGCGGGGATCGGCCACCAGGCGGGCTGGCAATGCGCGATGACGCCGTTGCGAGACCGCCCCGGGACCGCCGCCCCGGGCCGGCTCACACCGCCGTGCGCCCCGGATACTCTGGATCGGCCAGGAACGGGTATGGGCCGGGGAATTGCTCCACATATACCGTGTGCGACACGATCCCGTCCTCCGGCGTCCAGCGATGGAGCTGGTATGCCGGCGGCTCGAACACGAAGGCGCCGCGATCGTCCGGGTGCAGCGACATCTCCACCTGATGCGCCACCGAGGGCGAGATCGACGCGATCGCCTGCCCCAGCCTGGTGGTGATGACACGGTGGTGGTGGCCGCAGACGATGCGCTCCACCTGTGGATGCCGCGCCACCACTTCGGCTAACGCGGCGGCGTTGTGCAGCTTGATGCGATCCATATGCGCGATGCCGCAGTTGAACGGCGGATGGTGCATGCCGATCATGGTCGGCTTATGCGGCACCTGCGCCAGCGTGCGGTCGAGCCAGTGCAATTGTTCCGCCCGCAGCTCGCCATGGCCGGCACCGGGCACCACCGTGTCGAGCATCACCAGGCGGACCGGGAAATCCTCCACCGCGTATTGCACATAGAACGGGTCGGCGGTGACGCCCGGCAGATGCTCCAGGCACCTGCGCAGGACCTCGCGGCGGTCGTGGTTGCCGGGAATGACATAAACCGGCGGTGTCAGATGGCGGCGGATCAGACGGGTCAGGATGGCGTATTCCGCCTCCAGCCCACATTCCGTGAGATCCCCGGTGAGCAGGATGACGTCCGGATGCGGCGTGAAGGCCGCGACGGCACGGAAGGCGCGCTCGACCAGCATGTTGGTCTCGGCGACGCGGTTGGCGGCCTGGCCGGGCGGCCGGACATGCAGGTCGGTGAGCTGGGCGATGAGCATGCGAAACAGCACTCTCCGCGGCGTGGATCGGCAGGGCGAGGACGCGTTTTTGCGACGGCTGCCGGACCGAAGCAATCGCGCGCGGGAGATTGCACCAGGACGGAACGCGTGGCGAGGCGGCGGCGACAGGCGGCGGCGCCGCATTGTCATCCGGCGGTAACGCGCTTGCCCAGCGCTTCGCGTGCCGGCTCCAGTGTCATGACGAGCACGATGACGTCAGGTGGAGCGGCGTGGTGTGCCGGCATGGCTCGCGCGCAAAGCGCGTCCGCATACCTGCCCGCCGCGCAGCCGCAACATGCCGCAGCGGTCATCCGCTGCGCAGCTTGCCACTGCCCGCAGGCGATAGCCGCGACGATAGCCGCGACGATAGCCGCGACGATAGCCGCGACGATCGCGGCGACGATCGCAGCGACGATCGCGGCGACGATCGCAGCGACGAAATCTGCCTCGGCAGCCAGCGCCGGTGGCGCATATCCGCCGACGGGATCGGCGGCGGATGCCTGGGTGCGGGCGGGGCCCGATCCGCCGCCGCGGGCAGCAGGGCTCCCGTTCGATGCGCGCCGGCCACCTCGCGATCCGCCCTGCTATGGCAACTTCAATACCGTCTGGTCCACGTACGGTTGCAGCAGCGCGTCGGCCTGCCGCTGCGCCGTCGCCATTGCCTTCTCCGGTGTGGTCCTGCCGGCGAGGATGGCCTGCACGCCATCCTCCAGCGCCTTGCGCACGGCCACCGTATCGTAGGTATCGAACCAGCCGCGCCCGGCCACGTTGAGTTGCTCCAGCGCCACTTTCGCGTTCGGGTGCCGAGCCATGTAGGCCTTCATCTCCGGCAGGTCGTAGGCGGCGATGCGCGGGGCAAAGTAGCCGGTGAACTGGCTCCACTGCGCGGCGATCTCCGGGCTCACTAACCAGTTAATGAGCGTCCAGGCCGCGGCCTGCCGTTCCGGCGAATTGCCGGCGGGAATCAGCAGGCTGCCACCGCCGATCGGCGCGGCATTGACGATGCGCCGCGGCAGGAACGCGACCTTGTACGGCGTCTTCATATTCTCTCGCACGAAGGACAGCGAGCCGGTGGACAGCAGCATCATCGCCGTCCGGCCTTGAAAGAAGGCGGTGGTCACCGTGTTGGCGTCGGTGACGCCGGGCGGCATGACGTGCCACCGATTCACCATGGCATCGATCAGGCCGACTGCGCCGATGGTGGTGGGCGTGTTGTAATACACCTGGCCACCGTAATTCGTGTCGTAATAGTCGCCGCCGTTCGACATCGCCAACGCGCTGGTGAGCCAGCCGCAATAATCATAGGTGCTCGGGAACATCAGGCCCCAGCGCGTGGTCTGGTCGCCATTGCGCCTGGTCAGCTTTTTCAAATCGGCCACCCAGTCGTCCCAGGTGACCGGCGGATGGTCCGGATCGAGTCCGGCATCCTTGAACGCATCGACACTGTAATAGAGCAATGGCGTGGAGTTCTGGAACGGTACGCCATAGACGTGGCCCGCCTCCATGGCATCGAGCTTCAGCGCCGGCCAGAACTCCGCCATGAATTGCTCCGGCGTCCTGCCGTCCTTGGCAATCAGTCGATCGAGCGGGATCGCGTTGTGGCGGATGTAATAGTCGCGGATGAAATTGGCGCTCATCAGCACCACGCCGGGAGGATGGCCCGCCTGGATCGCGGCGCGGGTCTTCAGGTTGGTGTCGTCATAGCTGCCGGTATAGACGGCGGTGACGTGGATGTCGGGGTGGGATTGGTCGAATTGCTCGATCAGCTTCTGCATCTCCACCGCGAGCTTGCCCTGCACCGGGACTGGGAAGAAGAAGTCGATGTCGGTAGCGGCATGAGCGCCGGTGGCGGCGCCCGCCAACAGTGTCAATGCGAGCAGCGCAGCGACAAAGAAACACCGGTCGAGCAACGCACGGACGCTGCGGGCACGCATTCGACCGAGCTTGCTTCGTCGCTGCGCTCCTCGCAATGACAGTGGGGGATACAAGGACACCGCGGGATGCAACGGCATCGCCGCACGCAACGAAAGCGCGGCCCGCGCGGACACGGACTTCCAGAGCCAACTCATGACTATCTCCCCTATTTTATTCCCGAGAAGGTGAAACTGGCGACGAAGCGCCGTTGGAACGTCACGAACACCACCAGCAGCGGTGCCGCGACGAAGAACGTGCCGGCGGCCATCACGCCCCAGTCGGAACCGGCTTCCGCGCCCGAGGTGAACGACGCCAGCCCTACCGTCAGCACCTGCGTGGATGGTGACGACGTCGCCATCAGCGGCCACAGGAACTCGTTCCAATGCGTGGTGACCGAGACGATGGCGAAGGCAATCAATCCGGGCCGGGCCAGCGGCAGCAATACGCGGAAAATCAGCGTCAGCACCGAGGCGCCGTCGATCATCGCCGCTTCTTCATAGTCACGCGGGATGGTACGGAAGGTCTGGCGCATCAGGAATGTGCCGAAGGCGGATGCGGCATACGGCGCCGCGACGCCGGCCAGCGTGTCGTAGAGGTGCAGGCGGATCAGCGTCGTCATGTTGGGCACGATCAGAATCGGCGGCACCAGCATGAGCTGCAACAGGAAGGCGTAAAAGACGATGTTGCGCCCAGGGAAGGACAGCCGCGCGAAGGCGTAGCCGGCAAGGCTGACCGTAACACATTGCACCGCCAGCAATCCGCCGCACAGCAGGATGGTGTTGAGGTACCACAGCGGGAAATGGCCCTCGTCCCAGGCTTCCACGAAGTTCGCCAGGCTGAATGGCCCGCGCGGGAACAAGGAGCCGATATCGGCCGCGCCGGCGACACCCGGGCGCAGACTCGCGACCGCCATCCAGGCGAACGGCGTCGCCCATAGCAACGCCGTTGCCAGCAGCAGCAGCCGTACCGGCAGACGGTCAGCCTTCATGCCGACCGCCTGCTTTCATGTGGTCAGCTTTCATGCGGTCAGCTTTCACACGGTCAGTTTTCATATGGTCAGTTTTCATATGGTCAGCTTTCGCACGGTCACCTCTCATGCGGTCAGCTTTCATAATGCGTGCCCCGCTCCAGGGTGCGCAGCGAGCCAAACGACAGCAGGAACAAAAAAGCCACGCTGACCACGGTCGCGGCCGACGCCAGGCCAGCGTCGAAATTCTGGTGCGCCTGCTGGTAGATGTAGAATAACACCAGCGAGGTGGCGTCGTCCGGCCCGCCCTGGGTCATGACGATGACGTGGTCCACCTGGGTCAACACATTCAGCAGCGCGATCACCAGCACGAAGCCGAGCGTCGGCATCAGCAGCGGCAGAGTGACATGCCAGAAGCGGGCCGGCGCGCCGGCACCGTCGATCTTCGCGGCGTCGAGGAAATCCTGCGGAATACCGGCCAGGCCGGCGAGAAAGAACAGCATGTAATAGCCGGTGTTCTTCCAGACGGTGATGGCGATGATGGAACCGAGCGCCAGCGACGGGTCGCCGATCCAGTTGGTCTGGCCGATGCCGAGCTTCGCAAGGTAGTAGTCCAGCAGGCCCGCTCCAGGCAGCAGGATGAAGATGAACAAGGCCGCGGCGGCGACCAGCGGGATCAGCAGCGGCAGAGCGATCAGTGTGCGCAGGATGGTGGTGAAGCGCGTCGTCTCGCGCAGGCCCAGCGCAAACGCGAGTGCGAGCATCAGGCTGGGGATGATGGTGCCGGCGGCGTAGAGGACATTGTTGCTGACCGCAGTCATGAAATGAGAATCGGCGAACAGCCGCGCATAGTTGCCGACGCCCCATCGCGTGGCGCCATCGAAGTTGCGTTCCGCGAAGGAGGCTACCAAAACCTGGGCGACAGGTGCGTACGTGAACACTACGAGAAACACCGCGGACGGCGAGAGCAAGGCGGCCGCCAGCAACAGGGGGCGGGCGCGGGCGCGCTGTCGCATCCCCAGGGTAGGACGCGGCAGGGTGACGATCGCTGTTGCAGTACTGCTCATCGAGGGCACACGGTCGGGTCCGGGGGTGATAGGCGGGGGATGGTGATCTGGGTGTGACAGATTGGTTGCGGTGAAATGACAGTGTCCCAGTTCCCCGCTCCCATTGCTCGGTTGCTGATGTGTCGGGATACCAGCGGATCGGCAAGCAGGAAATGGCCCAGGGCTGCCCGGACCAGGACATGAAGGATCAGGTCCTCATGGGATCGCGGCGTCAGTTGCTCTCTGGCACGGCGGCAGCGCTACTATGCGGCCGGGCGGCCAAAGCGTCCGACCGGGCGAGCGAAGCGTCCGACGGCGCGGCCGGGCCGGTGTTCCACCCGCTCGGCCCGGACGCGGACCAGTACGGAGCGGCACAAGGCTTTCCCGCCCAGCGCCCGTTCGAAACTCCGGACCATCGGGTCGGCGCGTTCAGTCACTTCGATGCCTTGTACCCCACGCGCCGGATCGCGCGCGCACCGGCGCAATGGGACTTCGGTCACGCGCCCGCCGAAATCGTCTACCGGTACAACGGCCGCAGCGCCTCCGTGTCGGACTATCTCAACCGCAATCCCGTCACCGGCCTGCTGATCGCAAGAGGCGACGACGTATTGTTCGAGGCATACCAATACGGTCGCACCGACCGGGACCGCCTGTTGTCGCAGTCGATGGCGAAGTCGATCACCGGAATGCTGATCGGCATCGCCATTGCCGAAGGCGCGATCCGCTCGGTCGATGATCACGCCGATGCCTACGTCGCGGAATTCAAAGCCACGGAATACGGGCGGACCGCGATCCGCGACCTGCTGCACATGTCCTCCGGCGTGGCGTTCGGCGAAGAGGCCGACAACCAGCGCGATCTCAACCGGCTTTGGCTCGACCTGATGGGGGGATATCTGGCGGCCTATGCCGGAACGGCGAAGGGCACCATCGGCGGCATCGTCCAGTTCAACCAGCGCGTCGCGCCGCCCGGGACCCGGTTCTTCTACGCCAGCATCGAGGCGGACGTGCTGGGTGTCGTGTTGCGTCGTGCCACGGGCCGGACGCTGTCCGACTACTTGCACGAGCGAATCTGGCAGCGCATCGGCACCGAGGCGGACGCGACCTGGCTGATCGACTCCCAGGGCTACGAAGTCGCGCATGGATTCTTCAACGCGGTGCTGCGCGATTATGCCCGGCTGGGGCGATTGCTGGCGTATGACGGCAACTGGAATGGCGCGCAGATCGTCCCCAGACAGTGGCTGATCGATGCCACCACCGTCAGGGCATCTGACGCATACCTTGCCCCAGGCAGAGCCGATCGGACGTTCGGCTACGGATACCTGCTGTGGCTGCTGCCTTGGGGCGAACGCCAGTTCGCGCTGTTTGGCGGTTTTGGCCAGCGTATTTGCGTCGATCCCGCCTCGAAGCTGGTGTTGGTCCAGACGGCGGTGGATCAGGGACCCGAGATCTGGAGCCTGTGGCGAGGCTTGCTCCGCCAGTTCGGCAAGGCCTGAGCCGCGCCATCGGTGTGTCATCGCGAGGCAAGCGGCCGCGCCATCCCGGTGTCATCGCGAGGCAAGCAGCCGCGCCCTCCCGGTGTCATTGCCAGGCAAGCGGCCGCACCATCCCGATGTCATCGCGCGGCAAGCAGCCGCACCATCCCGGTGTCATCGCGAGGCAAGCAGCCGCGCCATCCCGGTGTCATTGCGAGGCCCACTGGGCCGCAGCAAGCTCGGTCGAGCGGCTGCGCCAGGCGAGCCAGCCGGCCGGGATTGCTTCGCCGCTGCCCACCTCACCATCACCGGCCAGGAAGGAGCGAGGACCATGAGCTGGATGCCGTCGAACGACCCGATGCTGGGCGACCCTGCCTCCTGCGAGAGGCTCGACCTTGTGGTGGTGCCACGGGTGCGCGACCTGGGCGGCTTCTCGGTCCGCCGCGCGCTACCACAGGTGAAGCGGCAGATGGTCGGCCCCTTCATCTTCTTCGACCAGATGGGGCCGGCACAGTTCATCCCCGGCCAGGGCATGGACGTACGCCCGCACCCCCATATCGGCCTCGCCACCGTCACCTACTTGTTCGACGGCCGGATCACCCATCGCGACAGCGAGGGCAACGCGCTGGACATCACCCCAGGCGCGATGAACCTGATGACCGCCGGCCGCGGCATCGCCCATTCCGAGCGCACCCCGCCCGACGCGCGCGCCGCCGGCAACGGCCTCGCCGGCATTCAGAGCTGGGTGGCCCTGCCCGCCGCTCTCGAGGAATCCGAACCCGGCTTCCAGCACTTTCCCGCCGCCAGCCTGCCCGTGGTGACCGATGGCGGCGTCTGGGCGCGGGTGATCGCCGGGTCCACGTTCGGCCAGACCTCACCGGTGCAAACCCTGTCGGAGTGGCTCTACGCCGAGGTGTTGCTGCAAGCCGGTGCCAGCGCGCCGCTCGATCCCGACCAGGAGGAGCGCGCGATCTACGTCGTGGAAGGCCAGGTCCGCATCGCCGGCGAGACGTTCGACGGCCCCGCCCTGCTGGTGTTCCGTCCCGGCGACCGCATCACCGTCACAGCCATGACAAAAGCGCGGGTCATGTTCCTTGGGGGTGCGGCACTCGAGGGGCCGCGCCATATCTGGTGGAATTTCGTGTCATCGCGCCTCGACCGCATCGAGGCAGCGAAGGCCGACTGGAAGGCAGGCCGGTTCCCGCCGATCGCGGGGGAAACCGAATTCATCCCGCTGCCGGAGCGATGACCCGGTGGCGGGGCCGAGCAAGGAATGGCAGGGAGCCTCGGATAGAGGAGCAAGCAGGATGCGCATCTCACAAGCCGACCGACCGCCCGGCAACCTGGGCCGCCACGTCCGACGGGTGGCGATCTTGCTCGCGGCCGGCGCCCTTCTGGCCGCCTGCGACACGCCGATCGGGAAGGCGCCGAACCTGCAAGGCGGCTACTGGGAGAACGCGCTGGTCACCAATCCGAATGGCGGCGGGCCGCAGGTGGTCCGCTGGGGTCCGCCGCAGAATTACAACCCCTCGCAGCGCGACTGACGGCCGCCCGATCCACCCGCGGCAGCCGCGCCCGCACCGGCGTCGGGAAAGGAGTCGTGTTCCACCCCGAGCCGTGCTACTGGCGGGTAGCGCGACGCGGCGACAAGACCGGTCGCCGCCCAGGGAGAGGACACGGCATGCCGCGAGTTACCTACATCGAATTCAACGGAACACCGCACGAGGTCGAAGTGCCGGTCGGCCTCTCCGTGATGCGCGGCGCGGTGGACAACGACGTGCCCGGCATCGACGCCGATTGCGGCGGCGAATGCGCCTGCGCCACCTGTCACGTCTATGTCCAGGAACCGTGGCTGCAAAAGACCGGCCTGCCGGAACCGGGCTCGCAGGAGGCCAGCATGTTGAGCTTCGCCGCCGTGGCGCAACCTGATTCGCGGCTGTCCTGCCAGATCAAGATGACCGAGGAACTCGACGGCCTGGTGGTCCGCATGCCCGAAGGCCAGCACTGACGACGCAGACAAGACCAGCCTTGATGCCGAAGGAGAACAACTGACGCCAGCCGCGGCTGGCACAAGGGAGGCCAATCATGGACGCCAACGTCAATTTCGACCCGCGCGAGGACGCGTACTCGAAGCCGCTCGACCAGATCGATGTCAGCGTCCCGGAACTCTACCAGAACGATATCTACCAGCCGTATTTCGAGCGGCTGCGCCGCGAGGACCCGGTGCACTACTGCGCCGACAGTCATTTCGGTCCCTATTGGTCGGTGACCCGCTACAAGGACATCATGAAGATCGCGGTGAACAATCAGGTGTTCTCATCGCGCTGGGACCTCGGCGGCGTGAGGCTGGAAGACCAGGTGAAGGGCTATGAGCGCCCGAGCTTCATCCAGATGGACGAACCCGACCACGGCGAGCGCCGCAAGGCGGTCAGCCCGGTGGTCGCGCCCGGCAACCTGGCGCGGATGGAAGGCATGATCCGCGAACGCACGCAATCAGTGCTCGATGGGCTGCCGCGCGACGAAACCTTCGACTGGGTGAAGCACGTCTCGATCGAACTCACCTCGCGCATGCTCGCCACCTTGTTCGACTGGCCGCTGGAGGATCGCCACCGCCTGATGTTCTGGTCCGACGTCACGGTCTGCCATGTCGATACGCCGGACGCGCCGGTGCATTCCGAGGCCGAGCGCTACGACGAGCTGGCGAAGATGGCGACGGCGATGAAGGCGCTGTGGGACGAGCGCGCCGCCAGCAATGCGCCGCGCTTCGACCTGATTTCGATGATGGCGCATGCCGATGCCACGCGCGACATGGATTTTCGCGAGCTGCTGGCGAATTGCAGCCTGCTGATCGTCGGCGGCAACGACACCACGCGCAATTCGATGTCGGGCGGCGTGTGGGGGCTGTCGAAATTCCCCGACCAGTTCCGCAAGCTGCGCGAGAACCCGGACCTGGTGCCCAGCCTGGTGTCGGAGATCATCCGCTGGCACACGCCGGTGCTGCATCTGCGCCGCACCGCGCTGGAGGATTTCGAACTCGGCGACAAGACGATCAGGCAGGGCGACAAGGTCGCGATGTGGTTCGTCTCCGGCAATCGCGACGACGAAGCGATCACGGACCCGCACGACCTGATCGTCGACCGGCCGCGCGCCCGCGAGCATATCTCGTTCGGCTTCGGCGTGCATCGCTGCGTCGGCAACCGCCTGGCCGAGCTCCAGTTGCGCATCCTGTGGGAAGAGATTTTGCAGCGCGGCTTCACCATCGAGGTGATGGACAAGCCGAAATACCTGCGCTCGAACCTGATCCACGGCATTCGCGAGCTGCCGGTGCAGATTCATTAGCAAGGACCACATGTCATTGCGAGGACCGCGAGCGAAGCGCGGCGGGACGCAGCAACCTCGGTCAAGGTGTTGCACGAAATATTCGGGCAGTTCCCGACCGAGGTTGCTGCGTCGCTGCGCGCCTCGCAATGACACCTGAACAGGGAGGCGCAACCATGAACGCACCGATCGGCCTGGATCATCGCGACATCGCCCGGGCGACCCCGCTCGACAAGATCGATGTGAGCGATCCGCAGATATACTACGACGACGCCTGGCGTCCGTATTTCGAACGGCTGCGGCGCGAGGACCCGGTGCACTACACGCCGGCGAGCCCCTATGGCCCGTACTGGGCGGTGACGAAATACCGCGACATCGTGCAGGTGGAGGTGAACCACAAGGTGTTCTCCTCCTCCGACGAAGTCGGCGGCATCATGATCGAGGACCCGCCGAAGGGGATGGAGCGCACCAGCTTCATCCGCATGGACCCGCCAGAGCATGACGACCAGCGCCGCGAAGTCAGCGGCACGGTGAACCCCATCACGCTGGCGAAGATGGAGACGCTGATCCGCGAACGCACCAACATGGTGCTGGATCGCCTGCCGCGCGGCGAGACCTTCAACTGGGTGGAGCAAGTCTCAGTCAACCTTACGTCCATGATGCTCGCGACCTTGTTCGACTACCCGATCGAGCAACGGGGCAAACTGATCCGCTGGTCCGACATCGCGATCTGCAACATCCATGCGCCCGACGCGCCGGTGCGATCGGAAGAGGAACGGTTCGCCGAGCAAGTCAAGTTCACCGAGCATATGAACGAGCTGTGGGAGGATCGCGCGAAGAAGCCGCAAAGCTTCGACGTGATCTCGATCCTCGCGCATGGCGAGAAGACCAGCCGGATGACGCTGCGCCAGCGCATGGGCATCCTGATCTTGTTCCTGGTCGGCGGCAACGACACCACGCGCAATTCGATGTCGGGCGGCGTGTGGGGGTTCGCGCAGTTCCCCGACGAGTTCCGCAAGCTGCGCGAGAACCCCGAGTTGGTGCCGAGCGCGGTGTCCGAGATCGTGCGCTGGCAGACGCCGGTGATCCATATGCGGCGCACCGCCGTGGCGGATGCCGAGATCGGCGGCAAGCCGATCAAGGCGGGCGACAAGATCGTGGTCTGGTATATTTCCGGCAACCGCGACGACGAGGCGATCGAACGGCCGGACGAACTCATCGTCGACCGCCGCCGTCCGCGCGAGCATATGTCGTTCGGCTTCGGCATCCACCGCTGTCTCGGCAACCGGCTGGCGGAGCTGCAATTGCGGATCCTGTGGGAGGAGATCCTGCGGCGTGACCTGAAGATCGAGGTGCAGGACAAGCCGGTCTACGCCTATTCCAACTTCCTCCGCGCGATCCGGTCACTGCCGGTGAGGATCGCGGCATAAGCAGAGCAATTTGCGCGTCCCCGCACGTCCTCGCATGTCGTTGCGAGGACCGCGAGCGAAGCGTCGCGGGACGCAGCAGCCTCGTTCGGTCGAGTGCCCGGATGGCAGGTGCGCCACTCGAGCGGGATCGCTGCGTCCCGCCACGCTGCGCTCGCGGTCCTCGCAATGACACCTGGTCCCCGCACTGACACCTGGTCCACGCACTGACACCTGGTCCACGCAATGACACTCGGTCCACGCAATGACACCTGGTCCACGCAATGACACGTGGTCCTCGCAACGACACGTGGTCCTCGCAACGACACGTGGTCCACGCACTGACACGTGGTCCTCGCAATGACACCTGGTCCTCGCACTGACACCTGGTCCACGCAATGACGCATGACCGCCGCCGGTCGCCGCCCGCGCCGTCTGGACGCCCGCGCTCCGCGTCTCCAAACTGGCCCGCAATCCGCCGCTCTCGCGATCGTGGGAAAACAGCGATGATCCGCAACGGTCAGCAATACCGGGACTCGATCCGCGACGGCCGCCAGGTCTGGATCAACGGCGAGCGTGTGCGCGACGTCACCACGCATCCAATGTTCCGGCCGCTGGTCGATATCCGCGCCCGCATCTACGACATGGCGCACGAGGCGGCGCACGCCCCGGTCATGACCTACCGCGGCGAGCATGGCGACACCTGCGCCATCGGCCCGCGGCTGCCGCTGACGCAGCAGGACTGGCACGCCAAGCGCGCCGCGGTGGATGCGGTGCTGGACCAGATCGGCGGCATCGTCACCCGCGTCGGTGATGAGACGGTGGGCGAGATGTGGTCGCTCTACGACGGCCAGGACGTGCTGAACGAGATCGACCCGCAATTTTCCGCCAACATCCGCCGGCACGTGGCCCAGGTGGCACAGCAGGACCCGTTCCACGTCTCGGCCAACACCGATCCGAAGGGTGACCGCTCCAAACGCCCGCAAGAGCAAGACCCGGACATGCTGCTGCATGCGGTGAAGGAGACCGATGCGGGGATTATCGTGCGCGGCGCGAAATACGAAACGGCCGCGGCCTATGCCAACCAGGCCTTCACCAAGCCCACCATCGCCAACTGGGGCGATTCGCTGCTGTCCGATTATGCCGTGGGCTTCATCGCCAATCTTGGCGCGCCCAACCTGAAATTCATCTGCCGCACCGGCTTTGCCGGCCGCGCGCCGGCCGAGGATTACCCGCTGTCCAACCGCTTCGACGAGGTCGACACCCTGGTGGTGTTCGACAATGTGCTGATCCCGTGGGAGGACGTGTTGTTCTATCGCCATACCAAGGCGGCCACGTTCATCCGCGCCACGCTGCACCGCTACAGCGCCTTCGCCTTCGTACAGCGCAACATCCGCCTCGCCGACTTCATGATCGGTGCCGCATTGTTCAATGCGCGGCAGACCGGACTGGACCACCAGCAGGCGGTGCAGGAGAAGCTGGCGCAGCTCGCCTGCTATCGCGAGGGCATCAACGCGCACCTAACCGCCGCGATCGCCGGCGCCAAACCGAGCCCCGCGGGGCTGCTGATGCCAGAGCAATCGCTGCTGATGACGGGGCGCGTGCTGGCCTCGTCGCAGCTTCACCACATGATGCACATCGCGCGCGAGCTGTGCGGCGGGCAGATCTGCGTGACACCCGACGCGGCGGCGTTCCGCGATCCGGAAACCGCGCCATTCCTCGAGAAATACTATTCAGTCAACGACAACTGGCAGGCGGAGGACCGCCGCAGGCTGCTGGCGTTTGCCCGCGATTTGCTGAATTCGGACTATGCCGGGCACCGGCTGACCTTCCAGTTGTTCGCCCAGTCGCCGCCCTACGCCAACCTCGCGGCGGTGTATCGCAATTTCGACTGGGAGGAGCCACTGCGCGTGGTGCAGAAGGCCGCGGGGCTGTCGGATCAGGTGCGGCCAGCCACAGCGAAGCGGCCCGGGCCCTGACCGCGATGGCCCACACGCGGATTCGCAAATTCAACACGCGCGACACCTACCCAGAGCAATCGCTGGACAATGATTTGTGCCAGGCGGTGATCGCCGGGCGCACGATCTATCTGCGCGGCCAGGTCGCGCAGGATCTCGCTACCAGTGCCAGCGTGGCGATCGGCGACCCGGCCGGTCAGGCCGAGCAAGTGATGCGCAACGTCGATACGCTGCTGCGCGAATGCGGCGCCTCGCTACCGCATATCTGCAAGGTGACGGTCTACCTCACGGACATCCGTTACCGGCCCGCGGTTTACCAGGTGCTCGGCCAGTGGCTGAAGGGCGTCTTTCCAGTGTTCACCGGCCTGGTTGTCGTGGCGCTGGCGCGGCCGGAATGGCTGGTCGAGGTTGATGTGATCGCGGAATTGCCAGAGCCGCTTTCGACCGAGTGAGCCAAGGAGGCCGACTCGGTGAGCCAAGGAGGCCGACGCGGTGAGCCAAGGAGGCCGACCGATTGACGGCGGCCTGATGCCACCAACCAGTTTCCCTGCGGACGTGGGCTCCCCGCAGACCAACCTGACGACGAGAATTCGTGCTTCAGGTTATCAATGCCCTTGACCGCTCAGCCGAAAATGTCGCGCGGACTGTCGGCACGCAGGCTGGCGCCGAGTTCCGCACCGATCCGCCCCGCATCCTCCGCCGCGCCATGCAGGCTGCGCTTCAGCAGGAACGATCCATCGGCGCGCGCCACCATCCCGGTCAGGTGCAGTTGGCCGTTGGCCAGCAGACGCGCATGGCCCGCGATCGGCGTGCGGCAGGAGCCGTCCAGCGCCGCCAGCATGGCCCGCTCGGCGGTGGAGACGGCCCTGGCTTCGGCATCCTCGATGGCGGTCAGCAGTTCGGGCAGGTCGGCGTCATCGGCGCGGGTGGTGATGCCGATGATGCCCTGGCCCGCCGCCGGCAGCATGGCATCGGGGTCGAGCACGACCGACGCACGATCCTCCAGGCCCAGGCGCCGCAACCCCGCCAGTGCGAGCAATGACGCCGCATAGTCGCCGGCCGCCAGCTTGCCCAGCCGCGTCTGCACGTTGCCGCGGATCGGGGCCACGCGCAGGTCCTGCCGCGCATGCAGAAGCTGGGCCTGGCGCCGCACCGAAGCCGTCCCCACCAGGGCACCCGCCGGCAGGCAGGCAAACGCAGCGGCGGGATCGATGTCGGCGCAGTCGGCGCCCAGGATCAGCGCATCGCGCGCGTCCTCGCGGGTCAGCGTGCAGGCCAGCATCACCCCGGCCGGCAGCTCGGTTTCCAGGTCCTTCAGGCTGTGCACCGCGCAATCGATGCGATGGTCGAGCAAGGCCTCGTGGATTTCTTTTGCAAACAATCCCTTGCCGCCGATTTCGGCGAGCCGGCGATCCTGCACGGCGTCGCCGGTGGTACGGATCACATGCTCTTCGATCGTCTCGCCCTTGCCCAGTGCGGGACACTGCGTGGTGAGCTGTTGCAGGAAGAGGCGGGTCTGCAGGCGCGCCAGCGGTGACCCGCGGGTGCCGACGCGCAGCGGGAGGGTGCGTTCGTGCGGCTTGACGCCGGCATGCTGGCGGGCCGTGGCAGGCGTGCGGTGGTCCCGGGGCGTGGCGGCGTTCATGGGCGCGTCCTATTACTGCGGGCCGTGTGCCGATAGATGGGAAATATACCGATGCGGCCGGTGCTTGGCATCGAGTCCTCCTGCGACGAGACAGCGGCGGCGGTGCTGGACGCCGAGGGCCGCATCCTGGCGGAGAGCATTGCCAGCCAGGAGGCGGCGCACGCGCCCTATGGCGGCGTGGTGCCGGAGATCGCCGCGCGGGCGCACCTGGCCCTGCTCCCCGACCTGGTGCGCGGGGTGATGGCGCGCGCCGGGCTGGGGTTTGCCGCGCTGGGCGGCGTGGCGGCGAGCGCCGGCCCAGGGCTGATCGGCGGGTTGATCGTCGGCAGCCAGGTGGCGAAGGGCATCGCTCTGGCGCATCGGCTGCCCTACGTGGCGG
>Ga0335073_10005982_pt1 | contig 17089 bp, 13 predicted proteins | sample Lox_Sample_22_FD_207093 | JGI IMG/M metagenome (GOLD analysis project Ga0335073, IMG submission 207093) | Soil microbial communities from Loxahatchee National Wildlife Refuge, Florida, United States - Lox_Sample_2.2 | ecosystem: Environmental > Terrestrial > Soil > Wetlands | place: USA...
ACCTGCCGCTGGCCAGGTCCTCGGCGGTGCGCTCATCCAGGATCATGAATTCGTCGGCGGCTTTGTTCATCCCGATCGCCACCACGGTCAGGCCCTTGGCGTTCTTCTCCTGGCACTCGGGTGACATGCAGTAGTTGTACTTCTCCGCCCGCTCGGGATGCAATTCAGTCCCGCACGTGATGCACCGCGTCATTATCCTTCTTCCGGCCACAATTCTGCCTCGACGTAAAACGTTAAGTGCGGCCGCGGTGTTCCCGCCGCGGCCCGCCCGGGTCCGCGCCCGGGTTCGCGCCCGGCGGCCAGCCTTTCTACGATTCGAGCATGGGCGAAATCCGGGTCGGCACCGCGTCGTGGACCGACCGGACGCTGATCGAGTCGGGCTGGTATCCCCCGGAGGCGAATACGCCGGCCGCGCGGCTGCGGTATTACGCGCGGTGGTTCCCCGTGGTGGAAGTCGACGCCACCTACTACGCGCTGCCGGCCGAGGCGACGGCGCGGGCCTGGGCCGACCGCACGCCGGCCGGGTTCACCTTCAACGTCAAGGCGTTCAGCCTGTTCACCCAGCACCCGACCAGGGTGGCCGCGCTGCCCGCCGACCTGCGGGCGGCGGTGCCCGACACCGGCCGGGGCACCGTCTACCTGCGTCAGGTCGCCCCGGCCGTGGCCGAGCAGGCGTGGGACCGGTTCCTGGCCGCGCTGGAGCCGCTGCGGACGGCGGGCAAGCTCGGCGCGATCCTGATGCAGTTCCCGCAGTGGTTCCCGATCTCGCGCGCGGGCAAGGAGTACATCCTGTCCTGCGCTCGCCGGACCGCGCCGCTGCGCCTCTGCATCGAGTTCCGCAACCGCACCTGGATGACCCCGGACAACCAGCGGGAGACACTGGACTTCCTGTCCGGCCACGACCTGCCCTACGTGTGCGTGGACATGCCGCAGGGCTACCCGAGCTCCATCCCGCCGGTGCTGGCCGCCACCGCGGACCTCGCGGTCGTGCGCATGCACGGTCACTCGCAGCACTGGACCAGCAAGGACATCCACGAGCGGTTCGGGTACCGCTACAGCTCGGCCGAGCTGGCCGACTGGGCGCCCAGGATCGGCGACCTGGCGGCGCGCGCCCGGCTCACTCACGTGCTGTTCAACAACTGCTACCGCGACTACGCCCAGGTCAACGCCCGGCAGCTGGCCGACCTCCTGGATGCCGCGGCCTGAATCCCCGGCGGCGCCCGGGCGGCCGCGATCCCCTCGGGGCGGGTCCCCGGGGGGATCGGCGGCCCGGTCAGCCGGTGACGGTGACCAGGCTCCCGTAGGTGAGGTAGGGCCAGACCTTACGTGCCTCGCTCAGCGGCAGCTCGACGCAGCCCTGGCTCTGCGGCGAGCCGTAGCTGGCCCGCGCCATGCTGTGCACCGCGTAGTTGCCGTTGAAGTACGACACGAACTGGGCCGGGTCGGCGTACGGTGCTCCGCTCGCCGTCAGCCCGCGCATGACCTGGGACCTGCGGCGCAGGTACACCGGCCAGGTGCCGTCGGGCGTGGGCGAGGCGGCCGCGCCGGTGTTGGCCAGCCCGTGCATCACGACGACCCCGTTGTGCCAGACGGTCAGCGTGTTCGGCGTGCCCTTGCTGGCCAGCGCGAAGGTGTATCCGTGCGGGTTGCGCTGGCCGAGTTCCACCGCCGTCAGCACCGCGCGCCACAGCGCGTCGCCGGTGGTGCCGGTGGGCTGCAGCCCGTGATCGTACTGGAAGGCCATGATGGCCCCGGCCAGGATGACGCCGGGCTTGCCCGGCTGCCACTGGCTGGTCAGCGCGGCCGGGTAGGTACCCTGCCAGCTGAACGCGCCGGCCAGCGCCGGGTTGACGTTGCTGACGGTGACCGCGCCGCCGCCGGGCTGGGCCGGCAGGCCGGTGCCGTTGTCCGGGGTGAACGTCAGCGGCAGGTAGCCCAGCTGAGAGAGCAACGCCTCGAGCCGGAGCGTGGACCGGCCGCCAGCCTGAAACACCGCGGCGGCCGGGCTGGCCAGCATGGCCCCGGTTGCCGAGCGCACGCCGGAGCGGCCGGCCGGTACCCGCAGCGTCACCTCGAGGCCGGGCGTCAGCGGGGCCTCGGGCGTGAACTGCAAGGTGTCTCCGCCGACGCCCTGCCACTGGCCGGCGATCGGCGGACTGAAGACCGGCAACGGCGACTGCGGCGACAGCGGGGCGGAGAAGACCACCCGCACCGGGTAGGACGCGGTCACCGGGTCGGCGCTGTCACCTGGCGAGATCGACAACACCCGCAACTGGTCCGCGAGCCCGCCGTGCCTGCGGCTGGCCGCCTGAGCCTCGCTGGCAGCCGAGGCGCTGGCCGTCCCGCGGTGGAACACCATTTTGTGGCTAACCACGAACGCCGTGGCGGCCGCCAGCACCCCGCCGGCCAGCACTACCAGCATCATGACCCTCAGCCGACGCGGGCCCCCGCGTCGCCGCGGCGGCTCCACTTCGGTCACACGCTCTTCTTCCGTTACTTGCAGGCTCATGTGCCCTTCCTGTTGCCTCAATGCCTTTCGTTCTGAAATGCCGCGGAGTCAGCCCCTGCGCCGGGGCCCGGCGGCGTGGCACCGGCGGGCCGGCCTGGTGACCTGGCCGTGGTCGCGGCCCGCGGGACCGATTGGATCCGGCGGCAGGCAAATGGCCCGCCAGGGGCGCCGGGCGGGCTCGCCCGCCCCGACCCGGCCCGGGCCGGACATTAGCCGCCGGTCCGCGAGCCACGGGACGTGGTCAGCAGGCCCGCTCGCCCCGGTTGCGAGGCTCCCCCGCCAATACGGCGTGCCCCGCTGGCGAACGCCGCGGCCGCGATTGCCGCGGCCGGGCAGGCGTTGCACCGGCCGGGCCGCCATTGCCGGCGCCGCCCCTGCCGGGGCGGCAAGCGCTCATGTTCTGGACATTCTCTCCCCGTTGTCGCGCCCCCGCGGCCCGCCCGGGAGCCGGCTGAACCCGGACGGTTGCCCACCTTCACGGACAATGCTCAATGGCGCACGGCCACAAAGCTCTTTCTGCGCCAAACGCTCCTAGCGGCCATACCGCCCGCCGTTACGCCTGACTGCAAGCTAATTTCCCAGAAATGGCTCGCGGCCAAACCTCGGGCATTGCCTGGTTATCGTCAAGGCATGCCAGTGAAAGGCCGGGCATTGCCCGGGCCGTCCAAAAAACCGGCATCATGGGGCCAGCGGAAGCCAGGCCGACCCAGCGTTCACTCGCCCTCGGGACCAAGGGCCCTGCACAGCGGCCGTGCGCTCGCTGCTTGAATTGGCGGGGTGGCTGCCGCGAACGGCTGCAGCGGGACGACGGCGAGGGAAGCGATGACGACGGCGGTGCAACGGTCACTGACCGAGGCGGAAGCCCGCACGCTGGACGCGTACTGGCGGGCGGCCAACTATCTGTCGGTGGGCCAGATCTACCTGATGGCCAACCCGCTGCTGACCGAGCCGCTGCGACCCGAGGACATCAAGCCGCGGCTGCTCGGCCACTGGGGCACCACCCCGGGCCTGAACCTGATCTACGCGCACCTGAACCGGGTGATCCGTAACTGGGACCTGGACATGATCTTCATCACCGGGCCCGGGCACGGGGGTCCCGGCGTGGTGGCCAACGCGTGGCTGGAAGGCACCTACACCGAGTTGTACCCGCACGTCACCCGCGACGCGGCGGGGATGGAGCGGCTGTTCCGCCAGTTCTCCTTCCCCGGCGGGATCCCCTCCCACGCCGCCCCGGAGACCCCCGGGTCGATTAACGAGGGCGGTGAGCTGGGGTACTCCATGGCGCACGCGTTCGGAGCGGTGTTCGACAACCCGGACCTGATCGCCGCGTGCGTGGTCGGGGACGGGGAGGCGGAGACCGGGCCGCTGGCCACCTCGTGGCATTCCAACAAGTTCCTCAACCCGATCACCGACGGGGCGGTGCTGCCGATCCTGCACCTGAACGGGTACAAGATCGCCAACCCGACCGTGCTGGCCCGCATCCCCGAGGCCGAGCTTGTCTCGCTGCTTGAGGGCTACGGGTACCGCGTCCGCATCGTCGCCGGGGATGAGCCGCCGCTGGTGCATCAGGAGCTGGCGGCCGCGCTGGACGCCTGCGTGCAGGAGATCCAGGCCATCCAGCGCCGCGCGCGCGAGCAGGGCGAGGCCACGAGGCCGCGCTGGCCGATGATCGTGCTGCGTACCCCGAAGGGCTGGACCGGGCCGAAGACCGTGGACGGGGTCCAGGTGGAGGGCACGTGGCGGGCGCACCAGGTGCCGCTCACGGAGGTCCGCACGAACCCCGAGCACCTGCGGCTGCTGGAGGAGTGGATGCGCTCCTACCGGCCCGGCGAGTTGTTCGGCCCGGACGGGGCGCCGGCACCGGAGCTGATCGCGCTGCCGCCGCGGGACTACCGGCGGATGAGCGCCAACCCCCACGCCAACGGTGGCTTGCTGCTGCGCGATCTGAACCTGCCGGATTTCCGCGACTACGCCGTCGAGGTCGTCAGCCCCGGCGCGACGCTGGCCGAGGGCACGCGCGTGCTGGGCCGGTGGCTGCGCGACGTCATCGCGGCCAACCCGGCCAGCTTCCGGCTGTTCGGCCCGGACGAGACCGCCTCCAACCGGCTGCAGGACGTGTTCGAGGTCACCGACCGGCAGTTCGAGGGGCTGATCCTCCCCGGCGACGATCACCTGGCTCCCGCGGGCCGGGTGATGGAGGTGCTCAGCGAGCACCTGTGCGAGGGGTGGCTGGAGGGTTACCTGCTGACCGGGCGGCACGGGCTGTTCAACTGCTATGAGGCGTTCATCCACATCGTCGACTCGATGTTCAACCAGCACGCGAAGTGGCTCAAGGTCAGCCGGACCATCCCGTGGCGGCGGCCCATCGCCTCGCTGAACTACCTGCTCTCCTCGCTGGTGTGGCGCCAGGACCACAACGGGTTCTCCCACCAGGACCCGGGGTTCATCGACCACGTGATGAACAAGAAGGCCGAGATCATCCGGGTGTACCTGCCGCCGGACGCGAACTGCCTGCTGTCGGTCGCCGACCACTGCCTGCGGTCCCGCGACTACGTGAACGTGATCGTGGCCGGCAAGCAGCCCCAGCCGGACTGGCTGCCGATGAACGACGCGGTCATCCACTGCACCCGCGGCGCCGGCATCTGGGAATGGGCGTCCAACGACGACGGCGGCGAGCCCGACGTGGTCATGGCGTGCGCCGGGGACATCCCCACGCTGGAGACCCTCGCCGCCGTGTCCGTGCTGCACGAGCACCTACCGGAGCTGAAGGTCCGCGTGGTCAACGTGGTCGACCTGATGCGGCTGCAGCCCGAGACCGAGCACCCGCACGGCATGTCCGACGCGGAGTTCGACGCCCTGTTCACGACCGACCGGCCGGTGATCTTCGCCTACCACGGCTATCCGTGGCTGATCCACCGGCTCACCTACCGGCGGCACGGCCATTCCAACCTGCACGTGCGCGGGTACAAGGAGGAAGGCACCACCACCACGCCGTTCGATATGGTGATGCTGAACGATCTTGACCGTTTCCACCTGGTCATCGACGTCATCGACCGGGTTCCCGGCCTCGCCTCACGGGCCGGGCACGTGCGGCAGCTGATGACCGACGAGCGGATCCGCGCCCGCGCCTGGACCCGGGCCGAAGGCGAGGACATCCCCGGGGTCCGGGAGTGGAAATGGCCGCAGTAGCGCGTACCGGGTACCCCGGTACCCGGGCCGTTGCCCGGCGCAGGTGACACGTGCGCATCCTGGTGGTGAACGCGGGATCCAGCAGCCTCAAGCTGCGGGTCCTCGGCGACGGCGACGAGATCATCGCCGCGGCGGACCTGCCCGCCCCGCGCGGCACCGCCGACAAGCCGGCCATCGACGCGGCGCTGGCCTCGTTCGGGCAGATCGACGCGGCCGGGCACCGCATCGTGCACGGCGGCACCATCTACCGGGCGCCGGTGGTGATCGACGCCGCCGTCCGGCGGCGGCTGCAGGGACTGATCGACCTGGCGCCGTTGCACCAGCCCAAGTCGCTCGACGCGCTGGACACGGTGCAGGCGGCGCTCCCCGGCGTCCCCGCCGTCGCCTGCTTCGATACCGCGTTTCACGCGACGATCCCCGACTCGGCCGCGACGTTCGCGCTGCCGCCGGAGTGGCGGCAGCGGTGGGCGCTGCGCCGCTACGGGTTCCACGGCCTGTCCCACGCCTGGGTCGCGCGCCGTGCCGGGGAGCTGGCCGGCCCGCCGGCCGGGGACGGTGACGGGGGCTCTCGGCTGGTCAGCTGCCACCTGGGCGCCGGCGCCTCGCTGGCCGCGATCGCCGGCGGCCGGTCGGTGGACACCACGATGGGGTTCACCCCGCTGGACGGCCTGGTGATGGCCACCCGGTCCGGCTCGGTCGACCCCGGACTGGTGCTGTGGCTGGAAGAGCACGCCCGGACCCCCTCGGCCGAGCTGGCCGCCACCCTGGAGTACCGGTCCGGCCTTTACGGCCTGGCCGGCACCGCGGACATGCGGGAGGTCCTGGACCGGGCCGCCGCCGGGGATCCGCAGGCGCTCCTGGCCCGTGAGGTGTACCTGCACCGGCTGCGGGCCGGCGTCGCCGCGATGGCCGCCGCCATGGGCGGCATCGACCTGCTCGCCTTCACCGGCGGCGTCGGGGAGAACTCCGCCGAGATCCGCGAGCGCGCGATGGACGGCCTGGAGTTCCTCGGGATCGCCGGCGAGCCCCGCCGCAACGCGGCCGGGACCGGCGACCGGCTCATCAGCCCCGACGACGCGGCCGTCCAGGCGTTCGTCATCATCGCCCGCGAGGACAAGCAGATCGCGGCGGAGGTCCGCGGCATCCTGGGCGCCGCGCCCGCCGCGACATGACCAACCCGGGGGGCGCAGGCCCCGCGAATCGCGGACCTCCGTCCCTGGGTCGGCGCGGCGGGAACGGGCAGGCTAGGAGTAACCGCGCGGTGCCCGATCCGCGCCAGGACGCAAGGAGGTCCGGCGATGAAGCGCATCGCCACCTGGGTGACCCTGACGACCGCGGCTGCCGTCGTCGTGGCCCTGATCGCGGGGAAGGACGATATCCGCAAATTCCGCCGCATGCGCAGCATGTAGCGCTCGCGCGCAGGGGACTCTGGCCGCATGAGATCAGCTGCGCGGACGGGCTGACCTCCGGCTGTTGCTGGCGCTCAAGGGACTCCGGTCCCGGGCTGCGGCGGTCAGCGTTAACACGTTGTTTTGATCCCGTCCGGGCAGGCCTTTCATGATCTGGGTAGGTGGCGCGCAAATAGGGCTTTGTGCCACCCCAGGAAGCCGGGCCGCCCGCCGACTGATTGTAGAGGCGACCGTACGGCGGGCAGACCGCGAAGTTGCGGGCCGGTACCAGCAGTGGCTGGGCTGATGCTCGCCGAGGACAACCGGACGGCCACAGCATCAGGTAACTTCGCTGCCGCCCATGACGGCCAGACCATGATCCAAGTACGCAGGGCCGTCGCTCCCGCGCTTGAAGAGGCCGAGACCAAGGACCATGCGCTCATCAAGGTCATCCGCGACGAACTGCGGAGCAACCCGAAGCAGCCCTCACCATCACAGAGGCCCCCGCCCCTCAGCACACCGGCATGCTGAACCCGGACCACGCCCATTGCGACACGCCCACCCACCCTGCGCCGACACCGGATCCTGCCGCCTGGACCATGGACCGCCCGCCGACGGCCAGAGACACAAGCGGCAACCGTCACGACACGCCGCATAACGCGCCAGAACGCCTACCCGCCAGAACGGCGCGCGTCTAACAAATTACACCCTTGTAGCTTACGAACCTGCCTGTGTCGGACGGGACGAACCACCGAGGCAGGGCTACCGTGGCCTTCCGTGCCGAGAGTCGTCCTAGAGGACGTGCGCTGCACCGAAGAGGTCGAACGCCACATCCTTGACAAACACCCGCCGTTCACCGCGAGCAAGGTGAAGCAGGCACTCCTCTACGCCAAGGACGCCGAGGCCAGCTGGGAGGACGACCAAGAGTACGGCCGCCAGGTCGCAGCGTTCGCCACGACGATCGACGGCACTCGCTTCAAGGCCTACCTCCATCCGCTCAACCCGAACGACCCCGACGCGGGAAGCTTCGACCTCAAAACCGCATTTCCCCTAGGAGGGAAGACTCAGCAGGAGTGACAGCGGGCATAGCTTTGAGGTGTAGCTTCAGGCACCATGGGGGTAGTGGAGGGCACGCCAGTGACAGGCAAAGGTAAGCCAGCGACCTGGGAAGAGGCCAGAGCTGGCTTCGAGCCTGCCGAACTGATACGCGGGCAACGGAGCCTGACCGTCGAGTACCGACACCACGACGGCCGCTGGACAGCGACCTCACCTGACCTCGATGGCTTTGAGGTCAGCGCATCAACCCTGCCACAGCTGAAGACAGCCGCACAGGCCGTCCTAGACGACTGGCTAGACCCCGCAGTACAGGTAAGTGCAGTAGAGATAGATGATGCGCAGCCTGACGCGAACAAGAAGCCAGAAGGGCGGAACAAGGCCTCCGGCCGCTGGGCCCCCTGGCGGAAGGCCACCGCCGGCAGGAACAAAAACAAACGGCGCGAAAACACCGGCCGCCGGGTCTTAAGCCCAGCACACGAGCATAAACCGGTACCGAAAGGCGGTTCGGTACCCCAGATCATCAAACGTCTGTGGGGCGATCTCGACCACGCCCCAGAAGACATCCAGGTCATCTGCCAGGCGACCTCGCTGAACCGCGACCAGAAGGCGTGGATCATCGAACGTTACCTCGCCGCGCTCGAACGCGGCATCGAGCCGGAGCAGAAGCGACGCCGCGCATAGGGCGTCGTGCCAGGTTCACGTGAACCGTCCCCCGATTTGTATGAGGTCGGGGGGCGATCTTTGTCAGCCCTCTACTACGCCATCCCCGTTGCCAAACGTTCCGTCTGTTTCCCATCGAACCCCATCGCCCATTCTGAACCACGTCTCACCTGTACATACACAGCTACGTAGGGGCGGGAAAGCTCGGCGGTAAAGCACCCCGGCCGTAACTCGCCGGATGGCTGTGTCAAGGGGGGCATTTGCTCGGACCTGGTCGGCCAGGTCGGTCGGCTTGCCCAGCCGTGCCAGCATGCCGGGCAGATGCTGGTCAGCCCGCGTGCCCACGCGCATACTGGCGTGCAGGCCTTCCGGCCCGAGGCCGGTGTCGGCGCTGGTGATGTGGAGCCGCAAGAACGCACCCCGAGGACTCCGCCCGATGGCCCCGGGCTTCGTCAGGCTACATTCCTACTCCACCACGGCGCGGCGTGGCAGGGCACTGGCGGGCCAGGGCCGGGCGTCGATGAACTCGATTGCGGCCGGCCTGTGGCCGACTCATCACCTTGGCGGAACCGCGGCCACCTATGACCGCCGCACCGCCCCGACCCATCCAAAATCCGGAAAGACCAGCGATCCGCCGAAGTTGCTCGCTCCGCCTTTACCCAGGGACGCCGGGCCAGCCTCTGCGGAGACGCTGCCAGCGGTGCGGAGACGCGGTTTTCAGTTGCTGGCTCATGACACTCCCGCCGTCGCATACGCCGATGAGCGGCCCCGGCGGCGGGAATGCCCAGTCGCTGAACGATGGGTGATCGGGCCGGGCGGCCACCCACTCGTACGCCTGACCTATAAGCGCAGCATTGACATCGTCCGCCAGCTCACGGGCGTCGTTGCCTTCGAAGAACACCTCCGGGACAGGCCGCTCGCCAACACGCCCGAGAACCAGTAGCAGCGGAGGGCGTCAACGGCATTGCGACAGCGTCTGCGACCTGGACGCCAGACGGGCGCATCGGCGTAGACATAGATGACTTGCTCATATGTCGTGCCAGCAGCCGCCGCCCGCGCGCGACGACGGCGAAGCTCTCCCGGCGTAATGAAGCAGTCCGGCACATGTTGAGCGACGGGTTATTTCGGGGCGTGCCCTTTACGGCAGCCGGAAGCCGAGGTCGAGTGCTGCCTGCCGGAGGCCGTCGCGGGCGGACGGGTGCGCCACCCGGCCGATGATCTGCTCCGCCTGCGCGGACGCGTCATGACCCCAGACCGTCGCCGTGCCCTGCTCGCTGACGATGAAGCTGTGCTGGAAGGACGTCACCGGCCCGGCCAGCCGGGGCACGACCGTGGACACGTCGGCCTTGGGGTGCCAGGACGGCAGCGCGATGACCGCCCGGCCGCCGTGCGAGTGCAGCGCCCCCACGACGAAGTCGGTCTGCCCGCCGAACCCGGAGTAGATGATCCCGTGCACCCGGGCCGCGTTCGCCTGGGCGAACAGGTCGACCTGCAGCGCCCCGTTCACCGACATCATGCGGGGGTGCCTGGCGATGAGGGCGGGATCATTGGTCTTCTCCGTCCGCAGCATGCGCACCCGGGGGTTCCTGTCGGCCCACTCGTACAGCTCCGGGCTGCCGAACGCGAACGACGCGGTGACCGGGGTGCCGGCGTCCAGCGCCCCGGCCCGTTCCAGCGCGAGCACGCCATCACTGAACATCTCCGACCACACCGTGAGACCGCGGCGACCGCACAGCGCGGCCAGCACGGCGTCCGGAACCCCGCCGATCCCCAGCTGGAGCGTTGCGGATTCCGGCACGAGCGCGGCGACTCGCTCGCCGATCGCGTCGAACAGAGGGGACGCGGCGCGCGGCGGCGGCGACGCGAGCGGCTCATCTGCCTCGATCGCGTAGTCGATGTCGCCGGTGTGCAGGACCGCGTCGCCGTAGGTGTACGGCATGCGCGGGTTGAGCTGGGCGACGACCATGCCACCCCGGGCCCGCGCCGCTTCGATCGCGGCCGGAAGGATGTTCACCTCGATGCCGAGCGAGACCGTGCCGCCGGCCGGCACCGAAGTGTGCAGCAGCACGACGTCGGGCCGCAGTTCCTCCCTGATCAGGTTCGGGACCAGCGACAGGCGGCAGGGGAAGTAGCGCAGGCCCTCGGTGCCGCGCATGCCCGGCCCGACGAACGGCGACTCCAGGATCACTCCGTCGCGGTCCGGCACGCCGCGCTGGGCGTTGAGCGCGAACAGCCGGTACGTCGCCACCGCCGTGTCCAGGACCGACAGCGCCCGCCACGGCGTGGCGAAGTTCCCGCTCATCACCGCCCGGGGCGTGCCCGGCAGGCCGGCCAGCAGGGCGGCGAGCTTCTCCTGCGTCACCACGCGCACCGGGTCAGCCTCCTCGCTCAGCCGTCGCCGTGGCGGTGCTTGTGCTGGACCGGCCGGATGACCGTGACCGGGCAGTGCGCGTGGTGCACGCAGTAGGTGCTCACCGAGCCGAGCAGGGCGTCGGCGAAGGCGCCGTGCCCGCGCGAGCCGACCACAAGAAGCTGGGCGCCCTCGGACGCCTCGACCAGGGCCATTCCCGGGTACCGGCACACCACCGTGGTCGCCAGCCGCGCCGGGCGGTCCGCGCCGAACACCTCGTCGATGGCCTGGTCCAGGAGCCCCTCGGCGGCCTTGCCGAGGTCGGTGTCGTCGGGAGCGGCCGGCGCCCAGCCGTAGAAGGCCGGGTACTCCCAGGCGATCACGGCCTGCAGCGCCGCGCCGGTGAAGCCGGCCTGCAGGGCGGCCCAGCGCAGCGCGCTCTTCGACGCCTCGGACCCGTCCACCCCGACGACGATCCGGGCGTCCTGCCCGGCTGATCCGCTCATCGTTCTCCTCCCGCGGCCACCGGCACGACCGTACCGCCCGGCGGCGCGCCGGCGCCCTCGGGCCGCCCGGTCGCGGCCCTTATGCGGGCGATCCGATCGTGGCAACCATGAGGGCCTTGATCGTGTGCATCCGGTTCTCTGCCTGGTCGAACACGATCGACTGCGGCGACTCAAAGACCTCCTCGGTGACCTCGAGCGCCTCCAGGCCCTGCTTTTCGTAGATCTGGCGTCCGACCTCGGTCTCGCGATTGTGCAGGGCGGGCAGGCAGTGCATGAACTTCACGTCGGGATTGCCGGTGGCCGCCAGCACGCGCGAGTCCACCTGGTAGCCGATCAGCTGCTCGATGCGCCGGTCCCATTCGCCGGCGGGCTCGCCCATCGACAGCCACACGTCGGTGTAGACGAAGTCGGCGCCCGCGACCCCGGCCGCCACCTCGTCGGTCAGCGTCAGCCGGGCACCCGAGCCGGCCGCCAGGCCGCGCGCGATGGCCTGGACCCGCGGGGACGGCAGCAGCGGCACCGGCGCGCAGACGCGGACGTCCATCCCCAGCATGGCTCCGGTCGCCAGCAGCGAGTTCGCGGTGTTGTTCCGCCCGTCGCCCAGGTAGCAGAACGCCACCTCGGGCAGCGGCTTCGCGGTGTGCTCGCGCATGGTCAGGATGTCGGCGAGCATCTGCGTCGGGTGCCAGCTGTCGGTCAGCCCGTTCCAGACGGGCACGCCCGCGCAGGCGCCGAGGATCTCGACGGACTCCTGAGCGAAGCCCCGGTACTCGATGCCGTCGAACATGCGCCCCAGCACCCGCGCGGTGTCCCGCATCGATTCCTTGTACCCGAGCTGGGACTCGTCGGGCCCGATGTAGGTGACGTGCGCCCCCTCGTCGTGCGCGGCGACCTCAAAGGCCGACCTGGTCCTTGTCGAGGCCTTCTCGAAGATCAGCGCGATGTTCCGGCCCGCCAGCCGGTGCTGCTGCAGGCCCATCTCCTTGTCCTTGCGGCACTGACCGCCCAGGCCGATCAGGTAAAGGAACTCCTCCCGGGTGAGGTCGATCTCCTTGGTCAGGCTGCGTCCGGTCAGGTCCATCACATTCTCCTTGTGGTCAGGCGGGGTCGCGCTCGATGGGGCAGGTCATGCAGCGCGGTCCGCCGCGGCCGCGGCCGAGCTCCTCGCCGGGCACGGTGATCACCTCGATGCCGTGCTTGCGCAGCATGGTGTTGGTGGCGACGTTGCGCTCGTAGCCGACGATCACGCCCGGCGCGACGGCCAGGTAGTTGGTTCCGTCGTCCCATTGCTCTCGCTGGGCCGCCCGGATGTCCTCGTCGGTCGTCAGCACGGTGACCTCGTCGATCTCAAGGGCCTCGGCCAGGGTGGTCCACAGGCTCTGGTTGCGGGTGATGCTGAGCTCGCCGGACGCCCCCGCCGGGGCGACGGTCCACGACCGCAGGTGCCGGTCGAAGTAGGGGTACAGAACGAACACCCCGCGGTCGATCATGGTCATCGCGGTGTCGAGGTGCATCATCGCGTGGGACTGCGGCAATTCGGCGGCGATGACCCGGTCGGCCTGGCCGCTGCCGAACAGCGCCCGGGCCAGGATCTCGACCGCCATCGGCGTGGTCCGCTCGCCCATTCCGATTAGCACCGTGGAGTGGCCGACGGGATGCACGTCGCCGCCCTCGACGCTGGCCGGCAGGTGGCTGGCGTCGTCGTCGCCGTAGTAGGTGACGAATTGCGCGCCGGCGAACATCGGGTGATAGCGGTAGATCGCCCGCACGTGCAGCGTCTCGCGCTGGCGGGCCGGCTTGGCCATGGGATTGACCGAGACGCCGCCGTAGATCCAGCACGAGTTGTCGCGCGGGAACAGGTGGTTGGGCAGCGGCGGGAGCACGAAGTCGTCGGCCCGCAGCGTGTCCCATTTCAGGCTGTGTGCCCGCAGCGGCTGCAGGTCCGCCTTGAGCACGCCGCCGACGAGGTGCTCGGACAGCGTCGCGCCGTCCAGGTCCTCGAACAGGCGGCGCACCGGCGCCACCAGCTCCGGGCCGAGCATCTCGGGCGTGCACACCCGGTCGAGGATGAACTCCCGGCCCCCGGGCACGTCCAGCGTCTCGGCGAGCAGCTGGCCGAAGTAGTGCACGATCACGCCGCGCTCACGAAGTACCTCGGTGAACACGTCGTGCTCCTCCTTGGCCCGCCTCGCCCACAGCACGTCGTCGAACAGCAGGCCCTTGATGTTCTGCGGGGTCAGCCGGGACAGCTCCAGGCCAGGCCGGTGCACGATGACCTGGCGGAGCTGCCCGACCTCCGACTGCACGCCGAAGCTCATCGCCCGGCCTCCAGCTCGGTAGCGTCCCGCGGCGGCGCGACCTGTCCGGCCCGCTCGCGCTGGGCCTTGAGGAAGGCGTAGATGACGATGCCGATCATCACGATGACCATGGCCTGGTACACCGCGGCGAACCCGGAGGCGAACGTGACCCACATCGAGAACAGCACCGCGGCGATCGTGATCAGCAGGTCGCGGGCGAGCAGCCACCCCTGCACCCGGCGGCGCCTGGACACCAGGTAGGCCAGCTGCGCGCAGGCGGACATGAAGTACGGGATCGCGACGGTGACCACGGTCAGGTCGACCAGGTAGGTGAAGACCGTCAGGCCCGTCTTCGTGGTGTAGGCCCACAGCATCAGCAGCGACGGCAGCAGCGCCGCGAGCACGATGCCGAACCAGGCGTTGTCCCTGCGGTCGGTCCAGGCGAAGGGCCGCGGGAACAGGCCGTCGCTGGCGGGCGCCCTGGACACCTCGGCGGTGACCAGGGTCCAGCCGTTCAGCGCGCCGATCCCGGAGACCACCGCGAGGGCGGCGACCAGCTTGCCGGCCCAGGCCCCGTGGGTGAAGATCGCCTGGAATGCCGGGACGAACGGCGCGGAGCTGGAGACCAGGACGTGGTGCGGGACCAGGCCCATCACGGCCGCCGACGCCAGCACGTACAGGAGCGCGCAGGCGGCGGTGCCTGCCACCGAGGCCAGGCCGACGTTCCGGCGCGGGTTGCGCACCCGCTTGGCGGTGATGGCCGCCACCTCGACGCCGATGAACGAGAACAGGGCCACGCCCGCCGCGATCCCGATCGCGCTGTACAGGCTCCCGCCCGAGGCGTTGAACGGGCCGAAGTTGGCCTTGGAGACGAAGAACCAGCCGACCACGCCGACGAACAGCAGCGGCAGGAACTTCAGCACGACGGTGAGGTTCTGGAACCAGGCCATGTTCCTGATCCCGGCCAGGTTGACCGCCGCCGGCACCCACAGGCCCAGCAGCGCGATGCCCCAGTTGGTCATCGCCGAGGGGTGGCTGATCCCGAACAGCGCGTCGACGTAGAGCACCCACGCCGACACGATCGCCGCGTTGCCGGCCCAGGCCTGGACCCAGTAGCACCAGCCGGTCAGGTAGCCGGCGAAGTCACCGAACTCGTGCCTGGCGTAGGCGTACAGGCCGCCGTCGGAGTTCGGCACCCGCCTGGTGAGCTGGCCGAACAGGACGGCCAGGAGCATCGCACCGATCGCGATGACGCCCAGCGTGAGCAGCGAGCTCGTGCCCGCCCCGGCGAGCACCGCTGGCATGACGAACACCCCGGTCCCGACGATGCTGCCGATGACCAGCCCGGTTGCCGAGGTCACCCCGATGCTGGCGGCCTTCGCCTGGTTCCGCGGCGACATCTGGCTGAATGATTCCGGCGACCGGTGCAAGAAGCGGCCGCCGACATGAACGGACATCTGTCCCTCCCAGGATTGGTCCCAGGCTGGCGCTCGCGCGCCGCCTGGCCGTTAGCCTTGCTAACAACCATTCCGCGCGGCGATCAACGGCCACAGGGGCCAAGGTCCCGAAGGCGGCCTGCGAAGGTCTCTGCTGGTGTCGCCGGCCGCGGCCGGCTACTCCGGCGTGGCGGTCAACCCACGCCGGGATAACGAACGGTCGGCGTCAACGGCCGGGGGGCTGGCCGGCTGGCCGAGCGAGAGCCGCCATCGCAGCCGGATGCCGCCGGAGGTGGTCTCGATGTCCATGCGGGTGCCGGCCAGCGCGGCCCTTTCCAGCAGGCCCGGGAAGTCGCGCCGGGACCTGCCCGTCCCGGCCGGCCGATCGCGCGACGTCGCGTCGATCACGACCGCGCACGAGTCGTCGCGGACGGCGATCTCAACGCGGCCGGGCACGCACTCGGGCGCGATCAGATCGAGGGTCTCGCGCAGCAGGGCAACGATCTGCGCCTGGGTCTCGGCCGGCATCGCGCCGTCGGGCTGCCCGCTGAAGCCGATCTCCGGCGCCGGCGCCAGCCCGCGGCACAGGGCCACGACCTGCTGCCGCAGTCCGTCCTGGCGGGAAGCATGCCCGAGACCGAAGACGGCGTTCCTGATCATCCGGACCACATGATCGAGGCTCTCCACCGTGGCATCGATCCGGCGCCGCACCGCGGCATCGGCGGTCAGATCCGCGGTGCCCTGCAGGGTCAGCCCGGCGGCGAAGACCTGCTGGATGACCTGGTCCCGGAGCACGGCGGCGATGCGTTCCCTGTCTTCGATGACGGTGAGCTCCGTGAGCTGATCCTGCAGCCGGTCCCGTTCCGCCTGCGACCGCGCGATCCGGTCCCGCAGGCCGTGCGTGGCCACCGAGAGCAGCGTGCCGAGCAGCGCCCACAGCAGCACCCGGCGCGCGATCACCGCATCGGCCACCGCCACCGGGGTCAGCGAGATGATCACCTCCACGGCCACGATGGCGGCCACGATGCACGCGGACTCCCACCGGCGATGGAACAGGGCCGTCCAGATCAGCGGGACCAAGATCACGATGCCCACGCCCGAGGTGGCGCCGGCGGCCAGGATGAGCGCCAGCACCGAACCGGTGTAGGCCAGCGGCACGACAACCGGCAGCCAGGACGGGAGCCGCGGCCACGGAAGCAGGAACGCCGCCGCCACCGCCAGCAGCAGGACGATGCTGGCTACCACGGCCCACGGCGACTGCGGGCCCGGCGGGAGCGCGAGGCTGGCCTCGGCCAGCACCGCGACCGCCGCGAACGGCGCCGCCCTGGCCAGCAGGCCGGGGCCACCGAACGCGGCGCCGCTCGATCCGCCGGGGGCCGGCGGCGGATCGGCTGGCATCGACGATGTGTGGTCCGGCCTCATCGGCCTCCTCCGGTGACGCACTGACGCCGAAACACAATCGTACGTTCACGCCCTGCGCCCGCATAGCTGGGGACAAAGGTCCCCCCACCGCGGGCCGCCGGACTCCTCCGGCCGCGCCCGGCAGGAGACATCCTGGTCACGACGGATTCCGGAAGGGGGTCCGCGATGACCACATCGACGCGGTCTCACGTTGCCGACCGCCCGGCGACCACCGCCACCAAGCCCCGCCCCGCCGCGGCCACCGACACCAACTCCCGCCCGGCCGCGGCCACCGAC
>Ga0335073_10005983_pt1 | contig 17086 bp, 12 predicted proteins | sample Lox_Sample_22_FD_207093 | JGI IMG/M metagenome (GOLD analysis project Ga0335073, IMG submission 207093) | Soil microbial communities from Loxahatchee National Wildlife Refuge, Florida, United States - Lox_Sample_2.2 | ecosystem: Environmental > Terrestrial > Soil > Wetlands | place: USA...
TGTACAACGAAGATTCGGCTACGAATGATTGTTGACCATAAAAGTAAGTTGATGAGTCGCTCGAGAAGTACATGAAGATGTACGTCTTCTCACAAGGAACTCGCTCTATTCGGGAGCAGTTGCTCTGCAAGTCCAGACCTTTCCGTCTCTCACGTAAGTGGGACCTTACGAAAGTAGCCATACCCACACTCATTTCCGATGGAATGATTCACCATCAAAAGATATCGTCACCAGTTTGCGACTACGGCGACCTCGCTTACCGGTTCTGGCGTCCCGCGCGTTTCCACCGGAAGGATGCGAATTACATGGATCACTGTTCGTAGCTTCTGATGCAAGCTGCAAATGTCTGATAGTCAAAATTCGTTTCGGCACGCAATGCAGGCCTTAACGCTGCTTGAGCGGGCGGCGGCAGAAGGTCAGGAAAAGGCGCAGCGCCCGGTAGGCACAGAGTGGGCGGGTGGAGCAACGCACGATGGCGGTTGACGATCTAGTGGCTCGTTAAATGCAATTGCGCTAGCAGCCATCATCACCAATCCTGGAGGCTTGAATGCGCCACGCTTCGGCGCGGACGTTTTGCTCCTTGCCCCAAATCCCGGTTCCTGCAGGGGATAGCTTCAACTGGCCTACCAAGAATAGTAGCCTCTTATCAAACCTCGCGCCAAACATTCTGCGCCCGACACTTCAATACGGCAGCTCAGTACATGGCATCATCCCGCTGCATTATCTTCGGTGGAATGCTTCACTCATCAACGGAAGTTGAATACCCTCGAGTGGCACGATGCAACTGTAAGAGACACTTCTGCCGTAAGATACGGTATTGGTAGTGCGAGGCTTCACCTCGACGCGTCGGGGCCACCACTTCACTGTACCAGGCCGCGCTTGTAAGTCACCATCAAGAGTCCGCAACAGCACGCTTGGAGGCGATCTGCTACGAATGTAGTATGGAATATCCATAGACAAAAGAACGTGCCGTCTCAGGGCCAGACTCTGAGCAGCTCTCACTGTAATAAGAAACACGACCACAGGAGCAAGAAACGCCCAATATCTAGTGGCTTGTTTAGCTCGACGAGAGTGGAAAGGCTAGAGTCACCACCGTTCGAGCCAAAACAAGGAGAATGCACAAAGCTGCGGCCCCAGGGATCTTGTTCAGGATTTGCGATACAGGATCACCCCTTTTTTGCCGGAAGCCACAAGTTTCTCGTCAGATGGCTACGGGCCAGTCGCCCACATCCATCCGAGCTTCAAGGCGCCAACAGCACATCTGGAAAGACCTAGAGCGCTGCCAGGGAGGAAAGACTACGGGCCCGGGGTCTTTTATCTACTCTCAGGATCGACACTCTTTTATCATATCCCTCTCAACATCATCCAGGTCCACCTGTGGTACCTCTTCTGTCGTTCGCTACTGACCACTGTCTCTCGCTACATCCTTCTATGTTATATGAATCGAAACGACCATAGACCTTTTGTATAATTGTTTTGCCTAATAGACTACTTCCCTGATTCACCTTTACGGAATACCACGTTCAAGCAAGTGGCGGCATATTTGGAGACTCCACTCGAATCAGACCAACGGCTTCCAAGACAAAGTCATATCACGCGTTCTGACTTTCCAACGATCCTCTACCTGCTGAATTACTATCGTCGCCTCCGCAATGGCGATCGGCGACTACTTCGCGCCTGGAAGGTCGAGTAAAAGAAACTCAAGGAGGAACTCGAAGAGCACCAGAAACAGTGAACAACCGGAGTTTGAAAAACATGGCGAGCTTGAACCTCCAATATCACCATGGCAGAGCCACTTCAATACCGATGGCTCACCGGCCGGTTCAAGATTTAGCTCAAGACCAGCATCACTATACCCAGTTGGCGACTTCCGCAATTCTACCATCGAGGAGATCAACGACATCAAATGCGAAGTTATGGTCAACTGGTTGCACTCTCAACAAGAAGAGAAGCTGTGGACTGCTGGTGAAGAAGAGGAGGGCGTTGTGTTGAAGAAGTCCCGAGGAATGTACACTTGTTCCCCTGCAGACCTTGCAGATGACCAAGCAGGTTTCTTCCAGGCCGTGCAAACACTGAACGTCAGGGTGGCCATGACTGTCAATACTCGGGTCATTCGAATTCTCCTTCACAACAATCAAATGCCCTTCGTTGAAATCCAGGAAGGTCTGCGGATTCAAGTTCTTTCCGACATGTCATACCTCCCTCGTTGTCAAAAGCATCAGTTTGCTGCCTTCATCGCCGACAGAGGTGTTCTGGTAGTGTGGGATGATGATCCCAAAAAGATTCTCGACCGCGTCGAACGACTAGAAACCGCGCTGATGAAGATGATATGGGGCAACGAAGGTGTTTACCCGGAAGAGGACGAGAAGAAGGAAGAGGAGGAGGTCGTGGAAGATGAGTGTGATCCCAATGCTGATCTTGAGAACCCTCAAGAAGCGAAGCCTCGAAAGCTCATGCTCATGCAAGCCTTCGTCACCGCAGCCACAATCGCAATGACCATCACCGTTCTTGGATGGGGCTGGAGGCAGGTCACCGTTGAGATATTTGTCGATCACAACTTCATTCGAATTGCCTTCATTCTTGCTTTCGTTCCGCAGTTTTGGCTGGCTCTTGTACGTCGACTGATATCATGGTAATGTTCACAGCTAACCATCTTCTTAGTTCTTCTTCCAGAGCTTGGCTACAAGTGTAGCGCAAATCATTGGACCTGTCGGACAAGTGCATAGAAACACCAAATTTTATTCTGGAAAACCACCAAAACGACTGGATCCGGAGCTACGCGTCCTTCCTCACGTCACCATCCAATGTCCGGTATACAAAGAGTCCCTTCACTCCGTCATCGAGCCGACAATTCGATCGCTTAAGACTGCCATTTCGACCTATGAAATGCAAGGCGGAACTGCAAACATCTTTGTCAATGATGATGGTATGCAGCTTATCGATCCTGTCGATGCTCGTGCTCGCCAGGACTTTTATGATGAGCATAACATCGGCTGGGTCGCTCGACCGAAGCACAACCCGAAACCTGATGATGAGAAGAAGCCATTCTTCCGCCGAGGCAAGTTCAAGAAAGCCTCTAACATGAATTACGCCCTGTGGGTCAGCCAACGAGTTGAAGACAAGCTTGTCAACATTGAGAGGACGGAGGATTGGACCCAGGAAGATGAGTCGGCCGTATACAAGAACGCACTTGCCGATGTCGTCGCTGAGGACGAGGGCCGTACCTGGGCCGATGGCAACATCAGAGTGGGTGACTACATCCTTGTGGTAGATTCAGACACTCGAGTTCCGGTGGATTGTCTGCTTGATGCCGTGAGTGAGTTGGAACAAGCTCCACAAGTCGCTATTCTCCAGCACAAGTGTGGTGTCTTGAATGTGACAAACTCATTCTTTGAGCGCGGCATTACATTCTTCACCAACCTGGTATACACGCAAATTGCCTACGCAGTAGCCAACGGCGACGTGGCGCCATTCGTCGGCCACAATGCCTTCCTACGTTGGTCTTCGGTACAAGAAATCGCTTACGAGTGTCCCTTGGACAACCGCGAGAAATTTTGGTCCGAATTAACTGTTTCTGAGGACTTTGATCTTGCTTTGCGCCTACAATCCGAGGGATTTATCGTTCGACTGGCCTCGTACGCAGGCGACGGGTTCAAGGAAGGAGTTTCATTGACTGTCTACGACGAGCTCGCACGTTGGGAAAAGTACGCCTATGGCTGCAGCGAACTGATCTTCCATCCATTCCACAAGTGGTTCACCAAAGGACCCATCACACCTCTATTCAGAAGGTTTCTGTTCTCCTGCATGCCCTTACCAAGCAAATTCACCATCTGCGCTTATGTTGGGACGTATTATGCCATCGGTAGCGCTTGGGCCCTTACCTTGCTCAACTATTTTGCGATCGGTTGGTTTAACGGCGAACTTGATCATTACTACATCGACAGTTTCAAGATCTTCTTTAGCATCATCTGCATCTTCTCCGCGCTTGGCAACATCGCCCTAGCCGCACTCCGCTACCGCATCGAAGAGAAGCAGATCTTTCTCGCGCTGTTCGAAAACTTCTCCTGGATTCCGCTTCTGGTCATCTTCCTCGGTGGCATCTCGCTTCACATATCATATGCCATCATGTCTCACCTATGCGGCAGAGATATGCACTGGGGAGCCACCGCAAAGGAAGCAGAAGATGTAACCTTCTTCCAGGAGATCCCTAGAGTCGTCAAACGGTTCAAGTTCACATTCACCATCTGCATTTTGTGGACGGCAATGCTTATCGTCATGAGCGAATTCGCTCCGTACTTCTGGCGCATCAATCTGCTCATTGCCGTCTTCCCAATGAGCATGGTTACATTTAATCACTTCATGATGCCCATCGTTCTCAATCCCAATCTGATGCTATTTACCTGGTAAGCAGCGGCGGGTTTGCTGGCATCGGGCTCCGTTTCTGTATATGCATTTGAAGGCGGGGCGGCGTTATTACACTTTTTTCAGCAAAGTAAAGGTCTGGCGCTCTGTTGAATAGACGGTGGAATAACAACGATTTGGAGATGAAAGGAAAGGGAGCTACCCATACACAGTCCATTACAGACTAATACATAATATGTCATACGGAAGCGTATAACCATCATTGTTCATCGCTCGCCACTCGCCTTTGACAAGATGTATGTCTTAATATCCTGTTGCGAGGATGGCCAATTGGACTAATTGCCTGTTCAAATGGCGAGAAGCTGAAAGACCATCGTAGCCGTTCATTTCAGATCAACTGAATGACATTTCCGTCGCCAGGATGGTGCTCAATCCAATGAGGCGTCGAGCATATCACTAAGGCTGTGGGTACATCAACGTCAGCAGCGACCTGGCGAGGTAGCTTAACATTTCGGCCAGGTCGAAGCCAAAGTTTGGTGGGGTCGTTTTCGTGTCGATCCGCGAGTTGGGAAAGTATTCGCTAGCCAGTTCACGTTGATCACTGTGGACCCGCTTATCTCTCCAGAAATGGGCTGGGGTTGATCCGCAGTGGCTAACTTCGTGTTGGCCTTGCTTATCTCTTTCGCATCTTGATCCATCACTCATTTTCTTTTTCCGAGTCATTCAATATTGCTCGGCTGGTTGGGCCTGAACCCATCAAAAAAAATTTCTGCCCCTGGACGACACAGCTCAGCTCAGAGGTACCTGCGCAATGTAGGCGTCTCGGGCGGCAACCTATCCAATACGCGCCAAGGTCAGAGACAGCGTGTAGAAGGTCAGCCCTCGATCTCTGACCTATTATCTTCACCATATTGATCACGTCGCGCCGTTGTGTGGCTTACAACAACGCACTACGCTCTCGTCCCGCCGCGCGCTCCGGATATGCTATCATGGAACCATAGCAAGGAATTGCACGGGATCTCAACTTCATCTGTGTGCGACTTCATGACGTCCGATTGCCACCTCTTCCATTTTATTTTGTTTTCGTCTCATCGCTTCCTACTTCTTCCATTAAACTTCCCTCTTCTTCCGTAACCATGGCACCTCACTCCGGTGCGTCCCGTCGAAGACAACGGATATCCCTCTCAAACTTTCACAGTTGACACCGTCGAGCTTTCTTGGTCCAGCTAGAAGTTTCGATTCCAATTGGTCCTACCAAACTGTGGTTGGCCACACCGTTTACAGCTCTGGAAGCATGGCTACTCCAAGAACTGCTTCCGGGCATTTACACCCAGATAGCGCGATGCGCTTCCGTCCTTGGATTCACAGCGAATCTCCATATCAGTCAGAGGCCGGCATCCTGGCCTCAAGACCTCCGGTATCACGGGTATACTCCAGCCCTCCGCTTTCACCTAGTAAATCTCGACCTACTTCTGGCATGTCCGAGCTGCATCCAAGTGGTGTGGTAACTAGACCAGCAACTCCTACGAAGACAGAATCATTCGCCGTTCTCAGTTCTCCGTTACCAAGTCCTCCAATCGATCGAGATCAGGATGTGGATATGTTATCCTCGCGGATGGATTATCCACCCAAGATCCTTGAATTTCCCTTTCACGACACCGACTACGAACTACTTCGCGATCATCCGCTCGGCTCCGGACGCTTCAGCAAAGTCTATCTCGCCGAACCCTGCGCTCCAAAGCCCACCTCATCACACGTCATCCTCACACCCCCATCCACACCAGTACGCGGCAGCTTCGACGGGCCGCGCGCAGACCCGCCGCATCTCTACGCCGTCAAGATCCCCACCGACCGCAGCTCCATCCCCGCGATCCGCCACGAAGCCACCATCCTCTCGTACCTGCACGCGCAGCGCTCCGCAGAGTCGCACATCGTGCGCTTCCACGGCCTCGACCCGCGCACCCACGCCGCCGTGCTCTCCGCCCTCCCGGCCACCCTCGACACGCTAATATCCGAACTGAACTCACGGCCTGCGGGCGCGCGCAGCGCCGCAGCAGCGCGCCACTTCGCGCCGCTGGCACGCAGCCTGGCGGCCAGCCTGGCGTGGCTGCACGGCGCGGGCGTGGTGCACGCGGACGTCAAGCCGGCAAACGTGCTGGTGCGCGCGTCCAGCGCGTCGGGCGTGCCGAGCGCAGCCGCGGCGGCGCGCCTCATCGACGCGCCCGCGCTCGTGCCGCTGCTCGCGGACTTCACGTCTGCACTGCTGGTGTGCGGCGCGGAGGCCGCTGGTGGTGGTGGTGCTGCTGCTGTCGCGGCGCCGGCCCTCGGCGCCGGCACCTACGACTTCTTGGCTCCGGAGCTGCTTGCTCGCCCGTACCCCGATCCTACGCCCAAGAGCGATGTCTATGCGCTTGCCATGACGCTGCTGGTGTTTGTTGTTGGTGGGAGTCCGTTTGCGGGCGCGGGGAACAAGTGGATGGTTATGGAGTGGGTGAAAGCCGGCATGGCGATGGAAGTGGTCAACGGCGATCCTGTGATGAGTGGGAGGCTGCGGAGCGTTAGTGCCATTGTGAGGGAGAAGGATGGTTTTGATTTGGTGGCGTGCTTGGAGGAAGGGCTGAGTAAGAGATCTGAGGACAGAGAGATTGGTTTTGTGTGATGAGATACGTGAAGTAAAACGAGGTTTGGCATTGTTTATTTGTGTGATTATACGAATTTTGATGTACTAAAGCGTTGAAATTGGCGGGTTAGATTCAAAACGATAGAGAAGTCACGGGCGAGATTTGTACATCTTTGAGTAGAAGGTGAGGACTATGTGCCAATCGCACTTGAAAAAGGTTGTTATGTATGCAAGCTACAACCGAGCAGACCGTTCTGCGTAATGACATTATCGCATTCGCTAAGTCTTCAGACAATATCAGAAAGTTGAAAGGTCGGTTTCGACCTTTTGCAAATCAGCGGCGTTGCGAGGGTCGAAAGCCGTATTTCTCGGTCGAGTCTTCATCTGCAGGAACTTTGGGAAGCGTTTTAGGAGAACAGTTTACCTAGTGTTGCACATTGGTAATAAAATTGGCAGCATCACCCGTCTCGATTTCGATTAGAATTGCGTAGAGCCGTTATAGTTAGTACAAGTTATAGGACTGGGTCGCCGTGCTTGTACAGACATCAAGATTTACGTTGGTAGACGAGCGGTATGGAAGGGATGTGTATTCGCTGACCAAACAAAGGCTGGCTCGTGGCATGCATATACTAGCGCTAAAAATCCGTCACTCTGCTACCCTACCTCCTCTGGCCAATCTCGATCCTTCGTAGTGCCCGATATCAAGAAGGCTCTTGAAGGGCGAACGAATATAAAGCATTACGGGGGGGCCTTTCCGTTCGCAAGATTTCATTCTATCCTTCCATGTACAATTCAGTCAACTCATCCGACCCGAAGGCATGGCCCCAATTACAGCCTTCGACACTCTCCAACGCAATGTAACCAGCCTACCACCAACGCTGCCCTTCAACATTCAACCGGCCTCATCCAGCCAATCAGCGTCGGAGGCGATCCAAACCATTACTTTTGGTGTCTTGGGAATCCTTTTCGCCGTTGCTTCCATCTTTTTGGCCTACCGGCAGCTGCAACACATGCACAGCACCTCTGCAATAACGAGGACAAGCACAGAATTATCAACTCAGTCGAGTATGACAATGCACCGCAAACTTCCAGTTGGGACGCGGGAAGCACTAACGGCGAACATAGATCGTCCATCCAGCCTGACGCAGGAGTATGCAGTCTCGCCCGAAGGCTTGTCTGATCCTCCACCGCCGTACGAAAATGTAGATTATAGAAATACTGAAGGTTGAAATCTTGGATGTGGCTGAGAGGGAGTTAAGCTTGGAAACGGTCTTTTTGGAAGGCGTACGCATCCAAGCCGACTGGCGGCTGGTTATAGATGCTAGTAGTGATTTCGAGGGTACTTTGAGGAGAGAAGGTCGCAAATCCGTTGTCAGATAATGCAATCTATATCGCACCCAGAATTTCACACCGTTGCCACCTCACCACCCGTCTCCCACCGTGCACCGGCCCCCTCCACCCGCAGCTCCTCCGCAATGTCCGCGACAATGCGCTGCTTGAGCACGCGCAGCTCCAGGCCCTGCAGCAGCAGCGCGGCGACGTCGTACTTTTCGGCGACGACGCGCAGCGCGATGGCCTGCGCGCGCGGCTCCTCGATAGTGCGCAGCCAGCGCGTCAGCGCCTCGCGGTCGCGGACCGCGCGCGCTCCGACATGCGCCTCCGCCGCGCCGCGCAGCAGCCGCGCCTCCGCGCCCAGGTCCGCCAGCGGCACCGCGCCGGCCGGCTCGGCCGCGCCCACAAACACGCGCAGGTACGCGGCGACGCTGCACTCGACGGCGGCGAGGCTCCGCCGGCAGCCGTCGGCCGCGCTCAGGTGCTGCGACGCGCCCGCGTGCGTGCCGAAGCGCCGCCCGCAGCCCCAGTGCCACGTGGGCGCGCTCCGCGGCGGGCCGCTGGCGCCGCGCAGGAACGGGCGCAGCTGCGGCTCGACGCTGCCGCCGCAGAGCGTGCTGTCGGCGGTGGAGCGGTGCGCTGCGAGCGTCACCGCGAACGAGAACGACGCGCTGCAGTCGGCACAGTGGTAGGGCGTGCGGCCGCTCGTGTGGTCCGACAGGTGCGACGCGAGGTGCGACTTGAAGCTTGCGAGGCCGCTGATTGAGCGCGAGCAGATTGGGCAGAGGAAGTTTGGGTGTTGCGGTTGGGCGGAGGGTTGACCCAGAGGCTCGATCAGGAAGTCGCTGAAGACGGAGTATGTTGGTTGGGTCATGCTGGCGAGTTCGGTTGGGCTGATCCTTGTGTCGAGAGGCTCAGTGAGCTGGCTTTGGACTTGACTTCTCAATTGCGGGCTGGTTTCCTGGTTGTTTTCGACATTTGCTTCATCGCGTAATGCTCGCGGGAACGGCCAGCGTTCCAAGGAATTGAGGACTTGGTTCGCGGTTGCGGGATCGACGTCGGCGCCATCTTCGGGCTCGACGGACTCTCGTGCTGTTGAGTCCGATTCATCGCCAGTTAAGTCAATCGTTATGACTGTTGATAATGCTCCGGTCTCGGGGCTCAATACTCGTTCCCGACATCGCTGGCCAGTTCTGGAGCGAAGATGCTCGCCTAATGCATCTTTCCTGGCGAAGGCTTTACCACAGCCCCAGAAATCGCCGGATTGATGCTGACCGCGACATACCCATTTCTTCTCGGCGTGTTGAGTTTTCTCGTGTCTCTTCTTGTCATTCAGTCGACCGAAACGTTTATCACAAGATGAGCATTTATAAATGGAGCCATTGACATGTACCGACATGTGATTCTTCAATGTATGGTAACGAGTAAAGCGAAGTTTGCAAGTATGACATTCGAAAGTGCGCAGCTCTTTGGTCCGTGATTCAAGGAAAGAAGAAGTGTTTAGATCGTAGTTCTCCATGACATATGATCAATGAATAAAAAGTTTGCAAAGGAGGAAGAATGTTAAGGAAAAGACGAACAGAACCAGAAGGCATGCCAGAACGGCATCTTAAAAATGAAATGGAGAGATTGGGAATGACAGCGGTCGAAAGACACCGCCACTCCAAGCAATAGATGACGATGAAGCACGGCGTTTAACGGCAGCGAGGCTGCACTGCCAGAAGATCAAGCCAGAAATTCGCGATCAGACGGCCCACTAAGACAGCGGAGACGAGGGAACGAATGCTGGGTGGTTCTGCGGTATGATCCGGGAATCGCGCTCAGGGCCATGTGCATCGCCAGGAAATCGGAGCGGCGGTGGGAATCGCAGTCCGGAGTCTGGCAGTGCAGTGATGAAAGAGGATTCTGGGGCTTGATGGCTTCCTCGAACGCATCTATTGGGTGCTGGCCGCCGCAGACCACCGCGTTTCTTGCAGTGGCGAAGCAGTGCGTCGTGCATATCTTCCCTGCAGATGTGACACACCCAGCTGCTTTTTCACACGTCGCGGCCGGCGTGTTGGTGCGTACTTCGCGTGCCATTCGAGCCACCCATCGCGCCGAAGACGCGGGAGTTTCTGGAAGAGATGCGAGAGTGTCTGGGCGAAGTGCATCCCACGCGGAATCTGTCATCCCAAGGCGGGCCTGACGTTGCAACGATAGGCTGAATGAGATGGTAGTGGAGAGCGAAGGGGTTGAAGTCGGTACAGTACGACGTCACTCCAAGTCCGAGACGTATGCCCAATTACAGGAATGACTACATTTCGCGTATTTCTGACCTGCGTGCCGTACGTACGCCAGAATACATAAGGAACACTGCCAGAACTCCCTTCGTCACCATCTCGCTCCCGCATACAAATCACTAATTCCACGCGCTTTTCGTTAGCACAGCACCCGACTTCCGTGTTATTAAACCTCTTTTCCTTACGACTATATAAAGTCCCTTTCCCCCCATGCCGCTTCACCTTCCTCACCACCATTCTCACTATCCACTACTTCCACCATGAACCATCAGCGTAACCAAGGTGCACGGCGACCCATTCCATTGCGAGAGTCCCACTCACCATACCTTCCTCACCCAACAAGCACCGGGCACGCCACGCATCCATTCCACATCCTCGAACGCACAGCATCGCTACCGTCCACCCAAGCACAACCTATCACCACGGCCATCAATCTGCGCACAGCGTGGCCACAACCCACGCGGCACCGCTCTCCCATCCGGAGCACCATACAGCCAGGCTTCGCGCGCAGCCTATCGAGGTGAGCCGACCGCGCCGCGGACCGCGCATCCATCACGTCCCTAACGCTGGTCGCACAGGCAAGCGCTGCCACCTCCATCGCCACGGCGCCGCAGGCCAACACCACTACCAAGGCCGCTCGGCAGTAGAGATAGCGGAGGAGGAGGAGCGGTGCCCGCGAGGTGGCCGCGCCGCGGCTACTCCCTCTGACGGCTCTGGTTGCGGAAATCTTGCTTGGTGACGGTGGCTTCTGGTTTGAGCGCGGCGTTGCGGGTCGGTGCGGGAGCGCCGTGTACATGGATACCCGCGGATCTGCTTTAGTTCGTGCGCTCGAGGATTCTGAGCGAAAAAGTACTTACAATGGCGGCGGTTGTTACGCTGCTCGTCGGCTCCGCTGTGGTGGAAGGCTGTGAGCCGCGGGCGGTGAATGGAATTCTGTGCAGTACATGAACATAATGAATAAAAGCTCTTTACTTTTGTTTTATCCAATTACTGTGGTCTTCTTCGAATGGCTGTGGAATTGCGAGAGTAGCAACTTGGGACGCGGCGCCTACGACACAACGGGCGTTCCAAAGCCCGACGTCACAGCCAAGGTTGCGCCGGCACCGCCTCAGCAGGCCATCCGGTCCAGCGAGGTTTACAACGCTCTGCATGAGATTCCAAATGCACGTGCAGCTTCACGTATTTGTCACGAAGCTTAAGAAAACACGATTTGTCTATGATGTCGCTATGTTCATTCCTAGCCAGCTCGCTATCGAAGCCAGCCCAACTCTACTCCTAAATTACAAGATTCGAGGGGATGTGCTCGATCCCTCGCAGAGCACCACCCTTCCACGGTAATACCGTACACTCAAAAACAGAAAAGCCAAAAGAGATTGCCGGACGCCGGGTTGTGATGTGATGGGTGGATCGGTCGTTAGGCGGGTTGGAAAAGAAAAACGAGACTATGAGAGTGAACTGCTCCCGCCGGGCCAGGCGTTATGCACAGCCGTGTGCCATGAGGCATCGATTACGCCGAAGAGCAAAATAAACCAAAACTTTCTGACGAACGGATTCTCCGCAGGTCCTTTAATGCCTTTCGTGGTCTTTGTGATGTCTTTCGTGATATACACCTCCACTTTGACGTCCAAAATCGTCCATCCTCTTGTACATCCCCTCTTTTTTCTGCTTCTCTTTCTTTGCTCTCTTAGTATCCAACTCCCCGTTGCCATGGTGATGCGTTGTTCTTCTCTCGGAACTGTTGTTGGCTGCTCGGTCGGTAGCCACCTGGAGCCGGTGCGGACCGCGGTGGACCGCCGAAACCGGACGCCGGGCTTTGGCTCCTGTAACTTGGAGGCCGGCCGTGAGAAAGCATGGGCATTGAGGCGTTCATGGGCGAGGCGGGCCCACCTGGACCGTAGTAGCCCGTATTCTGGGCAATGGCGGAGTTGCGGCCGGCGTCGCCTGACGACCATGAGTTGTCGTCATCATCATCGATGGCCTTACGTTGGCCAGCGTAGGATCCAGGCTTGTCTCCACGCGCCGTGGCGCCAAGTGCGTCCAACTCCGTCGTGCCAAGGTTCGTCTGTGACTTGATGAAGGAGCCGCGATCATCTCGCATCGGCTGGTATCGAGTATCCGGATTCTTGCTCACCAGCGCCCAGACGGAGGCCCAGATCACCATGAGAAGGATAACCGTTGCGAACACGGCGTTCACAATGAAGAAAATGATACCCATGATTTCGATCGCCAAGTCCGGAATGTTAAATACATTGGTGAAGAAGAGTAGAAGGATGACGTTGAAGAAGTTGACGCTCGCAATCGAGATGTTAAAAGCGTTGGTCTTCTTGTCCATATATGGCCGGATGACTGAAATGGTAATGAGTAGCGCAGCTTCTATGATGACAAGCGCTACAGCCTGAACAACACCGGAATCCTGGGCAAAGCCAATGAACATACCCTTAATGAGAATGTAGAGCAGGACGACGAAGATGAAGTAGTACATGGTGGCCTTGAACTGCACGTACAAGAAACCCCACTTGTTGAGAGCCTTGGGATCCGAGTAGAGGATATAAGCGGGATTCTTGTGAAGTGAGATACTGCGACGAGCAATACGCCACACCTTGATGGATGCCCAAGTGAGAACGATGATCATGGTGAGGATTGTTGAAATGGCCAGAACGACTTCAGCGGCGGAATCGCGCTTTGTGAGTTCCCAGAAGCAAAGAACAACCATTTGTGGGAAACCAATGAGGACCTGTGATTGTTAGTATTGTATGTTGTGCATAATTAAGGGTCACTTACAATTCGGTAGAGGATACCCTTGAGCACAGTACGCCAACCATTCCTAAAGTCACGGAACTTGTCTGGAGACAATTTGCCAGCCTTGGCGAGACCTTCACAGATGAACTTGAAGGCTACAACGCCGATGGTGACGAAAAGGATGAAAATCAGGAGGAAGATGTAACCGGTAAGGAAAATATTAGAGATTTCAATGCCTGCCACAAAGCCCACACGCTCGATGCCCATGACAACAACGGTCTTGGAAGTATCATCAGCAGAGTTGCTGTTGCTGCGGCGCATAAGATAGTTTAAGCCTTCGACGGAACGCTTAGCAATCTCGACGGAGGTGGTGGCTAGCTGGGAGAGGTATGTTGAAGGAGTTCCACCGGTGGATCGCTGATACCAGGTTGCAAGCGTTTGTAGGAAGCCGACACGGATGATTCCCATGCTCCACTGGAAGTTTTGAGTCCAGGAACGCACAATGGGTGGCATTGCGATGGCAGTCATGCCAATAAAGGCCTGAGCCTGGAAGTAACCGAAGAGAGCCAGTGCATTGGAGGCGACATGTGCGGCCGTATTGGAATGACCCAGTCCAGAGACAATGGCAGAGATGGCAAGTCCAAGGCCGGCAATGACGGCAATGGTCCAAGCAACACCCTTTTGATAGACGGTCTTGCCGTTTGAAAGATCTGCCTCGACGCAAGCAAGTGCGGTGCCATCAGTGCCGTTGATCCAGACCTTGATTTGACCGTCGAGATCTGGGATGTAGTAGATGGCATTCGGAACTTGATCGATGGCGCTCTGAGGGACTTGGACGTTGGTTGGGAAGTTGATATCACCCGTGTTCATTGGGCAGAGACCCTTGAGGTCAGACTCGTCACAAGGGTTGATGGTCTTCTGGTAGACAGTCAAGCCGTATCCAATGACCTGAACCTCGAGCGTGACGTTTCCCGAGATCTGAGAGACACCATTGATGTTGACGGCCAGAGTTCCGTTGTCAGGAGTGAAGACGACGTCGAAAAGCGTGGCAGAGAAACTCGAGTTGGCAATGCACGGGTTTAAGGAGTTCGACTCGAACATGCGGATGGCTGAGGAGAAGGGTAGGAGGAAGGAGAGAGCGGCGAATAGCAGCCATGATGGCGACATGGTGGATTGTAGCCGCATGGTGAGGGTGGGAGGAGGATGTTGTAAATTACGGGAGTCAGGAGGATGTTGTCGTTGGCCCGGGTCAGGGCGGCGGGAGGCGAGAGCGTGCCGGCGACTCTGCTGATGGCGTAGTTAAAGTGGATGAGCGATTGTGGTGATGAATTCCGACACTCAGGCGGTGAACGAAAGTGAGTGGTGTCGGAGAGTGTGGAGTTGGGAGTTGTTGTGTAGTGTGTTGTTGAAAGTTGGAAGGGGAGAAAGGAACGGAGGTTGGCCAAGAAGCGGATTGGAAAGGAGCCTGAGGGCGTAACCCAGCAGCAATGGCTGCAACGTACGCCACGAACGCAACGGACGCAATGAACGGGACCGGGGTGACCGCGCGGCGACTGCTGGCCCTTCCTCGCACGAAATCTCAAATACAGTACCACCTTGCCGAAAACAGGCGAATCCGTAAATTATCGAGGTTTTGAGCTGTTTGAGGGTGTGTGGAGCAGTAAGTCGATTTGACATCAACCCGGCCAGGGGACATGCAATTAATAGCTGCCAACAACGACTCTTCAAATTTTCGCAGCTACTCTTGAGCGAGTTTGGGTAGCATTCAGCGCAGAGGCAAAGAAAAAAGAGTCGGTTGCCATTCAAGAGTTGCAATGGACGCAGGCTGAGCGCCAAAGATTACGGAGGAGGCTGTGCCGTATTGTCTGTCCCTAGCGTGACTGCGGATCGCCAGTAGAAACGACAAAGCCCAATCGACCATTCCATTCGTCATCCTTGAGACATCCGGAGTTTCATTCGCTCTATTATACCCACCACCCAATCGACTCTTCATTTCACCGCGACTCTGGCGAGAAGAAAGACTCCCGTGAATGCGCGTCTGGGCGTACCGTCAACCCGTGAATTAGAGAATGTGGCATAGCTGCGCCGTGACTCTTCTCTGGCATCGATGTAGCCCTCACATGTCTCTCACTAATTCGCAGCTGAACACCATCAGGTCAGGCACCGCCCATCTTGGGGAGGCGAAGCCACGGACTTTCCAGCGCTTGATTTGCTATTATTACATGGTCCGACGGACGTTGAGGCTCGCAAGTTCCCACCACCACTTCATCGGAGCCCCAAGTACCACCGTGAAATTTCAATTTTGGTATCTGGACGCGAATTTTCCACGTTCCGACATGGAAGCTTTGTTTCCGGGCAAATCTCGTGCGTGCCGTGTCTGAGAAGTCGGGTCCCAGAACATTGCAGGAGCCTGTGACAGACACATCCCAACCCAACTCAATTCCACTTCAATTACTAAGAGTATGCACTTGAATTGCAGGTCAGTCGATTGGCAGCTGATTAACACAGTACAACGGCGAGTCAGAGCCGATCACCGTGCTTGTAACCCACAGCAGTCGCGGTGGTTTGGCGACCCTTTGGGCGATGCAAGCCTTTAGGTTCCTGCATCTGCGTCACGCGAAGACCAGGATATACCTTCTCTTCCTCGTGATCAAGAAATCATTTGAATGGAATTTTCAATCCACCAGTAACTCTGCATAAACTTCGTGACCTGCATGCAGTAATCGGAAGCCGCTTGAAAAGGGCCAGCGCTGTTAACTGCCCAGACACGTTAGAGTATCACATCTCTTCAGTTGCAGAACACATACCCAGCAATCAATCACTTATGCGGTGGACGCACCGCGGAATGCAACACGGTTAGAAGACGACTTCTCAACTTTCTCTATTCCTGACTCTGCTTTGCATTTCTTCATCGGCGACTACTGACGCTGATTGACATATTGCGGTGATTATGACTTCCTCTGTTCTTGTAATGGATAGTACCGAGTAATAAGGAAGGAAGGAAGGAACTCCTTATGAGAGCGGTTCTTAGCTCTGGAGGTTTATTACTATAGTATATGATACATGTAGGGAGCCTCTGAAAATTGTAATGAATACCCTCATAGGAATTCCCTTCCGCCGAACAGTCTTCCTCTCCGTCCTTCTGGTAGCCATATCCTGATTTAAAGCTCTTCTCCTACTCGTTGGATTCCAATTCCTCTTCAGCTTGACGCCTCGCTTTCGACTCTGAGATCTTAATGGCTTCAAAACTTGTGTGTGTGTTGTCTGTACAGTTGTTCTGTGCTCCGGTACATGTAGAAGGTAGGATATATCTTGTAACCAAGTGTGGCCACCGCTCTTGCCATAACAGTGCTCGTGTCTGCCAATCAACATATACATCGGGAATATAACGGTTCTAGGACATCTATTTGCGCCATACCACGAATATGGCTTCCTAGAGTTGATTACCACTAGATCAAAATACGGAATTCCGTACTCTGTCATGGTGGTGTGGCGGTTTATATTCAACTCCAATAGATAAATATAGCCAGGTATTTGCCCTAGCATATCGCGAAACGACACACGGGTATGCATGGGACAAGTAGTTAAGTCTCGACAAAAAGCGGGTGGGCGTACACGAAGCATGTTCTGCTGTTTGAAACTACATGGACAAGAGTTCAACCAAAGGTGCATGCAATTGAATCGTACTAACGTAGCTATTCGAATTAGAACGGAAGCACGCATTTCCTGCTTGCACCGCCAACTAAAATGAAAT
>Ga0335073_10005985_pt1 | contig 17085 bp, 15 predicted proteins | sample Lox_Sample_22_FD_207093 | JGI IMG/M metagenome (GOLD analysis project Ga0335073, IMG submission 207093) | Soil microbial communities from Loxahatchee National Wildlife Refuge, Florida, United States - Lox_Sample_2.2 | ecosystem: Environmental > Terrestrial > Soil > Wetlands | place: USA...
GAATCATCTCCTCGTAAGCATTCATGTAGTCGTTCCAGTATTGCCTTTCGCGCACATCCGCGGCGGAAAATTTCCAGTTCTTTTCCGGCTCATCCAGCCGGGCAAGAAAGCGCTTCTTCTGTTCTTTCTTCGAAAGGTTGAGAAAGAACTTACGAGTAACAACACCATTGCGCGAGAGATAGTCCTCCAACCCTCTGATGTCCTGGAACCGCTCTTTCCAGATATCTTTCTTCACCAGCTCCGGCGGCATCTTTTCATTTTTCAGGACCTCGCGATGCACCCGCACGATGAGGACTTCTTCATAGTAAGACCGGTTGAAAATCCCGATTTTGCCGCGTTCCGGCAGGCACCGCGTGGTCCGCCAGAGAAAGTCGTGGTCGAGTTCCTCCTGAGAAGGCTGCTTGAAGGAATACACCTGGCATCCCTGCGGATTCACACCCGACATGACATGTTTGATCGCGCCGTCTTTGCCGGCCGCATCCATGGCCTGAAAAATCAGCAGCAAGGCCCAGAGGTCCTGGGCGTAGAGCTTGTCTTGCAGCTCAGCCATGCGGGCTATGCCTTTTTCCAAAAGCTCGTCGGCGTGCTCTTTGGAATGCAGTTTCCCGGTGTCCGCCGGATCGAAATCCTTCAGGCGGAATTTATCGCCTTCGGTTACGCAATAGGGTTTGATCAGTTTGCTGGCCCAGCTCATGGACACCTCCGAGGCGTGTGGTGAAAGAGTCTATAGCAGCGGATGGCTTTCGAGGAAACGGTTGGAGGATGCCGTGTTGCGGGATTCCCTGCTATACAATCGAGAAAAATGCGCCCGCCCGGGTGGCGAAACTGGCAGACGCACGGGACTTAAAATCCCGGGCTCCGAAAGGAGCGTACCGGTTCAATTCCGGTCCCGGGCACCAATTAGGATCGTGCCGATCCGGCCGCTTCCGGGCATTCTGGAGAAGTGATGTTCCGTCGTCGATGTTTTCTGCTGCTTGCCTGGCTGGCAACGCTGCTGCCGGGCTGGCACCACCTAGCCTCCGGGCAAGAGAACCCTACGGACGCGGATCAAGTGATCGCCAAATATCTGAATGCCATTGGTGCTGACAAATTCCCATCAATGACGACCTTCGTTGAAAAGGGTGTCTACACCGGAAGCCTGGCCGGCCTTGCGCCAACTGCCAGTCCATTCACCCAAGGGCGCGCGACCTTCGAGTTCTACTTCAAGCAGCCCAACCTCAGATTAAGTTTTGTCCGTATGGAAGACAACACAGTCGCGGAGATGCACGGCTGCGACGGAAAGGTAGCCTGGTACATCGTCGGCAAGGAACGCCGCGATTTCAAACCTCAGCCCGGGAAGCAGGGCGCATGTGAAGACGGATATGTGCCGATGCCTGTTCGTTTGCGCGGCACCAAGATAAAACTTCAGCTGGAAGGACAGAAGAGACTTGGGGACCGCATGGCATGGGCAGTCCGAGTACAGGATCCTAAGTCGCCAACGGACGAAACTGATTATTTCGACGCACAAACTTATTTGCTCGTTCGTCGGGAAGCCTTCCACATGGGCGGCCTCCCCATGGTTGGCCTCTCCATGATGGGCGGGGTCTCCAAGGTGGAGTGGCTCTATTCGGATTACCGGGAAGTCAATGGTATCGAAATTCCTTTCATAGTGACGGAAAGGATTGACGGTACGGTTGCACTCGTTACTACGCTCCGCGAAGTAACGATCAACGCTCCCATTGATGAAGGCTGGTTTCAGGAGCCAACGATTCAGCGCACGGCGAATGACCAGCAGATGCATGTCGACATTCTGCCAGTCCCTACACTTAAGCCCCGTGAAGGGAGCCCGACCCTCCCGGTCAGCGCGGGCACGGCCACAAGCCTTGCCGTCGGCCCGCCAGCAATGGATGCCGCTCAAACTGCAGCGTATCTGGTTGACACGAGCTTCGCCACCTGTCCGATCGCGGATCTGCAACAAACTGTCCCCGAGCTACGTGGACTCAAAATCGCCCGGAACCAGGAGGAACTTCCCGCACTTCTCGACAAAATAGGAGACAAAACCGTCAGCCTCTTCCGGAAAACGCCGGACCTGATTTCAGATGAGCAAGTGTTGGAGTCTCGAGTTGGCCGCAAAACAATACGTCGCAGATTCGCCTATCTCATTCTGTCCCACCCCACGGCGAAGGACGTAACACTCGAGGAGTACCGCATGGATTTGCCACAAGAAACGGCGGACGCAGGCGCGATCGCCGGCGTAAGACCATCCCCAGGCGGCTCCGCTTCGTTTTGGGATGACTTGCGACGCAGCAGTCAGCAGGCCAGTGCCCGCGAAACTGGATCCCCGCCCCTCGCGGAGGGATTCGCCTACATGTGGGTGAACTTTTACCCCTCGAACCGGTCACAATCAAACTTCCGCTATCTCGGGCAACAAAAGATTGACCGGCATAACACTTTTGTCGTCGCCTTTTCCCAGAAACCGCAGTCGGTCCGGATGCCAGGAGAGATTCGGCTCAAAGGGAAGTCCGTTCCCGTCTTTTATCAGGGTGTTGCCTGGTTTGACGAATCCGACTTCCGGATCGTGCGCTTGCGCACGGACCTTCTCTTGCCCCTCACCGAAGTCCCTTTGAATAGACTGACCTCTGAGATCCACTTTGCCGATACGCGGGTTGCAGGACTCGCTCCGCCTTTGTGGTTGCCCCGTCAAGTATCGGTCGCAGCGCTGATCAATGGAACTACCTTCACAGATGTGCATAGTTATTCGCACTACCGGCTCTATGCCGCGCATTCTCGACTGCTGCTTAACCCCTGATGCTCAGCGTTCCAATGTCTTGCGGTCCCACTTACCTAAATCAGCGGCCGCGTCATACGTGCTTTGTAGGAATTCCAGGAGCGCAGCTTTAGGATTGTCTGACGTCCGCACATCGTCATACATCAGCAAAAATTCTTTCAATTGCGGATGGTAAAACGCCGCCTCAGGTCGGACTCGCTGTTCGGCGAAACCGGCCGGCTCCGGCGCGGCATAAGAATAGAACGCTGGCCCCTTGATATCGCCACCGCCCGCCCAAAACCCTGCGCTAGAAACTTCGTGCGAGTAGGCTTCGCGCGTGATCGGGTCGGCTCCCGGGCGCTCCGGGGCCCTCCGGCCAGAGAAGCGCGTTACCGCCAAGTCAAAGCTTCCCCAGAAAAAATGGACCGGGCTCGCCTTTCCAATAAATCCTGCCCGAAATTCCTTAAGTATCTGGTCGACCCAGACCAGAATGCGCCAGAATTTATGGGTCGCTTCGGGATCATAGGCGGCATGGATATGATCCTCTTCAAACCGAATCGGATCGGGGATCTCGACTGGCATCGTCCAGATCTCGACCGAGACTCCCAGCTCCTCTAGTGCCTCCATAAATCGTTTGTAGAACTCAGCCACGCTCTGCACGGTGAGTGGAAGTGTGGCCACGCGGCCGTCGCTGGTTTCAATGACCAGCTCGTGGTCCACGAAGTCAAACTGAACTTCGACTGAGCCCTGCGGCGTGGGCATAGCCGAGGTCGTCATTCCCCTTGCAGTCACATAGAAGGCCACATTCCACCACTGGTTCACCAGTGGACACAATGCGAGGCGCACTTTGCCGACGATCTGCGTCCACATGTGCAGCGTGGCCAGGGTGGTGCCCCAGCTTTCCAGCGGCAGAGCGGGCAACGCTTCCGGGCCTACGAGATTGGGAGGAAATTTCGGCATGATGATCTGATTTCGTCCTGCTGAAACTGCCCTTGGGTTCAAAACAGGTTTGCCTGGGCCGCAAAAAGCTATCTCACCACCAGCACTTCCCTGACGTTGTCTCTGGCGAGGAAAAACCGGATGGAAGAGAAATCGCGGAACAGGTTCTCGATGTGGCGATTGTTGAAAACGCGCTGCAGGCTAAAGCCTGCCCCAACCGAGGTGTGAGCAACGCCGGTCGGCCCTTTGCGCAATTCGCGGCGCGGCTCAATATGCTGCATTTCCAGCGTGTCCGGCCCCACAATGTGGTAACGATAGCAGGGCGCATCCGGCCCGGCTTCGCGGGTGTGGAAGAATGCCAGTAACATGCCGCCGGGCTTGAGCAGCGTCCAGAACCGGCCCACGACGGGCTTTACCAGGGTTTCATCGAGATAGTCCGGCAGGTTCCAGCAGAGCACCAGATCGAATTGCCCGCTCGGGAAGGCCAAGTTTTCGGTCAGAAAGCGCTTGCTGTCCAAGGCCGCATTGCCCAACTCATCCCGGGTGAGCAAGTCGGGATCGGTTGATGAGAGCAGCAGATCCTCGCTGTAGATTTTGTGTCCACGCTCTGTGAAGTAACGGATATTGGCCGGCGAGGTGTATCCCAGATCGAGGACACAAAGAGTGCCGTCGGTTTCCAGGACCTTAGCCAATTCGGCCAGACCGCTGGAACGGCGCGTGAGGCGCCTGGCGGCCTGCGTTGCGCCGGACTCCTCGCCGGCGCCGCCCGATGACCGAAACAGTTTCATGAAGCTATGCGCAACGGACGCCATGAGAGACTTTGATGGCTTCCGGTTCTGCCTTCAATATAGCGCGTAGCACCGGCAAAACCGGGCCTAATCTTCTGTTTTCAGTTACCGGCGGGTTTCCCCTGGGAGCCACTACCGGCCGAGGCAGCGGAAGTGGATGATCTGCCGCTCTCCCTCTGAACCTCAATTTTACCCTTGAAATAGGCGCCTTCTTCGATGGAAACACGCTGGGTGATGATGTCGCCTACGGCGACCGCCGACTTTTTCAGCTCGGCGCGTTCGGTGGCCTGGATATCGCCTTCCAGTTTGCCTTGGACTACCACGCCCTTGGCATTCACATTGGCGCGTACGTGCCCGCTGTCTCCGATGATCAGACTGTTGCCCTGGAGCTGGATCGTGCCTTCCACCTGCCCATCCACGTACAGGTCCTCGCTCCCCGAAAGCTCTCCCTTGATGATCACCGACTTGCCAATGTGGGCAAACTCCGTTGTTTTGGGCGTCTCCATGACCTCGCCCTCCTCAGGCGCATTTCCGCATGCAATGGCAGCGGGAAACCGGCCTCCGGCAAAGTGCCCGTCCGGCCAGAGAAAAAATTGAATCGAGGGGGACACCGAAAGGACAGTCTGACGGAGTCCCAAGCTGAAGGAACTATATCCCAGCAAGGCGCATGCGGGCAAACAAGCAAAGGCCCATTGGGGAATCGGAAGGGCATGCGCGAGCGGCCGGACTTGCCATGCCGCAGCGATCTCTTCGTAATGTTCAAGGTACACACAGGAAGTCTTAGGTTTCGTCTAAGCTATTCTTAAAGCGTGGCGAGACTCCCGCACATCCGGACCCGAATCGGGCATGTGGTTTGTGTTTTTCTTCTGCTGCTCCTGCGCCCATCCTTCGCCGAAAGCCCTCCAATCGCGCCCAGCGAGTTGGTGCGAGAAGTCGTACGCAATGAAACCGACACCAGCAGCGACACAAGCAAGTACATGTTCCTGGACCGCAGACAGAATTTGCGCAATTCGCAAACCAAATTGATGGTTGAGACCCGCGATGCCATGGCTGGGATGATCGTCGCCAATGACGATCATCCGCTGAGTGCCGCAGATCGGCAAGCGGAGCTTGCGCGCGTGCGCCGCTTCGTAAACGATCCCGAAGAATTGCGGCGCAAGCAAAGACAGGAACGGGACACGGCTGACCGGATCAACCGGATCGTGAAGGCGCTGCCCGACGCCTTTCTCTACGACTATGCGGGCACGGAAACGGGAAGAACTGGCGTAGGCAATCCCGGCGACGAACTCGTGCGGCTCAAGTTCCGTCCCAACCCGAAATATCAGTCACCCTCCCGGGTCGAGCAGGTCCTAAGCGGCATGCAAGGGATCATCCTGATTGATGCGCAGAAAAAGCGAATCGCGCAAATTGACGGGAATCTTGTTAAAGAAGTGAGTTTCGGCTGGGGCATTCTGGGCCACTTGGACCCGGGCGGACATTTTCTGGTCGAACAGGGAGACGTCGGTGATGACCACTGGGAGATCACGCGCATGCACCTCAACTTCACGGGGAAAGTGCTGCTCTTCAAGTCCATCAGCATGCAAATCATTGAGACGTTCAGTGACTTCCGCCGGGTTCCTGCCGGCCTGACCTTTGCGCAAGGAGTCGAGTTGCTGGAAAAGGAGCAGGAGAAGTGGGCAGGCAACTCCCAGCAGGCAGGAAATCAGCGGGCGCAGTAAGGTGCGGCGTTTGCCCATCCGTAGAAATTTTCTTCAGACTGCTTTTGTCCCAACCCGCAGCGTTTCCTTGCGCGCGGTCAGCTTTTCGATTAAATCGATCCGCGCCTGGTAACCCGTTCCCGGCGCATCCGGCACTGGGATCATTCCTTGCGGTGAAACTTCCACCGGTGGATCAATAATGTCTTCCTTCCAATAGCGCTTGGAGGCGGACACATCTCCCGGCAAACGGAAATTATCCAACGTGGAAAGCGCCACGTTGTGCGCGCGCCCGATGCCGGATTCCAGCATTCCGCCGCACCAAACAGGAATGTTGTTTGCCCGGCATACCTCGTGGACTTTGAGCGCTTCAGTGAATCCACCCAGCCGGCCCACTTTGATGTTGACGATGCGGCAGGCGCCGGTTTCGATGGCCGCTGCGGCATCGCGAGCGTTGCGAATGGATTCGTCCAGGCAAATCGCCGTCCGCAATTCGCGCTGCAAGCGGGCATGGTAGTAGATATCGTCGTCCCACAGGGGTTGTTCGATCATGAGTAAATTGAATTGATCGAACTCGCGGAGATGCTCGACCTGGTCGAGCGTGTAGGCTGAGTTGGCGTCGCAACTGAGCAGGATTTCACCCCAGCGCGAGCGGATGCGCTCGAGAATATTCGCATCCCAGCCCGGTTTCACTTTCACCTTGATGCGGCGATAGCCTGCATCCAATTCGGTCTGAATCTTTTCCAGAAGTTGCTCCACCGAATCCTGAATGCCGATGGAAACGCCGCAAGCTATCTCGCGGCGCGTGCCGCCGAGCAATTTCCAGAGCGGCTGCTGTTTTTGTTTTGCCTCAGCGTCCCAAAGCGCATTTTCCACCGCAGCTTTCGCCATGTGATGTCCGCGCACGCGGGCCATAAGCGGAGCAGACTCCCGGCCAGAGCTAAGAGTTTTGCCGAGGATCGCCGGCGCCAGGTAATGTTTGATTGTGGGCCAGGCTGTTTCGATCCACTCAGAACTGTAAAACGGGTCTTCGCCGGCCACGCATTCGGCCCAGCCTTCGACTCCATCGCAATGTGCGGTAATCAGGAGAATGCGGCGGCTATAAGTTCGCCCAAAGCTCGTCTCAAAAAAATGCACCAAAGGCATTTGAATTTCGCGCAGCGTGATGGCTTCGATTTTCATTTAGGATTTTCGTCCCATCGTCCCAAGAGAAACTTTCCGTTCCCTTCTTCGTCCCTTTCGTATCCGAGCACAGCCAAGCCTTGCGCGAAAGCTTCCAAGAATTCTTCTCGATTCTCATCTTGAATCTGCCTGGCAAACGACCGCGTCTCAGGCGAAACTTTCCATTCGTAGATTCTTGCCGGCACGGAAATTGTTTTCTCAACTTCAAACTTGGGTGCCGCGCCGCCATTCAGCAATTGCTCCACCCGCTGCGATTTCAACCACCACTCGGCCACCAGCCTGTCGCTCGGTAAGCCTCCATGCAGCGGAGATGACGTGACCCCGTACTGATTGCAGTTGTAGCGGCGCACGATTGCGCCCAGGCGCGCAATGTTGAGAAACGAATTCTTGATCTCGAGCGGATCGAACGTCCACTCCATCAGCTCAACCCCGCGAGCGATGGCGTCGTCGCGCTGGCAAATCTTGAGCCGTTTTCCGAGTCCTGCGTTGCGGTAGTGCGCGCGCACCGCCAGCATCTGGGAGTGCAAATAAGGCTTGCCGCCGCGAATTCCGGGAATCGCCATGGCAAATCCGATCAGCTCTTTGCCGTGGAATGCGCCCACGACCTGGCCGCCAATTTTTTCCGACATAACGAACAACCGCAGCGGTATCAGGTCGGCGTCGTTAAAACCCCATACTTCCTTCTGCAGCGCCACACACGCCCGCATTTCATTGAGGCCGGAGCAAGGCCGCACCACAATTTCTCCGGCGGCTACTTCGGGCTTGGTTCGTGCTGTTTCGCTGCCTGCCATAGGGCTTCCAATTCATTCATTGACGCTTGTTGCGGGCTGCGGCCCGAAGAGCGCAGCTGCCCTTCCATCCACTGAAAACGCCGCCGGAATTTGCGGTTGGTTTTGCGCAGCGCCGACTCCGGATCGACCGCGAGATAGCGCGCGATGTTGACCAAAACGAAAAATAAATCACCGACCTCATCTTCAAGGCGTCCACGAAGATCTTCCGGCAGATCCTGTTTTCCGGAACCCGCAACTCCATGCACTCGCGGTCGTGGTCCCGGAGCCGGAAACTCGCGTAGATGTTCTTGCAGCTCTTCCGTCTCTTCCGTCAGCTTGGCAAAAAGACCTTCGATGTCCGGCCAGTCGAACCCGACGTGCGCCGCCTTGGAACTGAGTTTGTGAGCTTCAAGCAGCGCGGGCATTGCGCCCGAAACCCCTGCCAAGACCGAAGCTTCATTTTGCCCACCCGTCTTGCCCTCGACCGACGACCGTTTTTTCTTCTCCTCGGCTTTGAGCGCTTCCCAATTTCTGAGCACCTCGGAAGCAGTTTCCGCCTTCACGTCGCCAAAAACATGGGGATGGCGGTTCACCAATTTGTCAGAAAGCCGGTCCAGGACATCATCGATCGAGAAAGTCTTCTGCTCCTTCGCCATTTCGGAGTAGAAGAGAACCTGGAGCAGCAGATCGCCTAATTCTGAGGTCAGTTCATTCCAATCACGATTGTCGATAGCCTCGAGAACTTCGTAGGTTTCCTCGAGGGTATAGGGTTTGATGGAATCGAAGGTCTGCTCGCGGTCCCAGGGGCATCCGCCGGGAGCACGCAGCCGCGCCATGATGGCAACGGCGCGTTCAAAACGCTCGCCTGTCGTAGGCATCTCTGCAACCAATCTAAATTACGGCCGAAGTCATGGCAACGCAGCGTAGACGTTGGCCGACCGGGCACGTGACGTTAAGCAACCGCCTTCCAACTAAAGTCACTTCCGCGGCCATGACCAGCGGAGCAGACTGGTATGGAGGTTTCTGAACCCTGTTTTGGCCGGCAGCTTAAACTGATAGAAATGCAGCTCTTCATTCCAATCCGGCGGTCGCTAGAAAGCGAGCACTTCCACGTGATCGTGATTGGCGGGGGGATTAACGGCGTCGCCATTGCGCGGGAGTGTGCCCGGGCCGGACGCCGCACACTCATCGTGGAGCAGCATGATTTTGCCGCGGGTACGACCAGCCGGGCTACGCGAATCATTCATGGCGGGCTGCGCTATCTCGAACACGGCGAAATTGGGCTGGTGCGGGAGTCCCTACGTGAGCGGCAAAGGCTGCTGCTGGAACGGCCGCACCTGGTGCATCCCTTGCATTTCCTGGTCGCTCTCGGGCCAAACAGCCGCCGTAGCGCGTTAAGCGTTAAGTTCGGGCTATGGCTTTATCGCCACCTGGGAGGTGGAGGTTTGGGCCTCGATCAGAGTCAAGCCGACGAGCACAAGCTTGAGAGGCTCCTCGACTCCGGACAGCAGTGGTCGATATTCAGTTTTGAAGATGCGCAATGCGAGTTTCCGGAGCGTCTGGTCGCGGAATGGCTGGCGGAAGCAATCGCAGCTGGAGCCGAGGCTCGCAACCATTCCCAGGTCCTCGCCGTTGACGTTCGTCACGGACGCGCCGTCGCGATTCTGCTGCGCGACCGGCTCAGCGGAAAAGAAGAACGCGTCGAAGCCACCTGGGTGATTAATGCGACTGGGCCCTGGGCGGACCGCCTGTGCCAGCGTTCCCATGTCAACACCCCGCATCCCATGATCGGAGGCGTGCGCGGATCGCACATCGTGCTTCCCCGCTTTGCCGGGGCGCCTGACGCGGCCGTGTATACAGAAGCGCTGGACGGCCGCCCCATCTTCGTCGTCCCCTGGAACGACCAGGTATTGGTGGGCACAACGGAAGTGGCGGATCGCGGCGATCCGGCGAAGGCCGCGCCCACGCCCGATGAGATCGACTACTTGCTTTCTTCGCTACTCAAGTTATTTCCCCGCCTCAAAGTCTCGCAGCAGGATATTCGTTACAGCTTCGCCGGAGTGCGTCCGCTGCCGTTTTCGCCGCGTGGAGAGCTGGCCGCGGTCAGCCGTAAACACTATCTCCACGACCATAGCGACGACGGCGCAACTCACATGATCTCGGTCATCGGTGGCAAGCTCACTACCGCCGCGGAATTGGCGCGGCAGTGCGCGGCAAGACTTGGTATTTCAGCTAAGTCTCCCGCCGGAGTAGCCATCGCCTCGCAAGATCACAACGAGCTTCTATTTGACAACTGGTTGAGCGAAATCAGCGGCGTGAGTGGCTTGAAGGAAGAGGCAGCCCGCAGCATTGTGGAGTGGCATGGCCCGCGCTCTATGGCGATTGCAAAATCAGCGGCCGCCAGTCCCGAGTTGCGTGCTCCATTGTGTTCTCACACATCGCACATCGTGGCCGAAGCGGTTGACGCAATTACCGCAGAGTGCGCGACTACGCTGGGGGACATTCTGTTGCGGCGGGTGCCGGTGGCGTTGGGCGCGTGCTGGTCGCAGCCATGCGGTCGCGAGGCCACGGCCCGTATTGCCTCCGTCGTGGGGTGGGACGACCAGCGTGCCGCCGCCGAACTGGAAGGTTTTGAAAATGAGCGCGCCGCGTTCCTGCGCAAACCCGGAAGCGCAATCCCACTGCATCAAGCAGCGGACTAGCTGCCTCCCTAAACCGCTCCGGCAGGCCGCTGGAGCTCCCCCGCACTCATGACGCCGGCCCGCGGAGCGTTTTAACCAGCAGCTCGGTGTCGTCGGAAATAATTCCGTCAACGCCCCACTCTAAGAGACGCAGCATGCTCGTCGGCTGGTTTACCGTCCACACCAGAATTCGCTTTCCCGCTTTGTGAATTTCCTCCACAAGCGGTTCGTCAACCAGAGACTCGTGCGCGATCACCCACTCCACGGCGAGCCTGCGCCAGAGCGCGAGTTGCGTGGACCTTTCGCAAATGATGCCTAGCGGAATATGGCCACTGCGCCCCCGCAGTTCCGTAACTACTTCGGAGATAAAAGACGAAACGACAAATCCGCGTTCTGGAGGATTCTCGGCTAACGCCAGGAGTGTTTTCGATTCCAGATTCTTGACTTTGAGCTCAATGTCCAAGAATGCTCTCTTGCCATAGTGCCGCAGCACGTCCTCCAGGCAGGGAAGGTCCTTCAAGTCATCGCAGGAAGCGCGAGAGACGGTTACACCTCGCGTTTTGGCATCATGGCAGATCAGCGCGCGGCCGCAAGCCGTAAGCCGCACGTCGAGCTCGAAGCCGTCGCAACCGTGCTCCAGGCAGAGATCAAACGAAGGCGGGGTATTCTCGGCAACGCGAGCGGTCGCACGTGCTCCACGATGCCCCAAAAGCAGGGGGAGGTTGGGCATCGGCTGCATATTTTACGGTAGAGAAAAAGGCGTAACTGTGCAATAAGGCGTGGAAAATCAGTCTAAGTCGAAGTCCCGAATAGGCTTGCCGGTTTCGGGAGATTCTTTTGCTTTTTTCAGGGCTTCCTGAAATTTCTTCTCCAGCAGATCAGAGGCGTGCTTCTGGGCTTCGACCGATTGCCGGAAAATCGACTCGCGGCGGCTGTCCTGCTCTTTCATCGCGCGGGCGGCTTCTTCCATATCGGCGAACGTTCGGGGCTTTACCGCGGGAGTATGCGCGATTACCGCTTTCTCGACCGTATCCACTTTCAGGACGGCACTACAACAAGGGCAGGTTACTTCGAAAGCTTCGCTTTTTGCCGGCGCTTGCTTGACCATTACTAAATCATATCGCAAATCACCGCCCGTGGATGTGCAGCTTGATGGGAAGAATGTGGAACATGTACAGCATCTCCCAACCGAGCAAAAGCACCGAAACCACAACCACCATGACCGCGAGTATTTCCCCGAAGTTCATACGGTTGCTGGTCGGCTCCAGGTGCTTGGTGACAAGCCCCAAAATGTTCAACGTGGCAAAGCCGAAGACTAGCGCCCAAAGAATGCTGTAGGCATCGCCTTTCTTTTCCTCGTCTTGAAGGACGATGAGAAACAAAGCCCGCAGTTGCAGTCCCAATCCTGCCCAGCCGGCGAGGGTCTTGCTGGCAGTTTGTGCCGCTGTCCGGAACACGTGCATCGTACTTTGGGCCTCAGGCAGGGCATTCAGCCCCTTGCCGAAAGGGTTAGATATTACCCTTTTCCGCGCCGGAAGTCAGCGGGCAATGAACTAGAGGGTTATCACCTGATGGTCCAGGCAATCGGTGTGGATTGCGTCGTAGAGGTTATTCACGAGTTCCGGGCCGTAACGGCCGAGGAAATAAATCGCGGCGGTCTCGCGTTCCTGGAGCGTCTTATTGGGATAAAGCAGGTTGCTCAGCAGGTCGGCGTGGCGGTTGAGCACTTCGCTTTGGCGCAATTCCGCCCGTGCGGCACGCGAGCGAAGTTGTTCCAACTGATGCTGTATCTTGGAATGGGCATTGGCCGCAGCTTCGACCAACGTCTTATCCAGACGCGCGAGCGAATCCTGGATCGCCGCCATCGACTTCTTCACGGCAATGTCCGCTTCATCGAACGCCGCCTGCAAATCCTGCGGCAGGGCATGCTTGGCCAGTGTTTGGCGAACCGCTTCCGGGCCGTGAAACAGAGCCGTGAAGCTCAGACTGTAACGTTCAAGTAAAGATTGAGGTTTGGCTTCTATCAATGTAGCGGAAAAGCGGGGAATAATCGGCGTGACTCGCCCCAATAGAATCTCGTATACAACTTCGGCCTGAGCAAAATATGCCACTTCGGCGCTACCGCCGGTGTAGGCAAGCGTGGGAAAGAGATAGTCCTCCACAACTGGTCGCAGCAAAACATTGGGACTGAAGTTACGCGGCTCGGAGTCAATTCGCTCGAAGAGTTCGGCCCGGGAAACAACTTCGTCACCGATCAGGAAATCCTCGCTGGCCGAACCCCCATTCGCGCGCCGATGGACCGGCACCCGCGAACCCTCCTTCATCGTAAACAACAAGGTCGAAGAGGGCGTAACTTTCACCTGCTGATGGTAGCCCGCCGCTTCCAGTTCCCTGCCTCGCGCCAGCAGCGCTTCATCAATCTCCGCTGCGCATTCGAGTGCTGAGCGGTACACGGGGGTTGCGATCGCATTCAATTCGGGATCCGAAGCATCGAGCAAAATCACTCCGTAATTGGCGAACATCCGGGCAAACAAGCGGGCAAATGCGCTGCCGAAGTTTTCCCCGGGACGATAGGAATGGCGTAGCGCCGAAACCACTGGTGAGTCTCCGAGAAGCTCCGCTGCCGCTTGCACGACGGGCACAATTTCCTCGCCAAAAGCGATGGCGCCGACCGGAGCGTCAGTCACGCCATGCGTGGGCGTGGCGAGCTCGTGCCGAACCCCATCCGCTCCCGGAATCGAGATATGGTTCACTTCGGCCAAGTCGTGGTCGTACGTGGCCAGCCAGAATATGGGAACACACTCCACACCCGCCTTTGTCGCCTGCTCTGCGAGTTTGATCGCGGTCAGCGCTTTATAAATGGAGAAACCGGGTCCACCGAACAAACCTACCTGTTGTCCGGTTACGACTGCCGCCGCGCCCGCACGGAAGCGGCCGAGATTCTCCTGCACCTTCGCCCATGCGCCAAAATCCCGGTTCTGGCGCTCTAAAACAGCCGCAACTCGCTCCCTGCGTGACGAGTCGTAGCCATCATTCGGCACTTCTTTAAGCCATTGATCGAAATGTGGAGATCGGGGATAGAAACGCTGAACTGTAGGCGATGACGAGAGAAAGTCTGCGAAGAGCTTGCTGGTATGCGGGATTTGGCTGAAAGGCAAACAGTGCGCCTTCATTGCGCTTCCTCTCGCCAGATTTGGACGATACAAGCCATGCAAAGGTTAACGCGGAGTCAGGTCACCCCGCCAGCGGGTTGCCAAAAAGATCAGATGTCAAAATCAGTAACCGGATGCAAAAGCTCTGGTTTGAGCGTTCCTGACAAGACACTCGAAACCTATTGTTGCTGCTGCATCTGCTGCGCGGCCGGGGGTGGTTGCGGAGGAGCTTCTTGCGCCTTCTCCACCAGCACCGACCAGTCTTCTGGGACGGGGAAACTTTGGTCCAGTTCAGGAGCAGCGTCCGAAGCGGTGACCTTTACTGCGACCGACAGCTCACTGGCAGTTTTGCCGCGGAAGATGCCTTTGGTCGGCGGCACATCAGCGTAGTCGCGGCCGACTGCCGTGCGGATGTGTCCGTCGCCGGTGATTAAACGATTGGTGGGATCGAAACCCACCCAACCGAGCGGCGGCAGGAACGCCTCGACCCAGGCGTGCGTCGCGTCCGCGACCGGCCGTTCGCTCTCATCCCGGCGATGCAAATATCCACTAACGTAGCGGGCCGGAATCTGCACTGAGCGCGCCAGCGCGATCATGATGTGCGCAAAATCCTGGCAGACGCCCCGCCGGTTTTCGATGGCTTCGTCGATTGGCGAATCAACCTTCGTGCTCCTGGGCACGTATTCGAACCAGTCGTAAAGCCGCTGCTGGAGTTCCCGCATCAGGCGCAAGGGATCGTCACGGCGGCAGACGTCAAGTTCTTTTGCCAGATTCAACAAAGCTGGCGTCGGGCGCGCGAATTCGCTGGGCAGAAGCATTTCCCAATAGTCGCCTTGCTTCACGGCAGCATCCAGTTCGTTCCAGCCGTCGTTTGGCAGGGCTTCCGGCAGCCCAGTCTCAAGTTGCCTCTCAATCAGCGATTCCGAAACGATCACCAGCTGGGAATGCGGGCCGGGGATGTCGAAGTGATGAATGTTGTTTCCCATGTAATCGCGATAGGAAAACACCCGGCAGCGCGGGCTCACCGACAAATGAAATGTCAGGCAGCGCTGTCCGCCGTCGCTGCGCGGATGCATGCGCACTTCCATTACGCTCTCGCTCACCGGCGATGCGTAGCGAAACTTCGTGAGGTGCCGAACAAAATAGAACATAAGTCAGGCCGCGTTTCTCATCCGGCGAGGGCGGTTTGGATCGAATAATTCACGTACAGCTCGTAAAGCGCGTGGTGAATTTCCCGGCACTGCCGCACAATTCCCTGCAAATATCCGCCCGCGCCCTGGGCCAGAATTTCCGAGATTTGCGCAAAGCCCAGCGAAGCTTGCAATCTTCCGGCAAGCCGGGTGAGCGGGACGGCGTGGCGCTTGCCGGCTTCGCCGTGAATGGCTTCCAGCGCGCTTTGCAGCCGGTCGACGGAATAGCGCACCGCATGGGGAAACTCCGGGTTCAGCAGCAGAAATTCGAGAATACGATCGGGACTGAGATCGGCCGTGTAAACCTTGCAATAAGCCTCGAACGCCGTGCAGCAGCGCAGCAGGCCAATCCACTCCAGGTATTCGCTGCCTTCGAGAGTCCGCTCGGGGTGTCCCCAGAACTCGCGATGGTAAACCTCAAGGAGGGTCGTAATGGCCATGGCGCGCTCGATATAGCGGCCCACCTGAATGAATTGCCAGCCTTCTCCGTGACTCATGGTCGAATCTGTGACACCCTCGAAAAGGTGCACTCCTTCGATGACCGTCAGTAGAAACTCCGATGGCAACTCCTCCTCGACCTCCTGCAAGTTATAGCGGGTCACCTGAAGATAGAGCCGGTTCAGACGCTGCCATTGTTCACTGCTGATTTCTTCTCTCACCTGCCGGGCATTTTCGCGCGCTGAGGTCAACGACGCCGTTACTTCTTCCGTCCATGCCAAACCCGGAGGGTTGCCCAGCGCACTGTGAAGCCGCTGCCAGCGCCGGTCCGCCACCGAAGGCGGCTCATCGAGCATCAGATTCAGATTTACGTCGACCAGACGGGCCGTATGTTCGGCACGTTCCAGGTACCGGCTCATCCAGTACAAATTGTCGGCCACACGTGAAAGCATAATAATCAGCGATTCAGAACCCAGGTATCTTTGCTGCCGCCGCCTTGCGACGAATTCACTACCAGCGAACCGCGCCGCAACGCCACGCGCGTCAGCCCACCGGGGACGATGGTCACTTTGTCTCCAAACAAAACGTAAGGCCGCAAATCCACGTGGCGGGCTTCGAGGCCGTCGTCTACGAAACACGGCGCTCGTGAAAATGTGATCGTCGGCTGGGCGATGTAATTGCGCGGATCGGCCAGGATGCGCTCGCGAAATTCGCGCCGTTGATCCTCCGTGCTGTGCGGCCCGATCAGCATGCCATAGCCACCGGATTCTCCGACCGCTTTCACGACCAGCGTCTCAAGATTTTGCAGCACATGATCGCGCTCGGCGGGATTCGTGAGTAGGTAGGTCTCCAGATTGTTGAGAATCGGGTTCTGATCGAGGTAATACTTGATGATCTTGGGAACGTAGGCGTAAAGCGCCTTGTCATCCGCCACGCCCGTTCCAAAGGCGTTCGCCAGCGTCACATTTCCGGCGCGGTACGCATTGAACAAGCCAGCCACTCCCAGGACCGAGTCCGACCGAAATACCAGCGGGTCCATGAAATCGTCATCCACGCGGCGGTAGATGACATCGACCTGGCGAAGCCCGGTGGTGGTTCGCATGTAAACGACGTTGTCATGCGTCACCAAATCACGGCCTTCTACCAGCTCAATTCCCATCTGGCGCGCCAGATACGCATGCTCGAAGTAAGCGGAATTGAACACACCTGGGCTAAGCAACACGATCGTCGGCTCGGGCCGACCCTCCGGCGCCAGCGAACGCAACGTACTCAAAAGTGCCTGCGTGTAATGTTCGATTGGCCGTACGCCATAGCGCAGAAACAATTGGGGGAAAATCCGCTTCATCACCCGGCGGTTGGTCAGCATGTAGGAAACGCCGCTGGGCACACGCAGGTTGTCCTCGAGCACCACGAACTCGCCGCTGGGCAGGCGAATCAGATCGCTCCCCGCGACGGCGACATAAACATTGCGCGGCACTTGCAGCCCGCGCATCTGACGCCGGAAG
>Ga0335073_10005986_pt1 | contig 17082 bp, 15 predicted proteins | sample Lox_Sample_22_FD_207093 | JGI IMG/M metagenome (GOLD analysis project Ga0335073, IMG submission 207093) | Soil microbial communities from Loxahatchee National Wildlife Refuge, Florida, United States - Lox_Sample_2.2 | ecosystem: Environmental > Terrestrial > Soil > Wetlands | place: USA...
AGCCACAGTGACAGGGCGGCGTGGCGCAGGTCGTGGGGGCGGCGGGCGAGCCCGCTGGCGGCTAGCTCGGGGCCGAGGGCGACGATGCGGGCGGATTGCCAGGCACGGCCGTAGAGCGATCCGCTGAGCGGTCCGCCGCGGGTTCCCCGGAACAGCCGGCCGTCGGCTGCGGTGCCGTAGGCCGCGTGGTGCGCGCGGAGCTCGGCGACGAGCACCGGAGGGGCCGGGACCATGCGGATCGTCCCTTCCGGCCGGTGTTTGAGCCCGCGTTGTTCATAGCTGGTGCCGTCGCTGGTCCATGCGGCGGCGGTCCTGGGCGCAGCCGAAACGAGCCGGAGCATGCCCCACCCGGAAGTGGGCAGGTGGCAGTCGGAGGCGCGCAGGGCGACGGCTTCTTCTGGGCGGAGCGCGGCGTAGTACAGGCAGCCGAAGAAAGCGATCAGCTCCGGCCGGGTCCGGGCGACCGCGTCCAGCAGCATGCTGACCTGACCCGGCTGGCTACGACAGCCGGGTCGAGAGCTGCGGATGACTTCGGCACCCGCCAGTTGGTGCTGTCCAGCGGGTTGTCCGGCAGCAGCCCGGACTCGGCCGCGTAGCCGAGCGCGCCGTGCAGGACGGCGCGCTTGCGGATGATGGTGTTGGCGGCAGCGCGGCTGCCGTCCAGCCGGAACGTCAGCGCCTCCAGTGCGGTGCGCAGCACGGCCGGGTCACTGAGGCAGCCGACGGGCAGGGATGCCTGCAGCGCCCAGTCGAGGATCCGCGCGGCGGCGCTGCCCGGTTCGGCCGGGCGGGCGGGGTTGAAGGCATGCTGGTACAAGGCCGTGCGCAACTCCCGGGGACCGGGTCGGCCACGTCCACCGGGCTGGGTCAGCGCGGGCGTGACCGTGGCGAGCGCCTCGGCCAGCCTGGCGCGGGAGTGCGCGGCCAGGGACGGCCATTTCATCACGGTGTACGCGGTGGCCTCCTCGTACCAGGTGACAACCGCGGGTTCGGGGACGTGCCATTCCGTCGGCTCGCCGGTCAGCGGATCGAACTCCACGCCCATCCGGGCCGCTCGGACCAGCTCGGCACGGTAGCTGTCGGCGAGCTTCCTGGTGGTGAACGACTTTGACTTGCTGCGTCCCGCCGCCCGCCAGCGAACCTCGAACGGCTTGCGCCGCCCTGGCCGCCGCCGGATCGCGTGCACGCTTACATCGAACCTGTTCACGGTCGGCCTCCTGTCCCACAGGCGGCCGGTCCGCGTCGATCCTGTGACGGATTGGCTGGTGGCTGGTCTGCCTGGTGACTATCTGGTGCTGTTCGTTTGCTGGTACCAGGTCGTTTGCCCGCGGCCGCCGTGCTGCTCGACAAGGTCGCGGGACCGCAGCGAGCGCAGCGCTTTCCGGAGTGTGGGTGGCTGGATGCCGAGCAGGGCCTGAAGCTCGGCGATGGTCTTCTGCCCGTCGGCGAGGGCGTCGTAGACGCGCAGTTCGGTGCTGTTTAGGCTGGGACGGGGAGCGGTCCGTCGTGCGGAGGGGCGGAGGATGACAGTGAAGCCGATCCCCGTGTCTATGTAGTGCGCCGGGGGGAGGCCTGCTCGCTGGAGTTCGGCTGTGACAGTCGGGATCCCGGTGGCGAGGGCTTCGATGACCCGCAGTCCGCTCTCGGGTGAGTGCACGTACTGGCAGATGGTGACCAGCCGGGCGTTGCGGGCCGAGGTCACGCCTTCCAGGCCGAGACGGTCGGCCGTGATCCCGTAGAGTCCGCCTGGGTTGGAGATGACAAGGCGGTCGCGCCGCAGCCGGACCTCGACCGCCCGCCCGGCGGACCAGTGATCGAGGTCGCGGTGGACCAGGGCGTTGGCGACGAGCTCACGGAACGCGGTGAGCGGGTAGGCGGGCTGGTCGTGCACGGTCCCGTCGGGTTCGGACACGATGGTGGTGTCGAAGTTCCGCCTGGCCCAGGCCATCGCGGACTCCAGCATGCGCGGGATCGGCCCGGAGAGGGTCGCCTGGTTCCTGGCCCGGGTGCCCGGGGGATCGTCTGCCTGCGGCTCGGCCGCCAGCTGGATGACGTACCGCGGGAACCACTGCTGCGGGTACACGCCGAGGGCGAGGATGCCGGCCACGGTCGGAGTCCCGTCCCGCGTCGTGACCCCTGCCCGGGTGAGCAGTTCGGAGTCGTCATCGAACCGCCCGAGCCCGTAGGGATCGCGGTCGCGCGCGGTCGCGATGAAGGCCGCTGTCAGTCCCGGGTCGAGATCACCCGCGGTGGCGTCGGCCACGGGCGCCCGGTCGAACAGCGGTGGCCGCCTGGCGGCCAGGAACGCTTGTTCCTCAAGGTCGGACAGCCGGTAGTCCCCGTCGTAGCCTCGCAGGTAGGACTCGCCCGAGGAAGCGATGCGGCACGGCTTGGCCGAACTGTCGCACTCGTGGACCCGGGCGACTATAACGGGCGCCCCGTCGACCATCCCGTCCTCAATCGTGAGGCGGACCGGCGGGCTGAAGCTGCGCGCCTTGGCGGCGAGTCCCTGCTTGAGCGCCTGGGGATCGGCGAGCGGAACAGGACGGAAGCCAGTGCGCTCGTCAAGGCCGAGGATGACAGGCCGCCGCCGGGAAGATTCGCCAGGGCGCAGAGCGTAGAAGAGATGGACGCGGGGAGGCCCCCAGCCGCCGACTTGACCTCCACCGAAGCCGTGTCTCCGCCCGTGGCTCGCAGCTCGCGGACAAGTGCATCCAGGTCTTCCGTAGTCACGGGACAAATGTAACCGCTCGGCGGTTATATTTCAGTTCTATTTGGTTACATTATGCCGATCCGATGGCGAGCAGATCCAGCAGCATTCCTCGTGACGGCGAGCGTGATGCGCGCCGTCAGCTCAGGGATCCCGGTGACGACCAAGCGGAAACACGGCACTGGCTGACGGGGAACGGGCACGTACCCGGCCCACGAGAAGGGCAAGGCATCCGCCGACACACGCACCAGCGCGTTCGGGACCCAGGCAACCAAGAGCAGCTGTGCGCCAGTGCCCGCTCCTGAAGCTGGCTCCGGCGAAGCATAGACGCCAGGGCCTTTGCCGAGGTGCGTGGCTGCCAGGGGTTAAATGCTGCTGAGCAGCCCGCCCGTTACCTCCTGGCGGACGAGGGCGTCGCGCTGGTCAGAAGTCAGCCACCGGAGGGCAGAGCCGTCTGGTCCGCGCTCGACCCACAGTACGTCGGGAACAGCCTCGGCGACGGCATGCAGGTGGCTGATGACAGCCACGAGCTTGTCACCGCCTGTCTCGGCCTGCAGCACGGTCAGGGTCGTTCTGGGGAGGTCAGCGACGAAGGGGAGCGTCCGGCGCGACAGCGGCAGCTCGCACTGGCAGGCAAGCTCGGTGCCCTCGGCGGGCTGGGTTGTCGTCACAGGCGCCTATTGGCCTGCCGGGGCATCCCGGCAGGCTCGCGCTATAACGAGGCCGCGCAGTTGCTGGGGGCGGCCGCGGCCATCTGGGACACTGAGGTGCCCCAGATTTTCCGGACAGGGATCCAATAGGATTCTTATCCAGGAAGGAACGGGATCGAGGCCTTCGGCCCATTCTTCGCCAGGTACTCGGCGGAATGCCGGGCAAGCGTCATATCCGCCCTGGGCGAGACCCGCTTCCGCGCCCTGCTCGCGGAAGGAATGGCCCGCCCCAGAGCCTCCCTCCGGCTACCCGAAGACGCCGCTGACCAGGGTGGCCCGCCTGTCCGGGCCGGCCTGCCGGCATTGACCCGCCGGGAACGTGAGGTGGCCCAGCTGATCGCCAAAGGGCTGACCAACAAGGCCATCGCCGCTGAACTGGTACTCTCGCGCCGCATGGTGGACGGGCACGTTGAACGGCTGTTCGCCAAGCTCGCAGTGACCACGCGCGCCCAGGCCGCCGTGTGGATGTCACGCCATGAGCCGGTTCCCTGATCCCGCAGTCTCACAATTGATACGGAGCGGCGGCACCGCGCGTTCCTAACATCGCCGCATAGGCGGAGTGTCTCAGCGCTGGTCATGACGGGGGCACGCGAACTGCAGGGCTGACCACCAGACGGGCACCGACTCGACGAGGAGAAGGCTTTGGCCAAGCTCGACATGCCGGTTACCACCATCGCGGCTGAGCGCAACACGCCGGTTGAGATGCGCGACGGCACAGTGCTAAGAGCAGACATATACCGAACGACTGGGACTGACTCCCATCCGGTCCCGCTGATCCGCAACCCCTCTTACGTCACGCTCCCCGTCATCCCCCGCCCTCGTACCACTGAGGAGTAAAGGTGAAGCAGCTCAACGGCCGCGTCGCCGTGGTCACCGGCGCGGCGAGCGGCATCGGCCTGGCGATGGCCACCAGGTTCGCCGCAGAAGGCATGCGCTGCGTCCTCGCGGATGTCGATGAAGGCACCCTCCAGCGCGCGGTGGACGACCTGCGCCGCGCCGGGGCGACCGCGGTCGGCGTGCGCACGGACGTCTCGAGGGCGGCGGACGTCCAAGCGCTCGCCGACTCCGCCATCGCCGAGTTCGGTGCCGTGCACGTGCTGTGCAACAACGCGGGCGTCGGCGGCGGCAGCGACTTCGCGCAGACCCCGCTCGACGTGTGGGAATGGGTCCTCGGCGTGAACTTGTGGGGCGTGATCCACGGCTGCCGCACCTTCCTGCCGCTGCTGCTAGAGCAGGACGAAGGGCACATCGTCAACACGTCGTCGATGGCCGCGCTCAACGGCCACCCGCTGGGGCTGGCGCCGTACACGGTGTCGAAGTTCGGCGTCCTCGGGCTGAGTCAGAACCTGTTCTTCGAACTTGCCGCGACGGCCTCCTTGCGCGTCGGGATCTCCGTGCTGATCCCCGGGCTCACCAGGACCCGCATCTTCGAGAGCGTCCGCAACCAGCCTGAGACCCTCACCGCTGCGCCGCCCAGCAGCTTCATCCGCAGCTCGATGGCCGCGCTAGAGGGCGTGTGGGACAAGGCCATGCCGCCCGAGGAGGTCGCCGACGCGGTGACCGCCGCGATCCGCGAGCAGCGGTTCTACATCCTGCCCTACCGGGACGAGGCACTCGACATGGCCGAGCAGCAGCTCCGCTGGATGCGGGACGACGTCCCGTTGGTCCCTGGACCCGGCGTTGCGCGCACGGCTGATGACCAGGATGCCACAGTCTCCGGCGAGCGGACATGACGCGGAACGCCGTGAACGAAGGGACCGTCGCCGCTTCCCTTGCGGGCCGTGCCGAGGCGTTCCGTGCTGTGTGCGCGCAGTTCGCCACTGGCGTGGTGGTGGTCACGACCTCGACGTCGGCTGGAGACTTCGGCGCCACGGTGAACGCGTTCACGACCCTCTCGCTCGAACCGCCCCAGGTCCTGGTCTGCCTGGCGCGTACCTCAAGCACCTGGGCCGCGATCGAGGAGGCGGGCGCCTTCGCCGTTAACGTGCTCGCAGCCGATCAGGTCGCGCTCGCCCGCCTGTTCGCCACCAAGCAGCCAGACAAGTTCACGAGGGCACAGGTCACCGCCCGGCCTGGCGTGGTCGGTGCTCCGGTGATCGAGGGCGCGCTGTGCACGCTGGAGTGCACGCTAGCCGAGGCTTTCATCAGGAACACGCACGTCGTGCTGATTGGCCAGGTATCGAGGTGGCGGCACGACCCGGCCAAAGCACCGGCACTGTTTTCCGCAGTCGGCTCTACGAGGGATTTGCGGCCGCTGCGACGTCTGGCGACGAGCCCGACTTGCCCCCTGGGCCGCGGGCCGCGTTCCTAGCATGATGGAGGTCTCCACGTCAGGAGGTGGGCTCATGAGCACGGAGCCACCGCAGCAAGCCGCCGCGCCCCGGGTCCCGATGCGAGGCCAGGAGGCGTGGCGGCGGACGCTTGACGCCAGGGAACGGTTCCTGGCCGACCCTGACGGGCTGCCGCCAGGGCTGTGGGGTGTGCGCCGCGAGATCATCTTGTCATGGCGGCGCTCGATGCTGAGCGGCGTCGATACCACGAGCACCGATCTCCCCCGCGACACGGCCGCGGTACCGCCGGGTCGGCTCGTCCAGGCCGCTGGCCCCGTCCTTGACCGGCTCGCGGGTGAGATCGCCGGGGCACAGGCGTGGGCTTTCCTCGCCGACCGCGAGTGCCGGCTGGTCAGCCACGTGGCCGGCGACCGGGCCCTGACCCCGATGCTGGAGGACCGCGGTGCGTTCCCCGGGGCACTGTTCGGCGAGGACGTGGTGGGCACGAACGGCCTGGGTACCGCGGTCGAGCAGCAGCGGCCGTTCATCGTCGCGGGCAGTGAGCACTTCCGGGCATACGAAAGCGAGGCGACCACCTGCGGCGCGCCGGTCCGTGACCCGCTGACCGGCAGGCTGGTCGGCTTGCTCAACATGAACTGCCCTTATCACCTCACCAGTCCGCTCATGCTGCCCTTCGTCACCGGCCTGGCACGCGAGATCGAGGCGCGCCTGCGGGCCGCATACCCAGTCGGCGAGCAGCCGCTGCTCGACGAGGTCACGCGGATGTGGAAGCAGCGCACACAGGCCGTCGTGGTGCTGAGCGAGGAGGTGTTCGTCGCCAACGCCGCAGCCCTTACCCTGCTCAACGGCCACGCCGGGACCGGCGACCGCACTGGTGGCGCTGATCACGAAGCGCTGCTACACAACCTGGCCCGGGAGGCTTGCGCACACGGCCGCGAACGAACCGCGAAGCTCACGCTGGGCCCGGATGCGGTGGTCACGGCACGCTGCCGGCCCCTTTCCTGGGCATCCCCGTACCCCGCCGCGGTCATCACGCTGACCGCACGTGCGCCCCGCTCCGCGCAAGGAAGCGCGCCCGGCCGCCCGCCGCGCTCACCGTCGCCCTCGTCGCCTGCGGCACCTGCGTCACCTGGCGCGGAGCACCCGATGGCGCAGCTCACGCAGGCACGTGCCGCCCGGTTGCCGGTCCTGGTCCGCGGCGAGCGCGGCACTGGTAAGACCGAGCTCGTGTGCAGGTCCCACGACCGCGCCCCCGACTCCGGGCCGCTAACGGTCGTCGACTGCGCGCTCAGCGGGATAAGTCCGCAGGCCTGGACATCCCAGCTAGCGGAAGCCGTCGCCGACCCCGCGGCGACGGTCGTCCTGCAACACCTTGACACCCTCGACCCGGCGCTGGTGCCGCGCGCAGCAGGCCTGATCGCGTCCGCGCGGGCATGGCTAGTGGGCACCGCCGGCGGGGCGCCAGCCGAGGAGCACGGCGCGATGACGGAGCGGTTCGGCGTCATCTTGGACGTGCCGCCACTGCGCCACCGGGCTGCCGACATTCCCGGCATCGTCACCGAGATCATCGCGCAGCTGCACCCTCAGCCGCCACGGCCGCGTTGCACGCTCGAGGCACTGGCCGTGCTGGTCGCCAGCGAATGGCCGGGTAACCTCCGGCAGCTCCGCCAGGTCGTGGCCACCGCGCTGGCGGGCTCGATGTCCTGCGACATCACCGTCGACGACCTGCCCGCCGAGTACCCGGGTGCTGCCCGGAGCCGGCGCCAGACGGGGCTGGAGCGAGCCGAACGCGAGGCGCTCATTATGGCGCTGCGCGCGGCGGGCTGGGACCGCGAGGCCGCCGCCCGTGACCTGGGCATCTCCCGCGCGACCATCTACCGCAAGCTGAAGCGGCACAAGATCAGCTCGCCCCCGGCCCCCGGCGGCTCGGCGGGAGAAACAGTTACCAGAGAGGACAACGGATGAGCGCACTGCCGGACCTTAACGGGAAGGTCGCCGTGGTCACCGGCGGCGCCTCAGGCATCGGCAAGGGCATCGCGGCCAGGCTCATCGCCGAGGGCATGCGGGTGATCATCGCTGACATCGAGCACGACGCGCTGGAGAAGACGGCGACCGAGCTGGCCGCGACCCCGGTCCTGGTCGACGTCAGCGACGCCGACAGCGTCGCGGCGCTCGCCGAGCGGGCGGTCGCGGACTTCGGCGCGGTCCACGTGGTCTGCAACAACGCCGGCGTCGGGCCGCTGGCGGCCGTCGCTGAGCTGACGATGGCCGACTGGGACTGGATCATCGGCGTCAACTTGTACGGCGTGATCCACGGCGTGCAGACATTCCTGCCCATCCTGCAGGCGAACCCCGACGGAGGGCACATCGTCAACACCGCGTCGATGGCCGGGCTGGTCGCCCCGCCCCGGATGGCCGCCTACTGCGTGACCAAGTTCGGCGTCGTCGCGCTCACCGAGGTCCTGGCCGCCGAACTCGCCGCCGAGGGCTCCAAGGTCGGCGCCAGCGTGCTGTGCCCGGGAACCGTCCGTACCAACATCGGCGCGAACTCGCGCAACCGGCCGCCGGGCCTGGCCGGCGGCGGGCTCACCGACGTCGACGTCTCCGGTGACGATAATCCGTTCTTCCGGTGGATCAGTCCCGAGGACGCCGGCGCGGTCGTGGTCCGTGCCATCAAGTGCGGCGACCTCTACGCGCTCACCCATCCCGAGTGGTACGCCATGGTGGAGCCGCGGCACCAGGCCATCGCGGCCGCGTTCCGCCAGGCCGCCGAGGGCAGCTGACCCTCGGCGAAACTGATCCAGGGCTGCCCCCGGCCTGAGGCGGTTCGCGCCAGGGGAGCGCGAGCCGCCTCATCGTCAGCTCGCCTGGCCGATATGCCAGCCGCCGTCGACCATGAACTCCGACCCGGTGACGTACCCCGACTCGTCGGAGGCGAGGTAGAGGATCAGGTACGCGACGTCGTCCGGCGCGCCGATATGCCTGAAGGGCACCTTGGACAGCGCACCTTCCTCGGCCTGCTCCCTGGTGAGGTTCAGCATCGTGCCGACCTGGTCCATGATGCTGTCGATCATCCGGGTCTGCATCACTCCCGGATGCACGGAGTTACAGCGGATCTTCATCCCGTCGCGGCAGCCGTGAATCGCGATGCTCTTCGTCAACTGCTGCACGGCTGCCTTGGAGGCGCCGTAGGCGACCGTCGACGGCGTGCTCATGTACGACACGATGGACGAGATGTTGACGATGGAGCCCCTGCGTGCCTCCGCCATGACCGGAAACACGTGCTTGCAGCCGAGAAAGGTCCCGTCGAGGTTGATGCCAAGCACCTTGTGCCATTCATCCAGGCTCGTTGACTCGATCGACCCGTTGATCACGTCGCCTTCGACTCCCGCGGCATTGACCAGCACATCGATGCGGCCGTGTTCGCTGCGTACGGCCTCAACGACCGCCCGCCAGTTGTCTTCGCTCGTGACATCCAGGCGCAGGAACTCGCCGCCGGTCTCCTTCGCGACGGCTTCCCCGGCCTCGTCAGCCAGGTCCGCGAGCACGATGATCGCACCCTCTTCGGCTAGGCGACGCGCGGTCGCACTGCCCAGTCCGCCCGCTCCGCCGGTGATCAACGCCACCTTGCCCGACGCTCTGGCCATGGATCTCCTCGCTTCTGCCGACCCCAGACGATGACGCCAGCATCCCAGCGGGACGTTGCCCCGGCAGTCTCACAGCTGAGACGAGAGCGCGCGGGCTCGCGTGAGTGTCGCGGACGGCGGCTCGCCGAAGTGCTCGGTGTAGCGGGCGGCAAAGCGTCCCGGGTGCGGCATTCCCCAGCGCGCTGCGACGGCCGCCACCTGGGCGCGGCCGTCGGATTGCTGCAGCTCGCGCCGCGCGTAGCACAGCCGGATCTGGCGCAGCAGCGCGGAAGGAGTAAGCCGCCAGTGTGCCAGGACCTGTTTTTCTAGGGCCCGTGTGCCGATCCCCGCGGCTTCCGCGATTTCTGGTATAGAGATCGCATGGTGCGCGTGCACATGCATGAGCATGGGCGCCCGGGCCGCCGCATCGCTGGGGGCGGCAGTGACCTCGGCAACGGCGGGGGAGTGGTCGTGGCGGGCCGCGCGTAGCAGGGTGCGGATGACACCCTCGGTAAGCATAGGCGTGATGAACGAGTCGTCGCCGCCGCGCGCCCACCAGGCAAGGCGCCGTGTCAGGATAAGCCATTCCTGTCCCGCCGCCGTGGTCGCGTCGAGAATGCCAGCGAAGCGGACGGGGCGCTCCACGGCATGGCCGGTCATCCGGGCGAGTTCGTTCTCGAGTCCCGTGCGGAAGATCTTCAGCCCGACCAGTCGGGTTGGCCGGTGCCATCCGTCGATCCAGGTCGGGGCGGACGGCCCGTGGATGACGGCCCGCTGCGGTGTGGCACGCTCCTGCAGCCCGCCGTAGCTCATCAGTACCTCACCGAAGACGGGGACATTGACCTGGTAGGAATCGACGAACTCGGCCGCTTCGACCCGAACGGGACCGCTGTACTGCAAGGTGCCGATGACGGCCGGCCCGACCGGGCGGGCGCACAGGCGCATCCCGAACCGGTCCTTGCCCCGGTGGGTGAGCCGGTGCTGATGGTAGATGTGGCTGCCTACCTCAATCGCCTGGTCGATCGTGCGTGCCGTCATGTCCATGGCGACTCCGTTGTCACGTCGAACTTCCTCGTCAGCGTATCAGTGTGCCCTCCTTTCCCGGGGTCCCACAAGATCCTGTCCACTTTCCGAACCGGCGATTGCCGCGGCCGCGATCGCGCATTCACCATCGGAGCAACTCGGCTCTGCGGCCGTATCGACAGGGCATCCTCGTGAAAGAGAGCAGGAGACAGTGTCGTCGATCGAAAACAGCACCCGGCGAGTCCTGCCGCCGGATGTCAGCGCCGCCGACTTCGAAGCGGCAATCGCGGAATTCCGCCACATCGTCGGGGACGAATGGGTCGCGGACACGCCCGAGGGGATTCGCCCGTACGAGGATGTCTTCCCCGTCACCGGCGACGACCGGTTCACCCCCGGTGCCGTCGTCTTCCCCGGCACGGCCGAGCAGGTGCAGGAGATCGTCCGGGTCGCCAACCAGTACCTGATCCCGCTGCATGCGGTCTCCACCGGCAAGAACCTCGGCTACGGCGGCAGCGCCCCACGGACCCGCGGCAGCGTCGTGCTGCACCTGGGGACGCGGATGAACCGCATCCTTGAGGTGGACGAGCGCTACGGTTACGCGCTTGTGGAGCCGGGCGTGACCTACACCGCGCTGTACGAGCACATCAAGGAGCGTGGGTACAACCTCATGATCGACGCCCCCGACCTGGCCTGGGGCAGCATCATCGGGAACACGATGGACCGCGGTGTCGGGTATACGCCGTACGGCAACCACTCGGCCTGGAAGAGCGGGCTGGAGGTCGTGCTGCCGGACGGGGACCTGCTGCGCACGGGCTCGGGCGGCCTGCCCGGGGCGAACACGTGGCAGCTGTTCGCGCCCAGCTTCGGGCCGTCGCCGGACAACCTCTTCGAGCAGTCCAACTACGGCATCGTCACGAAGATGGGCATCCAGCTCATGCAGCCGCCGCCCTACGCACAGACGTTCCAGATCACCTTCGAGCGGGCCGAGGACCTGCCGCAGATCATCGACACGATGTTCCCGCTGCGGATCAACATGGCGCCGCTGCAGAACGTGGCTGTGCTGCGAAACATCTTGCTGGATGCCGCGCAGGTGTCGCGGCGCGCCGACTGGTATACGGGCGAGGGCCCCATCCCCGGCGACGTCATCGAGGACATGAAGCGGAAGCTGAACCTCGGGTACTGGAACTTCTACGCGACCTGCTACGGCCCGCCGCCGGTCGTGGAGCAGTACCTGACGATTATCCGCGACGCGTTCCTGCGAATCCCGGGTGCGAGGTTCTACACGAAGGACGACCGGCCCCGCACCGACGACGACCCGGGTGCGCACACGCTGCACGACAGGCACAAGATCAACACGGGCATCCCCACCACGGCCGAGGCCGCCGTCTTGGAGTGGGTGCCCAACGGAGGGCACCTGGGGTTCTCCCCGATCTCTGCACCGGACGGTGCCGACGCCTACCGGCAGTTCCGGGCGGTGAAGCAGACATCCGACAGGTGCTCCAAGGACTACGCCGCGCAGTTCGTCATCGGCCTGCGCGAGATGCACCACATCGCGCTGCTGCTGTTCGACACCCAGGACCCGCGGCAGCGCGCGGAAACCCTCGAGCTGACCAGGACGCTTATCGAAGAAGGCGCCCGGGACGGGTACGGCGAGTACCGCGGCCACAACGCCGTCGCCGACCTCATCTCGTCCACGTACTCGTTCAACGACCACGCCCAGCGCCGGTTCAACGAGAAGATCAAAGACGCTCTCGACCCCAACGGCATCCTCAACCCTGGCAAGGCCGGCATCTGGCCCGCCCGCCTGCGCGGCCGGGGGCTGTGACCTCCCCCCAAGCGCCTCGCCGCCGGCATCGAGTCGCGCCCGTAGCCGCCTGAACGGCGCAACTAGCTCTGCGATCGAAGGAGATCACCGTGACAACCGCCGCCCCGGCCGTGACAAGCGACGTCGACTTGTTCGACGAGCAGGCCCTTGCCGACCCGTATCCCTTGTACCGGCAGTTGCGCGACGCCGGTCCCGCTGCCTACCTCAGCAAGTACGGCTTCTGGTTCTTGTCCCGCTACGATCAGGTCCGGGCCGCGCTCGGCGACTGGAGAACCTTCTCCTCTGACCCCGGCATCGGCCTGAACGACCAGTTCAACACCGCGTGGAGCAACGCGCTCATCTGCCTGGACCCGCCTGCGCACGACGAGCAGCGCCCGCTCTTCACGCAGCGGCTCTCACCGAAAGCCCTCCGCCCGCTCGCCTCGACCATCGACGACCGGGCCCAGGACCTGACCGGCCGGCTGCTGGCCCGGGGGAACTTCGACGCGGTGACCGACCTGGCGCATGACCTGCCAGTCAACGTGATCATGGACCTCATCGGCTGGCCCGCGGACGGGCGTGACCGGCTGCTCGACATCGCCGCGGGCTGGTTCGACTCGGCAGGCCCCGACAGCGAGCGCACCCGGGCCGGCGCGCGGCGCGGTGACGAGCTCATCGACTACGTCACGCAGGTGGTCACCGCCGAGAGCCTGACTCCCGGCGGGTTCGGGGACACAGTCTTCCAGGCACACAAGGCCGGGCAGATCCCGGTCGAGGGGGCCGTCGGCCTGCTGGCGGGCTACGTGGTGGCGGCCTTCGACACCACGATCAACACGATCACCAGCGGAGTGTGGCTGTTCGCCCGCAACCCGCAGCAGTGGGACGTGCTCCGCGCCGACCCGTCCCTGGCATCCAGCGCGGTGACCGAGATCGTCCGGCTAGAGAGCCCGATCCAGTGCTTCTCCCGGGTGGCTACCCGCGACGTGGACCTCGGGGAAGGGGTCGTCATCCCGGCAGGCGCGCGGGCGCTGCTCAGTTACGGCGCGGCCAACAGAGACGAACGGCACTTCCCCCGGCCGGACGAGTTCGACGTGCGCCGGGGCGCCCTCGATCACCTGGCGTTCAGCTACGGCGTCCACGCCTGCATCGGCCAGGGACTGGCCCGGCTTGAGGCCGAGGCCGTCTTCCGCGCTCTCGCGCAACGCGTCACCGGGATGGAGCTGGCCGGGGAGCCCGTGCGGGCGCTCAACAACATCACCCGGGGCTTCGCCCGCGTCCCCGTACGGGTCTGGTAAAGCTGTCGGCACCGCGTCAGTCGTCGACGAAGACGTAGGCACGCGCCTCGATGCTCTGCCTAGGTGGCGTGCCCGCGGGGCACCGGGGATCGCTGAACGCGGTGTGCATGACGGTCGACGTCTGGCCGTGGCCCTCCTCGTACTGGAGGAAGACCAGGACCTCATCGGGTGTCATGTCCGACCAACAGCAGAACCGATGGTTCTGGTTATAGCTGGCCTGAATGGCGTTCAGCGTGCCGTTAGGCGCCCTAATCTCCGCCGGAACGATATCGGCGACGTCCAGTGTGCGGCGGTCGAGCAGCGCGAGCGGGCGGTCCTGCGGCGCAGGGCTGATCGACCGCCAGGTGTTGATTCCGAGGAGCCGCCCCCGTGGCCGTTCCGTCGTACCGGCCGCCTGCATCGACATCGCCGCCAGCGCCTCGGCCGTCTCCCGCTCGTAATAGTCGGCGTGGAGCAGGCCGTGCGTCTGCATGGTCGTGACGCGGTTCCGCTCGTTGACGGCCTCCGTGGCTATCTCCTTGTCATCCCCCCGGAATACCCAGTTCGGCTGCAAGAAGACGGCAGATGCGCCGGTCAGGCGCCTTACCAGCTCGCCGATCTCCGGGAGGTAGCGGCTGATGACCTGGTCGTGGCTCCCGAAGTCGGTCACCGACGTCGGATGCCGCACCAGGCAGAAGCCCTCTCGATCAAGCGTGGGCGGGTCCGCGGCACCGCGAACGTCGTGAAACACCACAAGGCGTTCATCGGTTGGCGCCTGCCCGTAAGAGCGCAGCACGCCGTCGTTGACGACGTAACTTGTGAACGCCTGCACGTCTCCCGACATCTCGCATCCTCCTCGCCGCGCGGGCGTCATCGACATGCCCAGCGTCCCACTCGCACTGTTTCCTGCTATCTCATGAGTGAGACGAAATGGCGGTGTTTCCGCTCCTACCATCGCGGCAACCACTCAGGATCTCGCGGAGCAGAGGAGCAGCAGCCATGTCGCATGTCGGAGTCAACCTGGGGTTCGGGAACCTGCACGAGAAGCTGACCGACGAGCAGATGTACGCGGGCGAGTTGGCGATCTCGGTGCTCGCCGACCAGCTCGGCTTCGACAGCCTGTGGTCGGTTGAGCATCACTTCGACGATTACGCGATGTGCCCGGACAACGTGGTGTTCCTGGCGAACATCGCGGGCCGGACCGAGCGCATCAAGCTGGGCACCGGGGCGGTCATCCTGCCGTGGAACTCGCCGCTGCGGGTCGCGGAGAAGATGATCATGCTGGACATCCTGTCGGGCGGCCGGGCGATGTTCGGCATGGGCCGCGGGCTGTCGCGCATTGAGTACGCCCCGTTCGGTATCCCCATGTCGGAATCGCGGGACCGATTCGACGAATCGGCCGCGATGATCCTGGCCGCGCTGGAAACCGGCTGGATCGAGGGAGACGGACCCTTCTACCCGCAGCCGCGTACCCAGCTCCGCCCGAGCCCGATCGGGTCGTTCCGTGACCGGGTGTACTGCGTCGCGATGTCGCAGGACTCGATCCCCTCGGTGGTCAGGCTGGGGGCCGGCCTCATGTCGATCCCGACGCGCCCGGTGCCCGACCTCATGCCGATGTACACCAGCTATCGCGAGGAGTACCGCGCGGCGCACGGTGTCGACGCGCCGCCGATCGCGCTGAACATCAGCATGTACTGCCACGCGGACCCGGAGGTCGCCAGGGAGCGGTCGGCGCGCCACGCGCAGAAGTTCTTCCTGTCCACGGTCCGGCACTACGAACTGGGCGGCGAGCACTTCGCGCAGACCAAGGGGTACGAGCAGTACGCGGAGGCCGCGGCGCTGCTGCGCCAAGCGGGCCTTGAGGGGGTCTCCCAGCAATCAGGCGCGGGCGCGCTGTACGGCACCCCCGATGAGATCCTGCAGAAGATCGCCGTCATCAAGGACGTCCTCGGTGACTTCCACCTGATGGTCATCCCGAGCTTCGGCGGCCTGCCGTACGACCAGGCCACTGCGAGCCTGGAACTGTTCGCCAAGGAGGTCATGCCCGGAGCGCGCGAACTCCAGGGCTGATCAGCTTCACCCCGGCGACCGGACTCAATGCGGAGAGACAGGAGAGGCGAGTGTCGGCGAACGGCCGTGTTGACGTGTACCGCAACGTGATGATCCCGATGCGGGACGGGGTCCGGCTCGCAGCGGATGTGTACCAGCCGGCGGACGCGGGGCCGCTCCCGGCTGTGCTGGTGCGGACGGCTTACGGGAAGTCGCAGCCGGAGCTGGGCTTCGACTACGTGCGGATCGCCGCTGCCGGCTTTGCCGTGGTGGTGCAGGACAAGCGCGGCCGGTACGGGTCGGAGGGCGAGTACCGCGTGCTGCGCGATGACGGCACCGGCGCCCATCGGGACGGGTACGACACAGTGGAGTGGGTGGCGGACCAACCGTGGTGCACGGGCGGGGTGGGCGCGTTCGGCGTGTCCTACCTTGGCCAGACCGTGCTGGGTGCCGCGACCGCGGCGCCGCCGCACCTGCGGGCGGGGTCGCCCGCGCAGCCGTCCAGCGATGAGTTCACCGACCGGTCGTTCCTCGACGGTGTCCTTATCTCCGGCATGGGCACTTGGGCGGTGATCCCGCCGGTTTCTGACGACCTCATCGCCAAGCTGCCGGAAGACCGCCGCGAAGAAGCACGAGCCGAACTCGGTAAGTACCTAGGCGGGCTGCCCACGGTGGCGGCCAGCGTCCCCTTGCTCGACCAGCCATTCCTGCGGCTGTTCCCGCAGATCTGGGCGGAGCCGCTGCTGCACCGCGAGGAGCCAGGCTTTTTCGCCGAGAGCCGTTTCGGGCGCGAGGAAGCGGAACTGGTCACCGTGCCGCTCTTGCACGTGGGCAGCTGGTTCGACTTTTTCGCTCGTAACACGGTGCGCCAGTACAGCCTGCTGACCGCGCACGCCGCCACCGACGAGGCTCGCGAGGGTCAGCGTCTGGTCCTCGGTCCCTGGACGCACGGCGGGTTCGGGACCGACACGGTACACGGAGTCGACCTCCCTGACGCAGCCATCGACTACGACGGGCTGGTGATCGAGTGGCTCGGCCGCTGGCTGCGCGGCGATGCGCCGCGCCGCCCCGATCACCCGGTGATCCTTTACGTGCTCGGTGCCAACCGCTGGCGCGCCGAGGCCGCGTGGCCGCTGCCCAGCGCCATTATGACCAGCTTCGGCCTGAGCGCGGACGGGCAGGTCGTGCCTGGTGACGCGGCTGAGGGGGCACGCACGTTCCGATACGATCCTGCCGATCCTTACCTGGGTGGCCGGCTGCCCGAAGTCGGCATGGCTGACCTCTCCGCGTTCCACGGCGCCAACGTGCTGCTCTTCGACACCGGCCCGGTGGGGGAGGAGACTGAGGTCGCCGGGATCCCGGAGATGGTTCTGGACATGTCGACCACGGCCACGGACGCGGACTGGGTCGTCGAGGTTCACCTGGTAGCCGCGGACGGGACGCCGCGGCTCGTCAACGAAGGCGCGGCGCGTGCCAGGTACCGGCGTTCGCGAACGGAGCCAGAGGCAGTGCAGCCGGGAACCGTCGAAGAGTACGACGTCGGACTCCGCCCGATGAGCATTGTGGTACCTGAAGGCGGGAAGCTCCGAGTGGTG
>Ga0335073_10005987_pt1 | contig 17081 bp, 16 predicted proteins | sample Lox_Sample_22_FD_207093 | JGI IMG/M metagenome (GOLD analysis project Ga0335073, IMG submission 207093) | Soil microbial communities from Loxahatchee National Wildlife Refuge, Florida, United States - Lox_Sample_2.2 | ecosystem: Environmental > Terrestrial > Soil > Wetlands | place: USA...
GTGCGCGGCGAAGTGCTCCTCGATGGCAAGCACATCGAGGTAGTATCGGATCAGCCCGGCTCGTTACCCCGTCAAGGCGCGAAGCTGATCGACGTATCCGGCGCCACACTCACTGCGTTGCGCAACACGCTATGGGTATGAGGCGATGGGCCTCGGGCACGAGCGCGGCTTGATCCATGCGGGCTTCATCGCCGATCTGCTGCTGGTTGCGGGCGATCCCGCCCAGGATGTGAAGCGACTACGGCACAGGGATAACCTGCTATGCATCGTGAAAGAAGGTAAATTTCACAAACAGCAAGCGCCTGAGATCGGGGAGGCTGCGCAGGCCGCCTAGAGTGGTCGTGGCAACTCGGGAGCATCAATGAGTGACGACAGCCCATCTGCTCGGTCGACCCCGGACGATGACAGGCGGTTACGAATAGATCTTGCCGCGGCCTATCGCATCGTCGCGATGCTAGGGTGGGACGACCTGCTGGCCACGCACATCTCGGTGCGGCTGCCCGGCGCGCAGCATAGCTTCCTGATCAATCCACTCGGTCTTTTGTTCGAGGAGATCACGGCGTCGTCCCTCGTCGAAGTAGACCTTGCGGGCAAGGTGCTCGAGCATCGGGAGGTCGCCATCAACCCCGCCGGCTTTACCATACATTCGGCAGTGCATGCGGCGCGGCCCGAGGCGCGTTGCATCTTCCATCTGCACACGACCGCCGGGGTTGCGGTGTCGAGCCAGACGCGCGGGCTGTTGCCTCTCAACCAAACGGCCATGCTGTTGAACGGCAGGCTCGCGTATCACGACTTCGAGGGCATTGCGCTCGATCCTGGCGAGCGCGAGCGACTGATGCGCGATCTCGGTGCGAGCAACGCCATGATCCTGCGCAACCATGGCACCCTCGCGGTGGGAAGCTCGGTCGCAGATGCATTCCAAACGATGTACTTCCTGGAGCGCGCGTGCGCAATCCAGGTGGCTGCACTCGCCGGCGATGCGGAGGTCAGCATTCCGGCGAAAGCCGTTCAGGATGTCGTCGCTCGTCAGGTCGCGAGTTTCGGCGACATGGCGGATCGCCTACTGTGGCCGGCCATGCTGCGCCGGCTCGATCGTCATGACAGGAGTTATCGCGACTGATCCCAGCGCCCGCGAAGCGCGTTGTTGACGGCCCGCGATCCGTTGTTTATCTTTCTGAATCGCATTCAACTATTGGCCCGACCGCTCTGCGGGGAGGACTAGAGGCTATCCGGCCCATGCCGAAAATCAAGTTCGTCGCACACACCGGCCGGGAGTACGAGGTCGAGGCCGCGGTCGGCCAGAGCGTGATGCAGGCGGCCTCGAACAACATGGTTCCCGGCATCATTGCCGATTGCGGCGGCAACCGCTCATGCGCGACCTGCCATGTCTATATCGATGCGCCCTGGTCGCAGCGCACGGGCCTACCTTCGAAAGAGGAGAGTGACATGATCGAGTGCGCATTGCATACCCGCCCCACGAGCCGCTTGAGCTGCCAGATAGACGTCACGGCCGAGCTCGATGGTCTGGTGGTGGGTTTGCCCGAGTCACAGACCTGAAGCGCCTCACGCACACATGAAGCGGCTCGCGGGCAAGATCGGCATCGTCACGGGCGCGGCCTCCGGCATCGGTGCGGAGACGGCCCTCGGGATCGCCCGCGCGGGTGCGCGGGTGGTGGTGGCGGACATCAACCAACCGGGCGCCGAGGAGCAGGCCGCGTTGATTCGCAAGGAGGGCCATGCGGCGACGGCGGTGCGGCTCGATCTGGCCGATGAGGAGTCGATTGGCGCCATGATCCGCTCTGCCGTGGAGCATTTCGGCGGTCTCGACATCCTCTGTAACAATGCGGCCGGCACGCAGCTCTCGAGCACCCGGGATGCTCCCATCGAGACCATGGACACCGCGGTCTGGGATGCGATCATGCAGACCAACCTGCGTGGCACCATGCTGGCGTGCCGGCACGCGATACCCGCGCTGCGCGCGCGGGGGGGCGGCGCGATCGTCAACATCGCCTCCGGTGCGGGGGTGGTGGGAATGGCCATGCTGACAAGCTCGGCTTACGCCGCATCCAAGGCCGGCATCATCACACTCACGCAGTACGTGGCGACTCAACATGGCAAGGAGAATATTCGCTGCAACGCAATTGCGCCCGGGCTGATCGTGACGCCCGCCACGGAGAAAAATTACGCGGAAGGTGCGGCGGGCGCCATGATGTTGCGCCATCATCTGACGCCGCGACTCGGCCGACCCGCCGATATCGCCGCCGCCGTGGTGTACCTCGCCTCGGATGAGGCCGGTTTCGTGACGGGGCACATTTTGAATGTCGATGGCGGCTTGAGCGCGCATGCGCCTTTCTACGCCGACGCCTATGTCCCGCCCGGCCGCGGCTGAGCCCTCGATGAGCGGTCTTGCGAGTTTGTTCATGCCGCTGAAGATCCGCGGTGTGGAACTGGCTAACCGCTTCGTCATGTCGCCGATGACCCGTAGCTTCTCGCCGCAAGGTGTGCCCGGCCCGGACGTGGCCGCCTATTACCGACGCCGTGCTGAAGGAGGTACCGGCCTCATCATCACCGAAGGTGTCGGCGTGGACCATCCCGCGTCCCTCGGTGATGGCGGCCTGGGCGAAAGTCATGTGCCGCGCCTCTTTGGCGCGGCTGCGCTCGCGGGCTGGAAGCGCGTCGTGGATGAGGTGCACTCGGCGGGCGGTGTCATCTTTCCGCAGCTCTGGCATCAGGGCGTGATGCGTACCGAGGGTACGGGTCATTGTCCCGAGGCGCCTTCCATGCGCCCTTCCGGCCTGTGGGGTCCCACCGGTGAGTTGACGTCCCTGCCACCCGACTATGTGGCGAGGGCCGCCGTGGCCACGCGACCCATGACCGAGAGCGAGATCCAGGACGTGATCGATGCCTACGGGCGAAGCGCGGCGCATGCCAAGGCGCTCGGATTCGATGGTATTGCCATCCACGGCGCCCATGGCTATCTCATCGATTCGTTCCTCTGGGCCGAGACCAACCGCCGCGCCGATCGCTTCGGCGGGGAGCGCCGCGCGCGCTCTCGGTTCGCCGTTGAGGTCGTATCGGCGATTCGCGCCGCCATTGGCGCCGAGCTGCCGATCGTGTTCCGGTTCTCTCAATGGAAGCAGCAGGCATTCAAGGCACGCCTCGCGACCAGCCCTCAAGAGCTCGAGGAGGTGCTCGGGCCGATCGCAGCCGCCGGAGTCGATGTATTCGATGCCAGCCAGCGCTATTTCAACCGCGCGGAGTTCGAGGGCTCGCCCATGAATCTCGCGGGTTGGGCAAAGCGCGTAACCGGTAAGCTCTCCATGGCGGTGGGGGGAGTAGGCCTGGACCGCGGTATGTACGACTCCAATCGCACGGGTCAAGCGGGCACGAGCGCGGGCTTCGCCCCCCTCCTGGAGCGCTTCGAGCGGGGCGAATTCGACCTCATCGGTGTCGGCCGCTCGCTCCTCAACGACGCGCGCTGGGTCGAGCGGGTGCGACACGGCGAGCCGCTGATCCCGTACGACGATGAGTCGCGCAAGAGACTGACCTAGCTTCGCCGCCGGCGAGCCCACGCGGAGATCACCTCGGATGGATGACGATACTCTCCTTCAAGAACTGGACGCGCAGGGCGTCCTCACGGTGACGCTCAACCGACCTGCCGCCAAGAACGCATTCACCACGGTCATGCAGCGGCGCATGATCCAGAGCTTCTACGATGCTTCGCGAGACCCGGCGGTGCGTGTGCTGGTGTTGCGGGGCGCCGCAGATGCATTCTGCACGGGCGGCGATGTGCGTACGCTCGGTGCGCCGGATCCGGACGATCCCATTGCGCAGCGCTGGGCATCCCAACCGGTGTGGGGCGCCCACGAAGCTCGGGTGGACCGGTTGCGCAAGAACATCGAAGCCTCGTTGCTGTTGCACCGGATGGGGAAGCCCACGATTGCCATGGTGCGCGGCCCCGCGGCCGGAGCCGGCATGTCGCTCGCGCTGGCGTGCGACTTTCGCATCGTCTCCGACACGGCCTACTTCGTCACGTCCTTTGCGAAGCTGGGTATGTCCGGCGATTTCGGCGGCACCTATTTCCTCACCAAGCTCATCGGACCCTCGAAGGCGAAGGAGCTTTACATGCTGAGTGAGCGGGTGACGGCCCCGCAGGCGCTCGAGCTCGGCATCGTCAATCGGGTGGTGCCCGATGCGCAGCTCGAGTCCGATACCTCCTCCTTCGCCGAGCGGCTGTCGCGAGGGGCCCCGCTCGCGCTGCGCTATATCAAGGAAAACGTGCATGCCGCCGTGGACGGTCCGCTGGAGCGCGCCGTCGACACGGAGACCACGAACATGATCCGCACGCGCCTCACCGAAGACGCCAAGGAGGCGATGCAGTCATTCACCGAGAAACGCGACGCGACTTTTCGCGGCGTTTGATCGCGATGGCAAGAGGAACGCTATGAGAAGAGCAGCGATTGTCTGTCCGCTACGCACGCCGGTCGGTACGTTCGGCGGAAGCTTGCGCACGCTCACGGTCGAGGCGCTGGGCGCAGCGGTGGTTCGTGCGCTCCTGGAGCGCACACGCCTCGATCCCGCCCGCATCGACGATATCGTGTTCGCGCAGTCCTATAGCAATGGCGAGACCCCGTGTGTGGGGCGCTGGATCGGGCTCGAGGCGGGGTTGCCGATCGAAGTCCCCGGCATGCAGCTCGATCGGCGTTGTGGAGGCGGCTTGCAGGCGGTGGTCACCGCCGCAATGATGGTTCAGAGCGGGGCAGCCGACGTGGTGGTGGCCGGCGGCGTCGAGAGCATGAGCAATATCGAGTACTACACGACGGACATGCGCTGGGGCATGCGCTCGGGCAGCACGAAGTTGCACGATCGCCTCGAGCGCGGTCGCGAGCGCTCCCAGCCCGTCGCCCGGTTCGGTGCCATCTCCGGGATGATCGAGACGGCCGAGAATCTCGCCCGAGAGTACGGCATCACGCGGGAACAATCGGATGAGTACGCAGCGCGCAGCCAGCAACGGGCCGCGGCCGCATGGGACGCGGGCCGCTTCGAGGCCGAGCTCGTTCCCTTGAATGTGCCGCAGAAGAAAGGTGATTCGACCGTCGTGAAGCGCGACGAGGGTGTGCGCGCCGATACCACCGCCGCGACACTCGCGAAACTGCGGCCCGTTCAGAAGGACGGCACGGTCACCGCGGGCAACTCCAGTCAGCAGAACGATGCCGCAGCCGCCTGTCTCGTGGTGGCCGAGGAGCATCTGGCCAAGCTGCAGCTCGAGCCGATGGGCTGGCTCGTGGGCTGGGCGGCGGCGGGCTGCCACCCGGCGACGATGGGCATCGGCCCCGTGCCGGCGGTGCGCCGGCTGTTCGAGCGCACGGGGCTCTCCTGGGATCGAATCGATCTGGTCGAATTGAACGAGGCCTTTGCCTGCCAGGTGCTCGCGGTGCTGAAGGGCTGGGGCTGGAACGATCCGCAGCGCCTCAATGTAAACGGCTCTGCGATCTCACTGGGCCATCCGATCGGCGCGACCGGCGTACGCATCCTCGCGACGCTCCTGCACGAATTGCAGCGCCGCGGCGGCCGCTACGGGCTCGAGACCATGTGTATCGGCGGCGGACAGGGGATGGCCGCGGTGTTCGAGCGCGCCCGTTGAGCGTGCGCTCGAGGGCGACAGCGAGCACATCGCTCCCAGCGGGCGCCACGCGGTCGATCAGGCCGTGGACGGCGAGAGCCTGAGCAACGCAGCGCTGGCCGAACACGATCATCTCGAGCGCCGCCGATGGCGGCACCATGCAACACCGCGATGACCGGCTTGGCACACGATTCGATGGCCGCGTGCACATGCGAGGAAAGGCCGGGAGACGCGCTCGCGGGCGTTCCCATCTCGGGGATGTCGGCGCCCGCCGAGAACAGGCGCCCGGCGGGGTCCCAATCGAAAAATTGAACGATGTACGTTAGTATGAACATCGTGAATCCCAAGTCAATTGGCATGCCCGCGCGATGAAGACATGCGAGCTGAGATTGAACGTGACGCCGGTGGCCGGGATCCCGGGCCGCCAGGAGCTTGCCGCCACCGTTCACCTGCCGGATCGGCTGCCGGCCGGCGGGCCGCCCGTCGTGATGTTTGCCATTCCCGGGGGAGGCTATGCGCGCGGCTATTTCGACATGCACTTCCCGGATCACGCGGCCTACAGCCAGGCCGAGCACCACACCGAGCGCGGGCTGATTCTGGTTGCGCTCGATCCGCTCGGCGTCGGGGCGAGCAGTTTGCCGGATCCGGCGTCGATCGGCCTCGACGCGCTCGCGGACACGTACGATCTGGCGGTGCGGTCGGCGCTCGCGCGCTTGCGGCAGGGAACGCTTGCGCCCGGGCTCGGGGCGGTGCCGAGGCCGTACGTGGTGGGTATCGGACAGTCCATGGGCGGCTGCATCACGATACTCACGCAGGGTCGCCACAAGAGCTTCGATGCCATTGCACCCTTGGGCTACAGCGCCATCCACACGATGTTGCCGCAACGGAACGAGGCCGACGCCGCGCGCGCTCTCTCCACCTTCACCGATGGCCGCCATGCGGATCTGCGCCGCGTGTCGGTGGCGCAGACGAGCACTCAGATCGCCGATTTCGTCTATCCGTTCCACTTCGAGGATGTTCCTCGGGATATTCTCGAGGCGGACATGGGCGGGGGCTACCCGGCGCGCAAGACCGTCCCTCCCTTCGGCAGCGCCACCATCCCGACCTGTGCAGTGTTGATGATGAGCCCGGGCTTCGTCGCGCCGGAAGCGGCCGCCATCGAAGTGCCGATTCTCATCGGGGTGGGCGAGCGGGACGTGTGTCCCGATCCCTGGGCGGAACCGAGCGCCTACCGCCGCTCGCGCGATATCACGCTCATGGTCGTGCCGTCTATGGCTCACATGCACAATTTCGCAGGGACGCGCGCGCTCCTGTGGGACCGGCTGGTGGGGTGGAGCCAATTCCTGGCAGGTCACAGTGCGCCTCTCAGGGGGTAGCACAGCGCACCTCTCAAAGGGTAGTGGAGCGCCTCGCTGAAGTCAGAGGCCGGCGCTGCGCAGAAAACGATCGGCGAGGCCAGCCCGTTCGCGCACACGCTTCTCGAGCTCGCCCGAATCGACCGTGTGACTCGACATTGCGCCAGTCTCGTAACGGCGCTTCATGCCCTCGGCAATCACCGCGATGCGCCAGTAGCAGAAGGCGCGATAGTAATCGAGCGTCTGGACATCGTAGCCGCACCGCGCGGCATAGCGCGCAGCAATCTCCGAGCGCGACGGAAATCCGCCGGCGCGGGTCGGCGCCGGCTGCATCCAGACATCCGGCCAAGCATCGCCGGGCTCATCCCAATTATCGAGCAGGAATCCCACGTCCACCAGCACATCGCCCAGGGCGCAGAGCTCCCAGTCGAGCACGGCCGCGATGCGGTGCGAGGTGTCGAGCACGACGTTCCCGAAGCGAAAGTCCGAGTGCACCAGCCCGGTATGCCGCTGCGGTGGGCAATGCCGTGCCAGCCGCTCATGCAGCGAATCGATGAGCGGGAGCTCGCGGGTCTTGGTTTGCCGCCACACCCCATGCAACCGCTCGAGCTGGCGCGGCAGATAGTGCTCGCGCGGTCCGAGGTCGCCGAGTCCCACCGCATCGACGTCGACCTGATGGAGCGCTGCGAGCGCATCGACGAGATGCAGGGCGGCATCCCGCCGTGCAGCCTCATCGGGCAGCGTCGCCGCGACCCGCGAAGATCGATCCAGGATGGTGCCCTCGACAAAGTCCATGACGTAGAACGGCGCGCCGATCACGCCCGAATCGGTGCAGAGCGCGTGAGCCTTCGGCACCGGTACCTGCGATCCTTGAAGCGCCTTGAGGATGCGGTACTCGCGCGCGACATCGTGCGCACTGCGCGGAAAAGTACCCAGGGGCGGTCGTCTGAGCGCGAAGCGGGTTCCCGCCGAATCCTCGACCCGGTAGGTGAGGTTCGAGTGACCGCCTGCGATCAACGTGCAAAGCAATGCGCCGCGGCGCGCTGCCATGTGACCGGCGAACCAGTCCGCGAGCGCCTGCGCGTCGATGCCGATCGGGGCGGCGCCGGCAAGGGCGTCGCGGGCTTCAGTCATGGAGTCCGACAGGCCGGCCGTCGATCATGAGATCGTGGTACTCGAGCATGCCCTCGGCCGAAGAGCCGTCGGCGAGCCGCCACTCGGCCGGGGATTTGACGATTCTGAGCAGCGCCGACTCACCTTGCGCGTTTTTCTGCAGATGCCGCAGCGGCAGCCATCGCTGGGGCGTGCCCCGCGCGCGCCATTCGCGCCCGGCGCAGTGGATCTTGAGCTCTACCTGCCGCAGCTCATAGTGGGGCGCATCCGCATAGACATTCTTCATCTCGAAGTCATCGACCAGATGGAAGGCTCCCCGGTCCAAGACGAAACCACTGCGGGTCTTCTTGGTCGGCCCCACGCCCCGTACCAGCACGAAGCCGTTGTTGTCGTCAACTGCCGCAATCAGCCAACGCAGATAGATCTTCGCGTGCCAGTTGCGCGGCCCCCACGAGTGATCCTTGCCACCTCCGCCGGATACCGTCCACTGCTCATCACCGATGCGCACCGTGCCGATCGTGTGGCAAAGGTGCTGATAGTGGAAAGCCGCCTGGCCGGGCAGGAAGATCCGATCAATGTGGTCCTGGTCAGAGCCCATGACCGTATCCAGGCCGCTGGAGCGCCCCACCAGATCGATGCTCGCCATGGTGCGCGGGGCCACGCCAAACGCCTTTTTCGGATCGATGAGCAGCCAGGGATCCTCGAGGAGCGCGATCTCACCCTGGTAGCGCACGCGGTTGGCGCGCCAGGGTTGGTGGATTTCCCAGCTGAGATCACCGGCGGTGAGCGTATTGCCTGAGATCTTGACGCGCTTGAACATGAACGCGGTGCGCCCATCGGGCAGGTCCACGCAGGCGGACATCTCAGCGTGGCCCTCGTTCGGGCGATTGCCCATGCGAAACCAGCCGCCGACCCGCTGCCGCGCATCCCAGAAGTCGATGTAGCGGCTTTCATTCCAATTCGATTCGCCACCGATTGCGTGTGTGCCCTCGTCGGTGTCGTTCAGTCGTGCGCCCACCTGGTTCTCCCGCTCGCCCGTTGCCGCGGCCGCTCAGTGTCGCTTTGGTTGAATTTCGGAATGTCGTTCAATAATATAAACGCTCGCCGTGAGTGTCAATTCGCGCGGGGCCGGCTCGCGGCAAGCTGTCATTTGCGGAAGGGGGCGGTTGCGATGAAGGCGCGTTTCACCGAGCTAGAGGACGAGCTGCATGCGACGGCGAGCCGCATGAGCGGCCTCGATGACTTCGGCCAGCCGGATTATCGGCGCGGCCTCGGTGAGCTGCTGCGCGCCTTCGATACCGATTGCGAGTTCTCCACCGCGGGATGGCAGCTCGCCTACGGTACCGTGGTCGGTACGTTGATCGCGCGGCTCTATGCCGAGGAGGGCTGGAAACGCCATCCCACGTGCCCGGCGCAGGCGATCCGCAGGCCGCTCATCGTCACCGGCATTCCGCGCACCGGCACGACCGCCTTGCACAAGCTTCTGTCGATGGATCCGCAGTTCCAGGGACTGGAGCATTGGCTGAGCGAGACTCCCATGGTGCGACCGCCCCGCGCCAGTTGGCCGCAGATCAAGGAGTACCGCGCCTCCGTGGCGGCGCTCGAGAGCTTCTTCAGGGTGATGCCGCAGATGCGCGCGGCACATGACATCGTGGCCGACGAGGTGGACGAGTGCCTGGAGGTGCTGCGCCAGGGATTCGTGACCAACCGCTTCGCCTCGGGGATGCCGGTGCCGAGTTACGACCGCTGGATGCGCGACCAGGACGAGCAGCCCTCGTATCGGCGCTATGCGCAGGTGCTCAAGCTCATCGGCGCATCTGAGCCCGAGAAGCGCTGGCTGCTCAAGAATCCGGGGCACATTGCGCAACCGCAAGCCCTGTTCGAGGTGTTTCCGGATGCCTGCATCGTGCAGACGCACCGCGATCCGGTAAAGGCGCTACCATCGCTCTGCAGCACATTGTTGATGTCGCAGCGGATGTTCGCGGGCGAAGCGGCGCACGCCGAGCTCATCGGTCCGCGCGAATGCGAGTACTGGGGCAGCGCGGTGGAAGCCGCGCAGGTCGAGCGGGCGCGACGTCCTTCCCAGTTCTTCGACGTCGATCACCGCTCGATTTACCGTGACCCACTCGGCATCGTGCGCGCCATCTACGATCATTTCGGCCTCGTGCTCGGACAAACCGCCGAAGCGCGCATGCAGCGCTGGATTGCCGAGAATCCTCCAGGCAAGCACGGCGAGCACCGTTACGATGTTGCAAGCTTCGGGATCCGCGCCGAGGACATCCGGCGGCACTTCGCCGGTTACATGCGCCGCCATGGCCTCTAATATGGATCGTCACCGTCTGACCAAGGAGCGACTCATGAATGCCGCAATCCGGCTGCAAGACTTCGATGACCCGGGATTCGATCCCTTCATCGAGGACGAGGCCATGTTCGGGGACAATCCCGATCCTTATCCGAAGCTGGCGGAGCTGCGCCGCAAGGGTCCGGTGCATCGCGGCGATTATCGCGTGTTCATGGGGCTGTCCGCGGACCTGACCAGCGCGGACGTGGAGCACTACATGGTGCTCGGCTACGAAGAAGTGGGGCGCTGCCTGAGCGATCCGACGCTCTTCTCCAACAAGAACTATGGCCGTAACCTCGGGATCAGCTTCGGACGCAGTGTCTCGACCATGGATCCGCCCGAGCACACTCGCTATCGGCGCATCTTCCAGAAGGCCTTCTTGCCGAACATCGTGGCGAAGTGGGGTGAGACGCTGGTCGATCCGGTGGTGAAGTCGCTCATGGACGCCTTCATCGACCGTGGCCACGCCGACCTGGTGCAGGAATTCACCTTCCACTATCCGTTTCAGATCATCTACCGGCAACTCGGCCTGCCACCCGAGGAGACTCGCGTATTTCACAAGCTGGCCATGGCGCAGATCCTGGTGAGCGTGGACATCGCGCACGGGACCGAGGCCTCGAGGAAGCTCGGTGTATATTTCCAGCGTCTGCTCGAGCAGAAGCGCGCCGCGCCCGGTGAAGATCTGGTCAGCATGCTTGCGATGGCCGAGGTGGAGGGCGAGAAGCTGCCAGACGAGGTGGTGATCTCATTCTTGCGACAGCTCGTGAACGCCGCCGGAGACACGACCTACCGAGCGACGAGCGTGCTGCTGACGGGGCTGCTGCATAATCCCGATCAGCTCGAGGCGCTGCGCAAGGACCGCTCGCTTGTGCCGCAGGCAATCGAGGAGGCCGTACGCTGGGATGGTCCAGTCCTGATTCAGACCCGCAGCACGACGCGGGACGTCGAGATCGGCGGCGTGCAGGTCCCCGAGGGGGCTTTTCTCGATATCTGTGCAGGGGCCGCCAATCGCGATCCGGCGCGTTTTCCCGACCCCGATCGCTTCGACATCTTGCGCAAGCCCGCGCATCGTCACTTCGCGTTCGCGTTCGGTCCGCACGTGTGCATCGGGCAACACCTGGCACGCGTGGAGATGACGCGCGCGCTGCATGCGATCCTCGACCGCTTGCCCCGCGTGCGGCTCGATCCCGATCAGCCGCCGCCGGTGATCCGGGGCATCATGATGAGAGCGCCGCGGCACCTCTTCGTGCGGCTGGATTGATGCCTGGAGCCTCGTAACGGACCCCGATCCTCTTTGAATTGCAACGCCGGAGAATTCCATGACCCAGCCCGCGCGCGAGCGTAAATCACTCGAGTTTCCCTTCGCGATAGAGCGCCCCGAGCGCATCCCCGGCAAGCGTTACTTCGACGCCGAGTTCTATCGACTCGAATCGGAGCGGCTGTGGCCACGCGTCTGGCAGATGGCATGCCGCCTGGAGGAAATCCCCAAGCCGGGCGATTATGTGGTGTACGAGATTTTCGATCAGTCGGTGATCATCACCCGCATCGATGAGAAAACCGTCAAGGCCTATCACAACCACTGTCGCCATCGAGGGGTACAGCTCGTGCAGGATCGCGGCAGCGCGCCCGACGGTTTCACCTGCCCGTTTCATGGCTGGCGGTTCGGAACGGACGGCCGATGCAAGTTCATCTATACGCCGAGCGTCTTCGAGAAAGATCAGCTGAAGGGCAAAGACCTCGCGCTGCGCGAGTGCCGGATCGACACCTGGGGGGGGTGCGCCTTCATCAATTTCGACGACGGCGCGCCGGGATTGCGAGAATCCATCGAGCCGTTTGCAACCCTGCACGATGAGTGGCACGTCGAGACGCTGCGCACCGAGTGGTGGCTCGCCGCGCGTCTACCGTGCAACTGGAAGCTCGCGATGGAAGCTTTCATGGAAGGCTATCATGTGATGGCGACACACCCGCAGCTGCTCGTCCCCGGAGTGCCACAGGAAGGCCATGCCTATGCGGAGGTTGGTTGGGAGATGTCGCCGATGTCCCCGTGGATCACGGCGCCCGTAGGGGCGATGCCCGCAACGGTTGCCGCAAAAGACTTCATCAATCTGAATCTGCACTTCATGCGCACGTTGAACACGGGCATGGCGGGCATGACCCACCTCAAAGATATAGAAGCCGTCGAGCAACTGGCAAGCATGACCTTGCCGGAGGATGTGCGCGGCGCGACGCTCGCGTGGCGCAAGGCCGTCAACGCCGCGGTAATGGACAATCACCGCAAGCTCAACATGGACATCGGTGATCTCAACCAGCTCGACGAACAGCACTACGCGAGCTCGGTCAATTTCTGCTTCCCGAATTATTTCTTGCTGCCGACCTACGGCAGCGCATCCTCGTATCGCATACGGCCTCTGGGGCCCGAGGAGTGCCTGTTCGAGCTGTGGTCCCTCACGCGCTTTCCTCCCGGCGTCGAGCCGCCGCAGATCAAGACGCCGACCCCGATGGAGTACAACGATCCGCGTTGGCCGCCTATTCCGACGCAGGACTTCTCCAACCTGCCGCGGCAGCAAAGGGGCTTGCACACCAAGGGGTTCGAGTACATGCGCCTGTCACCTCGGGTCGAGGGTCTCATCAGCAACAATCATCGCCTAATCGATGGCTACCTCGCTGGGCTGGATTACGACAAGCTGTTGCCGGCTGCGCAGAAGGTGAGCGGACGCATCGACGTCCCGTTCGCCGACCTCGAGCTCTGAGCGGGCGGCGAGAGCGGGGGGCGGAATTGAGCGACTTTCTGGCCCGGCGGGCCAATCTTTCGGGCAAAGTGGCCGCGGTGCTCGGCGGCGCCGCTCGAGGAGTCTCGCGCGCTCGGGCGAAGACGGCGCCGGTGCGTCGCTCGACATCGATGCGGTGGTCGGTGCCGGCCGAAGCAATCTGGTTCAAAAAATTGAATAGCGTGCGTATAATCGCATGATCTGAAGGTTTGGAGCGGACCTGCAGCCGATGCGCCCTTTGGATGGGATCACGGTGATCGCACTCGAGCACGCGATCGCGGCGCCGTTTTGCTCGAGGCAGCTCGCCGATCTCGGTGCACGCGTCATCAAGATCGAGCGACCCGGGCAGGGTGATTTTGCGCGCCGCTACGACGAGCGCGTGCGCGGTCTCTGCTCGCACTTCGTCTGGGTCAACCGCTCCAAGGAAAGCCTGACGCTCGATCTGAAGCACGCCGAGGCCGCGGTGATCCTGGGGCGGCTCCTCGCGCGGGCGGATGTTCTGGTTCAGAACCTCGCACCGGGTGCCGCGGCGCGCCTCGGCCTGGACTATGCCACGCTGTCCGCGAGCCATCCCCGGCTCATCGTTTGCGACATCTCGGGGTACGGCGACTCGGGTCCCTATCGTGACAAGAAGGCGTATGACCTGCTGATCCAAAGCGAGGCGGCGTTTCTTGCCGTCACGGGCACTGAAGAGGAGCCCAGCAAGGCCGGCTGCTCGATCGCCGATATCTCGGCGGGCATGTATGCCTACAGCGGCATTCTCGCGGCATTGCTGCAGCGCGGACGGACCGGCCGTGGGTGCCGCATCGAAGTATCGCTCCTCGAGGCGTTGACCGAATGGATGAGTTATCCGCTGTACTACGCCTTCGAGGGCGCTGCGCCTCCGCCGCGAAGCGGTGCGGCTCACGCCACCATCTATCCTTATGGGCCGTTTCCCGCCGGCGACGGCAAGCTCGTGATGCTCGGCCTGCAGAATGAGCGCGAGTGGCGGACTTTCTGCGAACAGGTGCTCGGGCAGCCGCAGCTCGCGTCCGATCAACGCTTTGCATCGAATGCTCGCCGCGTGGCTGCGCGCAGCGAGCTGCGGGCACTCATCGTCGAGGCGTTCCGACCGCTGTCGGCCGAGGAGGTCATCCTGCGGCTCGAGCAGGCACGCATCGCAAACGCGCGACTCAACGAGCTGAGCGAGTTGTGGAGTCATCCGCAACTGGCGGCGCGAGGCCGCTGGATGCAGGTGCAAACTCCGGCAGGCCCCATCCCGGCACTGTTGCCGCCCGGGATGCCGAGCGGCGTCACTCCACGCATGGATGCGGTGCCGGCACTCGGGCAGCACACGGACAGCGTGCTTACCGAACTCGGTTATGATGCCGCGGCGATCAGTGCGCTGCGTGCGGAGGCAGTCATCTAATGGCGGGGAATATGGTGAGCTATCAACAGATTCTCTACGAGGTGAAGGAGCGTATCGCTACCATCACTCTCAATCGGCCCGAGCAACTCAATGCCTGGACGGACGTGATTGCCGAGGAAGTGTGGCAAGCCACTCATGCCGCCGAGGCCGACAATGATGTGCGGGTCATCGTGATCACGGGGGCAGGGCGGGCGTTCTGTGCGGGCGGGGATATCACGGGATTCAAGAGCGAGAACCCGCGTCAGCTGATCGACAAGCTGCCTCGCACTTATGATTTCAGCCAGCGCCCGGATTACCAGAGCCGGGCGGCCTATTTCCCTTCCTTGAGCAAGCCGGTCGTGGCGATGCTGAATGGCGCGGTCGCCGGGCTCGGACTGGTGCACGCGCTGTTCTGCGACGTGCGATTTGCCGCGCAAGAGGCGGTCATCACCACCGCCTTCTCGCGGATCGGTCTTGCCTCCGAGTACGGCATGGCGTGGGCGCTCACGCGGGTGGTGGGTCACGCGAACTCGCTCGACCTGCTCTTGTCGGGCCGCAAGATCCGTGGCGCGGAGGCTTTGCGGCTCGGGCTCGTCAACCAGATCCACCCGCGCGACGGGCTGGCAGAAGCGACCTACGGATACGCACGCGAGCTTGCCGATCTGGTTTCGCCGCGATCCATGCGCATCATCAAGCGGCAGATGTGGAACCTGCCATTCCAGACCTTGCACGAAGCGCTGATCAGCGACTGTGACGAGATGATGCAGTCCAATGTCTGCGAGGATTTCCAGGAGGGCAAACGCGCCTTCATGGAAAAGCGTCCACCGCGGTTCACGGGCAAGTAGCCTCGGCACACGCCTGATATGGACCTTGAGGAGACACCCGAAGAAGAGGCACTGCGGCAGGAAGTGCGACAGTTCGTGGCTCGCAACTTGCCGCAGGAGATTCGCGAGCGGGTGCTCGGATTCAAGCGCGTCGAGCGCGAGGACTATGTGCGCTGGCAACGCATCCTCAGCGAGCGCGGCTGGGGCGCACCGGGCTGGCCGATTGAGCACGGCGGCACGGGCTGGAGCGCCATGCAGCGTGTCATCTTCGAGGAAGAATGCTTTCGCGGCGGCGCGCCACGACAGATGCCCTTCGGACTGTCGATGGTGGGGCCGGTTTTGATCCGGTTCGGCACGCCGGCCCAGCAGGCGCGCTTTCTGCCGCGCATCCTCTCCTTCGATGACTGGTGGTGCCAGGGCTATTCGGAGCCGGGGGCGGGTTCGGACCTCGCCTCCTTGAAGACACGCGCCGAGCGCCAGGGTGATGTCTACATCGTCAGCGGTCAGAAGACCTGGACCAGTTTTGCCCACTGGGCCAACTGGATTTTCTGCCTGGTGCGTACCCGGAGCGAGGGCAGGCCCCAGGAGGGCATCACGTTTCTCCTGATCGACATGGGCTCGTCCGGCGTGCGAGTGCGTCCCATCCGTACGCTCGATCAGGGCGCCGACATCAACGAGGTGTTCCTGGACGAGGTGCGAGTGCCGGTCGCGCAGCGCATCGGCGATGAGAATGGCGGCTGGGCGATCGCCAAGTATCTGCTCGGCCACGAGCGCACCAACATCGCCGGTATCGGCATGTGCCAGCGGCTGTTGCGGCGGCTGAAGGACATTGCGGGAAGCTCGCTCCAGGGCGGTAAACCGCGTATCGCTGATGTGCGCTTTCGCGATCGGCTGGCCAAGCTCGAGATCGACGTGCTGTCACACCAGTGGTCGCTCATGCGGCTGATCTCGCTCGAGCGTTCGGGTAAACCCATCGCGACCGAGGCTTCGATTCTCAAGATCCGTGGCTCGGAGATTCAGCAGGACCTCGGTGAGCTCCTGATGGAGTGCGCCGGCGCGTATGCGCTGCCCTATGTGCCCGAGGCGCTGGCCGCCGAGTCGGCGCTCGAGGTGGCGGCCGAGCCGCTGCTCAACGTGCTCGCGGCCCAGTATTTCGACCTGCGCAAGGTAGCCATCTACGGAGGCACCAACGAGGTGCAGAAGAATCTCATCGGCAAGGCGCTTTTAGGACTCTGAAGCGATGGACTTCGAGCTTTCCGAAGATCAGCAGCTCCTCGAGGATGCACTCAACCGCTGGCTCGCCCGCCATTATGGCTTCGACAAGCGACAGGCGGTTGCGCGCAGTGCGCGGGGCTTTTCGGAGGAGAACTGGCGCGCGCTCGCCGAGCTGGGATTGCTCGGCCTGCAGGTGCCGTCGGAGCACTCGGGTCTCGGCGCCACCGCGGTTGAGACCTATATCGTGATGCGCGCGCTCGGCCGCGCGCTGGTGCTCGAGCCCTACGTTTCGACGGCGGTGATTGGTGCGGCGATCTTGGGCCGTGCCGGCAGCGCCGCACAGCAAGCGCAGCACCTGCTCGCCTTGGCCGCCGGCGAGCGGAGGGTGGCGCTGGCTGCGCTCGAAGCGCAGGGCCGCTTCGATCTCGGCGACGTCAACACGACCGCGCGAGCGC